>Ga0115005_10000007_pt1 | contig 147249 bp, 129 predicted proteins | sample ArcOceMetagenome_FD_87163 | JGI IMG/M metagenome (GOLD analysis project Ga0115005, IMG submission 87163) | Marine eukaryotic phytoplankton communities from Arctic Ocean - Arctic Ocean - Greenland ARC118M Metagenome | ecosystem: Environmental > Aquatic > Marine > Oceanic | place: Arctic Ocean... | reverse complement strand
CCAATACAGAAATTGGCAAATATATTACCTAGAAGATCATCAGAAGTAATTTCCCCAGTAATTTCTCCAAAGTGATACAGAGCTTGACGGATGTCAATGGCCAATAAATCGCCTGAAAGCTGGGCATCCATCCCTTGTTGAACCCTTTGCACATCCGACAAGGCCTTTAATAAAGAATCATAATGCCGGGAATTGGTAATGATTGTATCATTATTGCGCAAGGCACCTGTATTTACAAATTCCAATAACTTAATTTTTAAAGCATCTATCCCTAGCCCACTCTTTGCAGAAGTGAAAAGGGTGTGTGGATACACAAAAGAGGTTTCAATAAACCCTTTGTCAGCTTGATCCATTTTATTGGCGACCACAATTAACTGCTTGTCTGGGTATTGGTCTTGGATTTTTCGGATGTTGTTATTAAAAAGTGTAATTGTTTTGGTTGTTACTTTAGAAGCATCTAATAAGTACAGTACAACTTGCGATTGAGTGATTTTTTCAAATGTTTTTTTAATACCAATGCTTTCAATCGTATCCTCAGTGGTACGAATTCCAGCCGTATCAATGAATCGAAACTTAATGCCCTCAATAGTGATTTCATCTTCGATGGCATCACGAGTGGTTCCTGCAATGTCACTTACAATGGCTTTATCTTCATTTAATAGTGCATTTAAAAGGGTAGACTTGCCAACGTTGGGTGCCCCAACAATAGAAATTGGAATGCCATTTTTAATTACATTTCCTGTTGAAAAGGAGTCAATCAAATGCTTTAATACCTTAATAATTCGGAGTAGCAAATCTTCAAATTGCTTGCGATCTGCAAACTCCACATCTTCTTCCGAAAAATCGAGTTCTAATTCAATAAGAGATGCAAAGTTTAATAACTCATCTCTTAAGGCCTTAATCTCATTGCTAAATCCACCACGCATTTGCTGCATGGCAATTTGATGGGATGCTTTATTATCGCTAGCAATCAAATCTGCAACCGCTTCGGCCTGACTCAAGTCTAGTTTAGCGTTTAAAAAAGCACGCAATGTAAACTCTCCAGGGTTGGCTATTCGAGCGCCATTGCGAACAAATAATTGTATAATTTCCTGTTGTATATACGAACTTCCGTGACAAGAAATTTCAACAACGTTTTCTCCAGTATAGGATTTTGGGTTTTTAAAAACAGATACTAAAACTTCATCTAAGACCCTCCCCGCCTCTGTGATATGTCCTAAATGAATGGTGTGCGACTTTTGATCCACTAGTTTTTTGTCGTGAATGGACTTAAAAAAAGTATCAGCCATAGCTATGGCTTCAGGGCCTGAAAGTCGAATTACTGCAATGGCAGCTGCTCCAGAAGGAGTGGCTAAAGCTATAATGGTATCGTTTTGATGCAAAAGTTTTATTTTTTACAAAAGTATTAATATTACTTCAAATGAGATAAGTAAAAATTTTAATTTATTTTTGTGTTTCAATTTAACTAATCACTATGAAAATCAATTTGTTTGCATTCTTAATTATTTCCACTCTATTTGGTTGTAATCAATCAACTAAACTTTCAGAAAACGAATATGAAGTTACTGTAAAAGCCGAAGGTGTTTTTGATGGACTCAGAGCGTATTTAAAGACAAACGAGAACCCAAGAAACCCTATCGCCACAGATACGGCTGTTGTTTATAAAGGGGGCTTTACTTTTAAAGGTCAAATTGAAGGGACTGAAATGAGGTCCTTAACTATTGATGGCGTGAATGGTCAAACAACCCTACTTTTAGAAGCAGGAAACATTGAGGTTGTTGTTTATAAAGACAGCATTTACAAATCTACCGTAAAAGGGTCCTTTAACAACGCTGTTTTTAATGACTATAAAAAACAATATAAAGCCAAAATAGATGATTTAACTTCTATAAAAAGGTCTCTTATGGAGTCACAAGCCGATCCTGTTATTTCAAACTCTCTTAAAAAAGAAATGGATTCGTTAGGAACAGAACTTAAAAATTTTGGGTTTAATTTTATCAAAGCTAATACTAATGCAGACTTTTCATTATTATTATTGAATAGATTGATAGATCAAAATGGATTTGACCTGACTTTAGCTTCTGAGGCTTATGATCAAATTGACAACTCCGTTAAGATCAAAACAACCAATAATCAAATTATTTCTAACAGAATAAAAACAAAAATAAAGAGTGCTAAAAAATCTGAATTAGTTACGATTGGCAAAATAGTTCCAAATTTCTCAGCGCCTAATCCACAAGGGGAACTAATAGAATTAAATAAAATTAAAGGCAAAGTAACGATTATTGATTTTTGGGCCTCTTGGTGTAAACCCTGCCGTGTTGAAAACCCAAACCTTGTAAAACTCTATAATGAATACCACCCTAAAGGCTTAGAGATTATTAGTGTCTCTCTTGATCGTGAAGCACAAAAAGACTTTTGGATTAAAGCGATTGAAAAGGACCAATTAAACTGGTATAATATTTCAAATTTAAAATTCTGGCAAGAGCCTATTGCAAAACTGTATGGCGTAAACTCCATTCCTGCTACATTTATCATTGACGAAAACGGAATCCTTATTGCCAAAAAATTAAGAGGTGCACAACTTGATCAAAAAATAAAGGAACTTTTGGATTAGTAGTTTTTAATGTCTACTAAATTTTGTTGTTTTTGTGCATGACAAACAATATTATAATTGGAATTGCTAACAGTACAACCATCCATAGGTGCTTTTCTAAAACTTGTGGTACAATTAACAAAGTTAATACATAGCCGCCTATAGCCCCTCCAAAATGCGCATCGTGGCCAATATTCCCCTGTCGCGACTTCATACCATATATAGAATACAACATATACCCAACTCCAACAACATAGGATGGAATAGGGATTGGAATAAAATACAAATACAGTTCCATCCCAGGGTATAACAATATAGCAGCATAAAGGATTCCCGTCACGGCACCACTGGCGCCAACTGCTGAATAATAGGATTCATTTTGATGGAAATAATAAGACAGTAAGTTTCCAGAAATTAAACTCCCAAAATAGATTAAAAAGAAATATAAAGGTCCCACACTTGCCACTACATTATTAGCAAAGAAATAGAGGGTAATCATATTAAACAACAAATGTTGTAGGTCTACATGTAAAAAACCAGATACTAATAAACGGAGTTTTTCGCCACGCTTAACCCCACCAACATTAAACTTATAGGTCTCGAAAAAAGAACGGTCTTTAAATCCTTTTAAGGAACAAATAACGTTAATGGCAATAATAATAAGGAGATAAATACTAATGTTCATAAGGGTTACATATTAAATAAACTATATCTTTGCGAAAGTAAATTTAATTTTTTTAAATGCAATTACTAGCGTACATTTTAATTTACCCTATTCTGTGGTTTATTTCCATCCTTCCATTTAGGCTCCTTTATGCTATTTCTGATCTGTTATATGTTTTGATGTATCATGTACTCGGATACAGGAAAAAAGCCGTTCAAGAAAACCTTACACTTGTATTTCCAGAAAAATCAGAAGCGGAACTACTAATAATTACAAAAAAATTCTACCACCATTTATGTGATATGATTGTCGAGTCTATTAAATCAATGAATATTTCGATTGACTCCATGAAAGCGCGTTATAAGTTTAATAACCTAGATATCATTACCGACTTTGAAAAGCAAAATAAAAGCATTATTTTAATGTGTGCTCATTACGGAAGTTGGGAATGGATTTTTATTCTTCAAACCTATACCACCCACCGAAGTTATGCCATATACAAACGGCTACAGAACAAATATTTTGACCGCTTAGTAAAATCAATTCGAGCCCGGTATAATAGCTATCTAATTACCACTAAAGAAACGTTTTCTGTAATGGAAGACGCCAAGAAAAAAGGCATCTTATCTATGAGTGGATTTGCATCAGATCAGTCTCCAAAAAAGGACAAAGCACGCTATTGGGCAGATTTTATGGGAATCAACGTTCCGGTTCATACTGGTGCGGAAGCCCTCGCAAAAAAATTAGATATGCCAGTGGTTTTTTTCTCTGTTAAGCGCATGAAAAGAGGGTATTATGAAGCCACGTTTCAAACCTTGGCTGAAAATCCTACATCTTTTAAAGATTATGAAATTACAGACCGCTTCTTAGAACTTGTTGAAGCGCAAATACACGAGGCTCCAGAATATTACTTATGGACTCACAAACGCTGGAAACATAGAAAGGTTTAAAGCCCAGCTACTTCTTTTATTTCGTTTATAATTTTATCTGCTAATTTATCAGCAGTACCTTGAGTAGGTGCTTCTGTATAAATGCGTATAATAGGCTCTGTATTACTTTTTCTAAGGTGTACCCATTCTGTTGGGAAATCAATTTTAACGCCGTCAATAGTAGATATTTGCTCTTGTGAATACCTAGTTTCCATAGCCACTAAAATAGCGTCAACATCAATCGTAGGATTTAAATCGATTTTCTTTTTACTCATAAAATAAGATGGGTAGCTTGCTCTTAATGTACTCACCGCAATTTTGCGTTCAGCAAGTAAGCTTAAAAACAAAGCAACTCCTACTAAGGCATCCCGACCATAATGAGATTCAGGATAAATAATACCACCATTACCTTCGCCTCCAATACTAGCATTGCTTGCTTTCATAGCGTTGACCACATTAACCTCTCCAACAGCGCTTGCTGTATACGTGCCACCATATTTTTCAGTCACATCCCTCAAGGCTCTTGTAGAGCTTAGATTACTGACAGTATTTCCTGGTTTATGACTTAAAATATAATCGGCACATGCAACTAAGGTGTATTCTTCTCCAAACATCACTCCTTTTTCGTCCATAAAAGCCAAACGATCAACATCGGGATCCACGGCAATTCCAAAGTCAGCAGCAGAAGCCACTACTTTTTCAGACAAATCCGTTAAATGTTCTTTTAAGGGTTCTGGATTGTGAGGAAAATGACCATTGGGTTCACAGTGTAATTTAACCGCCTCAACTCCCAGTCGTTCTAAGAGAAGAGGAATTGCAATTCCTCCCGTAGAATTCACTGCATCAACAACCACCTTAAATTTACAGGCGGCAATAGCTTTTACATTTACATGTTCTAAATCTAATACGGCATCTATATGAATATCAAAATACGCTTGATTTTTAGTAATCGCTCCCAAATCATCAACCCCAGCAAATTCCATAGAATCCGCCGCTGCTATATCTAAAACGCGCTGACTGTGCTCAGAATTTAAAAACTCGCCATTGTGATCTAATAACTTTAAAGCGTTCCATTGTTTTGGATTATGGCTTGCTGTTAAAATAATTCCACCATCGGCATGTTCTAAAGGGACTGCAATTTCAACGGTTGGTGTGGTCGATAGATCTAAATCAATTACATCAATTCCCATTCCAATCAGTGTGTTCATGACCAAATTTTGAATCATCGCTCCTGAAATTCGGGCATCTCTACCAATGACTACTCGATAAGACTCTTTGCTGCGTTGCTCCTTAATCCAAGTCCCATAGGCCGCCGCAAACTTAACGGTATCAATAGGGGTTAAATTATCACCAACAGACCCGCCTATGGTCCCTCGAATTCCAGAAATAGATTTAATTAATGTCATGTATAAAATAAGTTTTCACAAATATAAGATTTCAAATCAATTATATTAAAATGTATTCATATTATTGCTTTATGAATTACTTAGCTCATATTTTTCTTTCTGGAAATCATCCCAACATCATGATTGGTAACTTTGTTGCGGACAGTATCAAGGGCAAGAAGTACCTCTCATACCCTCCCGAAATTCAGAAAGGAATCCTACTCCACCGTCAAATTGACACAACCACAGATGCACACCCTTCCTTTAGAAAAAGCACCAAACGACTTCATAAAAAATACGGCCATTATTCTGGGATTATTGTGGATATATTTTATGATCATTTTTTAGCTAAAAATTGGACTGATTATTCCGATATCCCTCTAGAAGATTATATTCAGTCATTTTATAAACTTTTGAGAGATAACTTTGAGGTACTCCCAGCTAACATTCAAAAGATGGCCCCTATTATGATGGAAGGGAATTGGCTTTTAATTTATGCAGAACTTGAGGGAATAGACCGGGTATTGTACGGAATGAACCGCCGTACCAAGCTCAGGTCGGGGATGGACAAGGCTGGCGAAGACTTAAGGATGTATTACAAGGAATTTGAAGCCGACTTTAGAGTTGTTTTTAAAGACCTTCAAATCCTCACTAATACCTTTCTCAGCACCTAATTAGGCGAGGGATCTATGTATTCTAGAATGTCTTTTGGTTGACACTCCAAAGCATTACAAATAGCCTCCAAAGTAGAAAACCGAATGGCCTTTGCTTTACCCGATTTTAAAATAGACAGGTTAGAAGTCGTAATACCAATGTGTTCTGATAGTTCCTTACTTCTCATTTTTCTCTTGGCAAGCATCACATCAAGATTAATTATTATAGGCATACCTTAAACTGTTAGTTCATTTTCTTCTTTAAAATTTTTGGCCACTAATAGGGCTTCACTTTGAATAATGAAAAATAAACCAATGATCATTAAAAACAAAGGAACCATGAGATTTACATCATATACAAATTCAAGAAGCCCTTCGCTTAATTTACCAATCCATCCCAAAATCATAATAACCATAAACATAACTCCCGCTAATAAAAAGTGGGTTCCTGATATTTTTAGGCTTCTAATAATTTGTTTAGAAAAATACTTATGGGTCAATAAATGTCGAGCCATTTTCCTTAGATAATACACCCCTCTTAAAAATACAATACACGTTAAAATGCAGATGCAACTAATTGAAATCGCTAGCACTGACCACCGTTCATCATTCCCATTTATTTCGTTGATTTCAATAAGTCCAAATGGAATAGTAATAAGTAACAAAAAAAAACCACCAATATTAAGGAAGTATAAATAATCAACGAGGGATTTGAAAAGAATGGATTTTTTCATGAAAGTATTAATTTTCATCAAAGATAGTATAATTATTGATAAACGGTAATAAATACTTGTTTAACAATATTTAACTAACTAATATAGTTCCAAATATTTTTATACTTGCCCATTTTCATATAGGTTTGGGCAATGGGCTGGTGTTTTGGGGCGCTAAGTGTAGGATCCGCTACCAACACCTTTTTAGCCCAATGCCGCGCTAAGGATAAGATGTCTTTATCTTTTACAATATTGGCTATTTTTAACTCTAAAACTCCACTTTGTTGAGTCCCCATCATATCCCCAGGGCCCCGAAGTCTAAGATCTACTTCTGCAATTTCAAAACCATCGCTAGAGTGAACCATCGTTTGCATGCGTGTCTTGCTATTTTCACCTAATTTATGACTGGTCATTAAAATACAGTAACTCTGTTCGCTTCCACGACCTACACGTCCTCTTAACTGATGGAGTTGCGATAATCCAAACCGTTCGGCACTTTCTATAATCATGACCGATGCATTGGGCACATTCACCCCTACCTCAATTACTGTAGTGGCTACCATAATATGGGTTTCGCCTTTTACAAAACGTTGCATTTCAAATTCTTTATCGGCAGGCTTCATTTGACCGTGTACCATAGACACCTGATACTTTGGCATTGGAAAATCACGTACAATGCCTTCATAACCATCCATCAAATCCTTAAAATCTAAGGTTTCACTTTCGTTTATTAATGGGTATACAATGTAAATTTGTCGTCCTTTTGCAATTTCATCCCTAATAAAACCAATAACTTTTAATCGATTGGTATCATAACGATGAACGGTTTTAATTGGTTTTCTTCCGGCTGGCAACTCATCAATAACGGAAATATCTAAATCGCCATAGACAGACATGGCTAAAGTCCGTGGAATGGGCGTGGCTGTCATGACTAAAATATGAGGCGGACACACATTCTTTTTCCAAAGCTTACTCCGTTGCGCGACCCCAAATCGGTGTTGTTCGTCAATAATTGCCAAGCCAAGGTTTTTAAATTTCACCTTATCTTCTAGCAGCGCATGAGTGCCTACAATTATTTGCAAAGCTCCAGACTCTAAGTTTTCATGAATCACTCGTCGGGCCGCTGTTTTACTAGAGCCTGTTAGCAGTGCAATGGTAACACCAATGGCATCACAAAAAGGTTTCAGTCCGTTGTAGTGCTGAAACGCTAAAATTTCAGTAGGTGCCATCAAAGTCGATTGAAAATCATTATCAATAGCAATAAACATAGACATTAATGCGACAATTGTTTTACCAGAACCAACATCCCCTTGCAAAAGCCGATTCATTTGGGCATTACTCCCCATATCAATTCGGATCTCTTTCAAGACTCTTTTTTGAGCATTGGTTAGCTCAAAGGGTAGATGTTTGTTATAAAACGTATTAAAGTAATCTCCAACTGTCTCAAAACGATAGCCTTTAATTTTAGACTTGTGAATAATATTTTTGAGAATAAGTTGCAACTGTATGTAAAAAAGTTCTTCAAACTTTAATCGAAACTGTGAAAGACTCAGTAGTTTTTGGGTTTGTGGAAAATGGATGTTTAAAATCGCTTCACTTTTAGAAATGAGTTTTTGATGCTCAAGAATCTCCGATGAAAGGGACTCTTCAAAACGGCCATTTAACTGTAGGAAAAGCTGTTCCATCACTTTACAAATAACCCGGTTTGAGATGCCGCGGTTTGCCAGCTTTTCTGTAGAAGGATAAATGGGCTGAATCGCTTTTGAGAGACTTTTATCATAGTCTGTTTTCAGCTCAACATCTGGATGTGGCATACTAAAAACTCCGTTGAACAGGTTGACTTTACCAAAAATAACATAATCAGTATGTGTTTTTAAATGCTCTCGAATCCATTTGTGGCCTCTAAACCAAACAAGCTCAATATACCCTGAATCATCTCTAAAAGTGGCTACAAGCCGCTTGCCCCGCTTTTGTGCAATTTCTTTAAACCCTGTAAGTTGTCCAATAATTTGAACTTCTGCATTTGAAGGTTGAAGTTCTGTTGTTTTATAAAACCGGGTACGGTCAATATAGCGGTTTGGAAATAAGTTTAACAGGTCTTGATAGGTATGTATTCCAAGTTCTTTGCGTAATACTTCGGCACGACTGGGCCCAACTCCTTTAAGATAATCTATAGGGGTTTGAAGAATGGTCGCTGTCTGGGTTGTATTTTTAATAAATTACTTATTTTATTTTAAGAACATTAATACACGCAACTAAGTTAATAGTTTTACGCAGTTAATTTATAAAGCAATTAATTTATTAACTTCATTTTTTAAATACGCTAGCGCAATACTACTTGGCGATGGAGTGTCCATTGATTTGGTTAATACTAACTCTCTAAATTTATCTGCAGTCTGGGTAGTATTGCCAAGGTCACAGTTTCTAATAGTTTGAATAGTGGTGTTTTTTGCTGTTAAAATCACGTTCCAACAGTCTTCAGAAATATAAATTTGTTGGGATAAATTATGTTCAAATTCTTGTTCAATGGTTTGAATCAATAACTGTTCATAATCTTCCTTTTTGGTTGAAATAGGATAAATTCTAATAAGTAAATTAGTTGGTGTCATCCGTTCTAAAAACAAGGTTAGACGCTCATAAGCCTGAAGTTTTACAGGGAGAATATCGCTTTTAATAGCACTATTTCGTGTGAAGTAATGTTTCTTGTTTTGATTGCTTAAATAGTCTCTGGAAAACTTATATATAATGATTAACGCCAAAAGAGCAAAAAACCACTTGAAATTAGTTTCTATAAAATCCATTTTTAATAAAATTAGTTAATTGTTAATTAATAAACGCCAAGTTACTAATTTCATTCAATATAGAAGCCTGATAGAGTCCGGACAAATTAAAAACTCACTTCTTTTAAAGTTTCATAAATTGTTTATAATTTATAAGAGATCCTATAAAAATTACGAATAACATTACTTAATTTCACAGCTTATAAAAAATAGAATTTGAAACAGTATTTAAGTCAACTTAACGAAGCTCAATTAGCACCAACTTTACAGAAAGAGGGGCCTATGATTGTCATTGCGGGTGCTGGTTCTGGAAAAACTAGAGTCCTCACCTATCGCATCGCCTATTTAATGAGCGAGGGCGTAGATCCATTTAATATTTTATCTCTTACTTTTACCAATAAGGCGGCACGTGAAATGAAAATCCGAATAGCGTCTATTGTAGGTGATAGCGAGGCTAAAAACTTGTGGATGGGAACCTTTCACTCCGTTTTTGCAAAAATACTGCGGTTTGAAGCCGATAAATTGGGCTATCCTTCAAATTTTACAATTTACGACACTCAAGATTCTCAACGTTTAATTTCATCCATTATAAAAGAAAAGAAATTAGATAAAGACATCTATAAATACAAGCAGGTACAGTCCAGAATATCTTCTTACAAAAACAGTTTAATCACTGTTAAAGCTTACTTTCAAAATCCTGACCTTAAGGAAGCGGATGTCATGTCCAAGCGTCCAGAAATGGGAGAGATTTATAAAGAGTATGTTTCGCGATGCTTTAAGGCTGGCGCCATGGATTTCGACGACTTACTTCTTAAAACCAATGAATTACTGACGCGTTTCCCTGAAGTATTGGCCAAATACCAAGACCGTTTTCGCTATATACTAGTGGATGAGTATCAAGATACAAACCACTCACAATACTTAATCGTAAGAGCTCTTTCGGATCGTTTTCAAAACATCTGTGTTGTAGGAGATGATGCACAGAGTATTTACGCCTTCCGTGGCGCAAACATTAACAACATTCTAAACTTTCAAAAAGATTACGATGATGTGAAAATGTTTAGGCTAGAACAAAATTACCGGTCTACGAAAAACATTGTGAATGCGGCCAACTCTATCATTGAAAAAAATCAGACTAAATTAGATAAAGTGGTTTGGACCGCTAATGAGGTAGGAGAAAAAATTACTGTCAACCGTTCTTTGACCGATGGCGATGAAGGGCGTTATGTGGCGAGCTCTATCTTTGAAAACAAAATGCAAAACCAAGCTAAAAATGGTGATTTTGCAGTTTTGTATCGAACTAATGCACAGTCAAGATCTATTGAAGACGCTTTGCGAAAAAGAGGTCTTGAATACAGAATATATGGTGGTTTGTCTTTTTATCAACGTAAAGAAATAAAAGATGTCCTCTCCTACTTGCGAATTATTATTAATCCTTCTGATGAAGAGGCTTTAAAGCGAATTATTAATTTTCCTGGTCGAGGCATTGGCCAAACAACAATTGATCGATTGATTGTCTCTGCAAATGAGTATGATAAATCTATTTTTGAGGTCCTTAAGCATCTTCACGAGTTGCCTATTAACATAAACGGTGGGACTAAAACAAAGCTGCAAAATTTTACAACAATGATTGAAAGTTTTCAGGTCATGAGTAAAACTGCTAATGCATTTGATTTGGCAGAACATGTATGCAAAGCGAGTGGATTGATACAAGAATTTAAGAAAGATGGCACTCCAGAAGGGATGACTCGATTAGAAAATATTGAGGAACTTCTTAATGGAATAAAAGATTTTGTTGAGGGGCAACAAGAATTGGCAGACTCAACAGGGTCTTTAGCTGAATTTTTAGAGGATGTAGCCCTGGCTACTGACTTAGATAATGAGGAAGGTGAAGACAGTGACAAAGTAGCGTTAATGACCATTCATTTGGCAAAAGGACTTGAATTTGAATATGTTTATATCGTAGGCTTAGAGGAAAATTTGTTTCCAAGTGCTATGAGTATGAATACCAGAAGTGAACTAGAGGAAGAACGAAGATTGTTTTATGTAGCACTTACACGTGCAGAAAAACAAGCCTACCTCACCTATGCACTCTCTAGATACCGTTGGGGAAAATTAGTAGATGCAGAACCTAGTCGTTTTATTGAAGAGATTGATGAGCAATATCTTGAAATTGTAACACCAAAAGAAGAACGTCGATTTAACCCAATGCTAAGCGCAGACATTTTTGGAGATGTGGAGCCCAACACGGTACGCTATAAGAAACCAGCCTATCTTAAAGCAAAACCTAAAGCAAAAGAGCCTTTTAAAATCGCGGCACCAAAAAACTTAAAAAAAGTTAGTGACACCAAAAGCACCACAAACTTATTTGATAATAAGTTGATTGTTGGTGACGTGGTTAATCACCAAAGATTTGGAAAAGGAAATGTACTAAATATTGAGGGTAAAGGAGCGGATTTAAAAGCCGAAATTAAATTTGAAAATGGTGGATCTAAAAAGTTGTTACTGCGATTTGCCAAGCTTGAAATCATTTCATAAAAAAGATAAGACAATGGCTGAACTGCTTAAAATATTTCCTGAAAACCCTAACCCAAAAGCAATAAAAAAAGTAATTGAGGTGCTAAAAAAAGGGGGAGTTATCATTTACCCTACAGATACTGTTTATGGATTGGGATGTGATATCACAAATGTGAAAGCACTTGAAAGGATAGCAAAAATAAAAGGAATAAAACTAGAGCGTTCTAATTTTTCATTCATCTGTCATGATTTAAGTAATTTAAGTGATTATGTCACTCAAATTGACACCTCTACCTTTAAACTTCTTAAACGAACGCTGCCTGGCCCTTATACTTTTGTTTTACCTGGAGCTAGTACACTACCCCACCCCTTCAAAAAAAAGAAGACAGTAGGGATTCGCATACCCGATAACTCGATTGCTTTAGAAATTGTTAAAAGCTTGGGGAATCCAATTGTATCCACATCAATACATGATGAAGATGAGTTATTGGAATACACCACAGATCCAGAACTTATATTTGAAAAATGGAGTTCTAAAGTTGATTTGGTAATAGACGGTGGTTTTGGCGATAATACTCCGTCTACCGTTGTAGAAGTTAAAGATTCAGAAATCACTATTTTGAGAGAAGGCAAAGGAACTATTGATATATTTTAAATAGATAAAAAGAGATTATAGAACTGATTTATGAGCAAGTTTGATGAATTTATAGAAGTAAAAGGCGCACGTGTACATAATTTAAAAAACATAGATGTAAAAATACCTAGAGAACAATTAGTCGTCATTACAGGCATGTCGGGTAGCGGCAAATCTTCTTTAGCATTTGATACTATTTATGCAGAAGGACAGCGTCGTTATATTGATACTTTTTCAGCTTATGCTCGTCAGTTTCTAGGAAGCTTAGAACGTCCCGATGTCGACAAAATTGATGGACTTTCTCCAGTGATTGCCATAGAACAAAAAACAACGAGCAAATCTCCAAGGTCCACCGTAGGAACCATTACGGAAATTTATGATTTCTTAAGACTGTTATTTGCACGGGCTGCGGATGCCTACAGTTATAACTCCAATGAAAAAATGGTGAGTTATAATGACACTCAAATAAAAGATCTTATCCTTGAATCCTTTAACGGAAAACGCCTTTCAATATTATCTCCCGTAATTCGTTCTAGAAAAGGACACTATAGAGAATTATTTGAACAAATTGCTAAGCAAGGATTTGTAAAGGTCAGAACAGATGGAGTTATCGTTGACATCTCAAAAGGAATGAAGCTTGATCGCTATAAAATGCATGATATCGAGATTGTGATTGACAGACTTAAAATTGATGAAACTAGTGCCTCTACAAGTCGACTAAACGAAAGTATTAATACAGCAATGTATCATGGCGAAAATGTGCTTATGGTCATTGAAGAAGACAGTAAAGAAGTGCGCTATTTTAGTCGTAATTTAATGTGTCCTACTTCAGGAATATCCTATCCAAACCCAGAACCAAATAATTTTTCATTTAATTCTCCGAAAGGCGCATGCTCAGACTGCAGTGGCATTGGCACCTTATATAAGGTCAATGAATCTAAAATAATTCCTGACACATCATTATCCATAAAAAATGGAGGACTTGCGCCACAAGGCGCTCAAAAAGACTCTTGGATTTTTAAGCAATTAGAACTCATTGCTCAGCGCTATAATTTTAAACTAACTGACCCTATTTCAAAAATATCAAAAGAAGCTTTAGATATTATATTATATGGGGGGAAAGATAAATTTTCAGTCGATAGTAAAACCTTAGGAGTCTCTAGAAATTATAATATAGATTTTGAGGGTATTGCGAATTTTATTGAAAGTCAATACAAGAATGCAGACTCAACTTCTATTAAACGTTGGGCAAAAGCATACATGGACAAAATCAAATGTCCAAGTTGTGAAGGCTCTCGACTAAAAAAAGAATCCTTATTCTTTAAAATTAACGACAAAAATATTTCAGAACTCTCTGAAATGGATATTGTGGATCTTGTAGAATGGTTTAAAAAACTTCCTAAGTATTTATCAAATAGTCAGACTATAATTTCAAAAGAAATATTGAAAGAAATTTCTACACGATTACAATTCCTTTTAGATGTTGGGCTTGACTATTTATCTATAAGCAGAAGCTCAAAGTCACTTTCTGGAGGAGAAGCACAGCGCATACGTCTAGCCACACAAATTGGATCTCAGTTGGTTGGTGTATTGTATATACTAGACGAACCAAGCATAGGCTTACACCAAAGAGATAATGAAAAACTAATCAAGTCTCTAATAGCATTGAGAGATGTTGGTAACTCTGTAATTGTTGTAGAACATGACAAAGACATGATTGAACAAGCAGATCATGTGATTGATATTGGTCCTATGGCTGGAAAACATGGTGGTGAGATTATCAGTCAAGGAACACCAAAAGACATCTTAAATAGTGGCACCATGACTGCAGATTATTTGAGTGGAATTAGAGAAATTGAAGTTCCAGAAAATCGAAGAACAGGAAACGGGAAGTTCTTAGAACTTAAGGGCTGTACAGGAAATAATTTAAAAAATATATCTATAAAACTTCCATTGGCACAAATGATTGGAATCACTGGAGTTTCAGGAAGCGGAAAATCTACGCTAATAAATGAAACACTGTATCCGATCCTAAACAACTATTATTTTCATGGAGTCATGGAGCCAATGCCTTACAAAACAATCAAAGGATTAGATAACTTAGACAAAGTTATTGACATCAACCAATCTCCAATTGGACGTACTCCAAGAAGTAATCCAGCAACTTACACTGGAGTCTTTGGAGAAATAAGAGCTTTATATGCTAAAATACCTGAAGCAATGATACGGGGCTATAAATTGGGTCGTTTTAGTTTTAATGTAGTTGGAGGCCGTTGTGAGACCTGCAGAGGTGGTGGTATGAGAGTCATAGAAATGAACTTTCTTCCTGATGTATATGTAGAATGCGAAACATGTCAAGGAAAACGCTTTAATAGAGAAACTCTTGAAATTCGTTACAAAGGAAAATCCATTAGTGATGTTTTAAACATGACGATTGAAGAATCCGTTGATTTCTTTGAACATATTCCAAAAATTTACAGAAAATTAAAAACCATTAAAGAAGTAGGATTAGGCTATATTACTTTGGGGCAGCAAAGTACCACTTTATCAGGTGGAGAAGCACAACGAATAAAATTAGCTTCAGAACTAAGTAAGCGTGATACTGGAAATACTATATACATTTTAGATGAACCAACAACTGGACTTCATTTTGAGGATATTAGGGTTCTAATGGATGTACTAAACAAACTAGTTGATAAGGGTAATACGGTGCTTATAATTGAACACAACCTAGATGTAATTAAAACGGTTGATTACATCATAGATATTGGTCCTGAAGGAGGCAATGGAGGTGGTAAAGTAATTGCTAAAGGAACTCCTGAAGAAATTATAAAAAACAAGTTAAGCCATACAGCTCGATTTTTAAAAAAAGAACTAACTTAGTATTCATTTAAATATAAAATAATGGGACCAGAAAAGAAACACAAAGGGTGGAATGAAATAAAAACAAATGATTCCTGGGCGATTTTTAAAATCATGGGGGAGTTTGTAAATGGATTTGAAAAAATGAGTCAAATTGGTCCCTGCGTGTCCATTTTCGGATCTGCGAGGACCAAACCAGAAGATGACTATTACAAGCTATCTACTGAAGTGGCCACGTCTATTGTAAAAGCTGGATACGGCGTTATTACTGGTGGTGGACCTGGGATAATGGAAGCGGGAAATAAAGGAGCTAATCTAGCTGGTGGAACGTCTGTTGGACTTAATATCGAATTACCTTTTGAACAACATAACAATCCTTATATTGATTCTGACAAGAGTTTAGATTTCGACTATTTCTTTGTTAGAAAAGTAATGTTTTTAAAATACTCTCAAGGAATAGTTGTAATGCCTGGAGGTTTTGGAACCTTAGATGAATTGTTTGAAGCTATTACCTTAATTCAAACCCACAAAATTGAAAAATTTCCTGTTATATTGGTGGGCAAAACGTTTTGGAGTGGTTTAATGGAGTGGATAAAATCGACCTTATTAGAGCGATTTGAAACGATCAGCGCCAAAGATCTAGACCTAATTCATTTGGTAGACACATCTGATGAAGTAATTGAAATACTTGATACTTTTTACAATGAATACCAATTGAGTCCTAATTTTTAATTGCTAGTCTACATTTACTATTATCAATAAATGCTAAATATTTAAAGCCTTTAAGACTCAAATTGTTGGAAAAATTCTTGTTAAATCTTATACTTATATTTAGTTTTTTGACTGCAAACAGTCAAAACCAGATAGAAATTCAGGGGGTCTTAGATGTAGAAAATAATACCATCTTAATTAAACAAAAGATAACCTATTACAATAATTCAGAGACCTCATTAAGTGAATTATTCTTCAATGATTGGGGTTCAAGTTTTAGCAACCCAGACTGACCACTTTCCAAAAGATTTGTTGAAGAATATAACGGATCTTTACTAAATCCTAGACAAAAAAATAGAGGATTTACAAAAATTCACTCAGTAGAAAACAGGGATCATAAAGCACTCTCTTATTCTTACCTTGAAAATCAGTGTGATATATTTAAAATTAAGCTTTCATCTGATTTATTACCTTTTACATCTACAAATCTATATATTGAATACACACTACAAATTCAAAGCGATCGATTTACTAAGTACGGGATTACAAATAATGGGGATTATTTTTTAAATTACTGGTATCTAACTCCAGCTGTTTATGAAAATTCTGAATGGAAACTATATAGTAATAAAAATCTAGATGATTATTACACCCCTAAATCTAAGTTAAAGCTAACCCTAGAAATCCCAAATAATTATAGCGCTTCTTCCGAGTTAAATTTAAATAACATTGGTTATAAATCAAATACAAAAGTATTTACTTTTGAAGGAACTAATAGAATAGATACAAGATTTAATATTTCTAAAGATCCTTTCCATAAATTTAAAATTGGTAACTTAAATATAATAAGCAATAGTTTAGATGCTGATGAATCGCTAAATCAGAAAATTAATACATTTGAAAATATAGTAGGTTTTTTAAATGCTCGATTGGGTGTTTATCCATTTGAAAATTTAATGATTTCAAAAGTAGACTTAAAAAAATACCCTATATACGGGTTAAACTTACTGCCTGGTTTTCTGAGTCCATTTTCTAAAGAATTTGAATATGAGTTAACGGTAGCCAAAAACTTAATAAGACTTTATTTAGATGAGTATTTAAGAATGAACCCCAGGGAGGACCATTGGCTTAAATCAGGGTTCGAAACCGTATTGTTAATGGATTATGTTGATGCGTTTTATAAGGACCAGAAAATGCTTGGAAAGCTTGCTAATATGTGGGGAATAAAAACTTATAACTTAGCGAAATTAAAATATAATGAACAATACCAGCTAACCTACTTATACATGGTTAGGACTGGAAAAGACCAAGCATTAAATTTAAACAAAGATAAATTGTTAAAATTCAATGCTAATTTATCAACTAAATATAAAGCTGCTAAAGGATTGATTTTTTTAGAAGATCTCATAGAAGGGTCAAAAATTGAAGATTGGATAAAAGAATTTATTGTTGAAACTAAAAATGACTCCAAAACAACAAAAGATTTTGAATTATATATTAAGACAAAAACTAGTAAAGATCTCAGTTGGTTTTTTGAATCATTTTTAACAAATACACAACAAGTAGATTACAAAATAACAACACTAAAAAGCACCAAAGATTCGATTTATTTTACAGTTAAAAATAATAAAAAGGGGCAAACACCAGTGTCATTATTTACACTCAAAGATGGAAAGGTTCTCACAAAAACATGGTTAACCGACATTGGAAAAAAGAAAGATTTTGTTGTAGCTAACAATTTAGCTGACAAATTTGTTTTAAACTACGATCAAAAAGTTCCAGAGTTTAATGTGAAAAATAACTGGAAGTCTGTTAAAGGCAGTGCATTGTTTAATAGACCTTTTCAGCTCAGACTTATTAAAGATTATGTGTCTCCCTATAATAACCAGCTTTACCTGTTACCAACTCTAGAATATCGCAATATTTATGACGGTATTAATTTGGGATTGAATGTTAATAATAGTGGTATTTTAAAAAAACCGTTTACTTTTGGAATGGCCCCTAACTACAGTGTTAACTCTAAAACACTAACTGGGTTTACTAAATTTGAATACAACTCCTATTTTGAAGATCAAAATCTTTACAATATTGAATTTGGTTTATTTATGTCACGCTCAAGTTTTGCTGAGAATTCATTTGTAACTAGAACCCTACCCTACTTATCTTTCAATTTTAAAGATGCAACAGATTTGAGGTCAAATAAGTTTAAAAGTCTAAATTTGAGATATGTAGGGATCGATAAGGATTATGTAGAAACTATTGGAAATGAAATGGTTCTTCCTTCATATGGAGTATTTAATATAAGATATCTAAACTCAAACAGAGGTTATAAAAAACATTACAGCTGGTTTTTAGATACACAATTTTCAAGTGAATTTGGTAAAGTAGCCTTTAATTATGAAATTAGAAGACGTACAAATAAAAACAGTTTTTATGATTTAAGAATTTTTGCTGGATCTTTTTTGTATTCAAAAATTGATGCCAATCAAACATACTTCGATTTTGCTTTAGATAGACCAACAGATTATTTGTTCGAATATAATTATCTTGGACAATTTGAATCGACAGGCATATTTAGTCAACAAATTATAATAGCTGAAGGTGGGTTCAAATCTCGTCTAGACACTTATTACGCAAACCAATGGTTAACCACTTTAAATGCAAGCGCCTCGATTTGGAATTACGTCCAAGCTTATGGGGATGTTGGATTTCTAAAAAATAAAGGCAAAAAAGCGGAGTTTATTTATGATTCAGGGATACGGCTAAATCTAATTACAAACTATTTTGAAATTTTCTTTCCTGTTTACTCTAATTTAGGATGGGAAATCGCAGCCCCACAGTACAGTCAAAAAATTAGATTTGTATTTACAGCCGACCCTTCAGCTCTTTTAGGCTTATTCAGAAGGGAATGGTATTAGCTTTATTTATATGAATTTGTGGCCCACAAATAAAATACAGTTACTCTTTAGAGCCATGGATGGATCCGCTAATTAGATGACATTTAATTAGGGTTTGTTATCAAACTTTAAAATTATACCCATAGCAATAAACCCTACACCCATTCCTATTAATGCGCCAATTTGATTTGCATCATTAATTATTCCAATGCCAATTACTAAAAACATACAGCCCACAAAAACAACTCCTCCGATGGCTTTAGTTCGTTTTTTTTGTTTCATATTATTAAAAAATTTCAGGTGAATATTCTTTGTATATCCGCTCTCTAAATAATTTTCTAGACATAAATAATTGACCATATTTTTCATCATATTTTTCAGTAATACTGGAATCATTGGTAACTTCATCAAGTGTTTTACCTTGTTTAATTTTAGTCTTGATTATATTGGAGACGTCTTTTAACATTTTTAGGTAGAGCGCAAGTTCTTTTTTTGAGGACTTAACTCCATGACCAGGAACTATTATGGTCTCCTCATTAATAAGCTGAAGGGTTATTTCGTGTGCTTATCACATATTTTATAGGTTTGTTATTAAACTTTTTAGCGATGGCATCATAAATAATTGAAATATTGTCCTTGAGTCCTGAATCTACCATTAAAATACCGTCCTCAGCCACAGATAATGTTATTCTAGAAGGTCAATCGTATACGACCATATACATGTTCTCTCTAAGCTCATGAATTTCTAGTTTTTTTTCTTGGGCTATTGATAAGAACCCTAGCAGTAAACTTATCAAAAGTGTTGTTATTTTTTTTTGTCATCTTTTAATTTTTGAAATATTTTAGTGATTACAGCGTTGTAATGAAATTCTATCTCTTAAACACTATTCTCTTTTATGCTTGCTTCTTCGTTCTTGATTTTAATAGTTTTCTTACAAGATAAAACACATAGTAAATCACCCCAAAAGCGATCCCTGAATAAAAGTCATCCAACATCATTTGATAAGCAACCTCTTTTCCAATAATATCACTAAAAAATATCAAATCAAATCCTGTGTGAATAAGCCCAGTTATAACCATTATTATTAAGGCCAATACTACACTTTTAAAAAAAGTAATTCCAATACTATGGGTGACAAAATATTTATTAAAAAGGTAAAAAAACAGCGGTAATATCAGTAACCCAAATAAATTTCCAATCCATTCATTATCCAAGAGGGCTTTCATTGTATCAGTGATAATGTAGAACACCCCTAAAATAAGGATGATTTTGACGAGGTACTTATTGCTTTTGTTCATAAGAAAAGGAGGTTTATATTAGACAATATTAGTTGCGTTTAACCTTCATTAAAAAGGAGTTTATATTCACATATGCGAGTGCCATCTAAATTGACGATTATCCACAGAATGCACATATAGATAGTTTAAATAAAAATAATAGCTTACAAACAGTTAAGTTGATTGTGAAGATTGAGATTTGGGATCAAAATATAAGTAATAGTACAGTATATAGAAATGCTATGCAAATACAATTCAAGCTTTAACAGTTTATTTTAACAACTAAGTGATTAAAAATCAAGGGGTTTTAGATTAAAACACTCTTAAATAAATAAACCTAAAACTCCTCTAACAAGCAAGAAACACTACTGAGATTCCGTGCTTGTATAACCTTCTTAATACGCTATAATCTTCAACTTTGCCACGTTAAATAATCACAAAAGCAGTACAAACTCTTTAAATATTTTATATTTGCAACTTATTGTAATTTTCTTGTATGCTAATCAAAAATGATCCAACTAAAGATATAACCCTTGAAGACTTCAAAGCTGATGTCTTAAATGATTATAAGATTGCCTACACGAGTAGAGAATGTAGTCTTCTTGGTCGGCGTGAGGTATTAACTGGGAAAGCTAAATTTGGAATTTTTGGAGATGGTAAAGAACTGCCTCAAATTGCTTGGGCCAAAGCATTTCAGAAAGGAGATTTCAGATCTGGATATTACAGAGATCAAACCTTTATGATGGCCATCGGAAAACTAAGTATAGAACAGTTTTTTGCGGGCTTGTATGCACATACTGATATTACTCATGACCCCATGAGTGCAGGTAGGCAAATGGGCGGTCATTTTACAACGCATTCACTAGACGAAAATTTTAACTGGAAAAACCTTACCGAACAATACAACTCTAGCTCAGATATTTCTCCAACAGGCGCACAAATGCCTAGGTTACTTGGCTTAGCACAAGCTTCAAAAGTGTACCGTAACTTAGAAGGGTTCAACTCTAAAAAATTCTCTAAATTAGGAAACGAAGTCGCTTGGGGAACCATTGGAAATGCGAGTACCAGCGAAGGTGTTTTTTTTGAAACAATAAATGCGGCTGGCGTACTTCAAGTTCCCATGGTCATTAGTATTTGGGATGATGAATATGGTATTTCTGTACACGCAAAACATCAAACTACAAAAGAAGACATCTCAGAAATCTTAAAAGGATTTCAAAGAGATTCTGATAGTGAAGGATATGAAATTCTAAAGGTTCGCGGATGGGATTATGTCGAACTGATCAACGCCTATCAAAAAGCAAGTGAGATAGCAAGAACAGACCATGTTCCAGTAATGATACATGTCAACGAATTAACGCAACCTCAAGGGCATTCAACTTCAGGATCCCATGAAAGATATAAAACTTCCGAAAGATTAAAATGGGAACAATCTAATGATTGTAATACCAAATTTAGAGAGTGGATTATATCAAATGATATTGCTACAGATGAGTTCATTACTTCTATAGAACGGGACATAAAGAAACGTGTTAAACAAGGAAAGCTAAAAGCATGGAAAGATTTTTGTGATCCTATTAAGACTGAAAAAGAAGACGTTCTTAAATTAATGAAGTCTGCTGCTGATGCTTCTTCTCAAAGCGTTTTTATTCAAAAAATAATAAAACAATTAGAAAGTATTAATGAGCCCTTACGAAATGATATTCTAAGCAGATCTCGAAATATATTAAAATACTTAATTCACGAAGATAGTTCGGCTAAAAGCCAGCTTATTAATTGGGTCAATTCTTATTTCAAAGAAATTCAACCTAAATACAGTACCTTACTGTACAGTGAATCGGAATCCAGAGCAACTAACATCCGGGAAGTACTTCCCGTATTTGACTCAAATTCAAAACTTGTTGATGGTCGAGTAATTCTAAGAGACAACTTCGATAAAATATTAGGAAACAAACCCGAAGTTTTAATTTTTGGTGAAGACACTGGTACTATTGGAGATGTCAATCAAGGACTAGAAGGCTTGCAAGAAAAATTTGGAGAATCAAGGGTTTCTGATACAGGGATACGTGAAACTACCATAATTGGTCAAGGAATTGGATTGGCTTTACGGGGGTTAAGACCTATTGCAGAAATTCAATATCTTGATTACATGGTCTATGCACTACAAATCATTAGTGATGATTTATCGACGCTGCATTATAGAACTTTTGGAAAACAAAAGGCACCAATGATTATTAGAACTCGTGGCCACCGTTTAGAAGGTATTTGGCATTCTGGTTCACAATTAGGTGGTATTTTAAACTTAATTAGAGGAGTTTATGTGTTGGTACCTAGAAACATGACCAAAGCCGCTGGATTTTATAATACACTGCTAGAAAGTGATCAACCAGCAATGGTCGTAGAATGCTTAAACGGCTATCGATTAAAAGAAAAAGAACCTTCCAATTTGGGGGAATTTAGAACACCTGTTGGAATTGTAGAAACCATTAAAGAAGGGGCTGACCTAACAATTGTATCCTATGGCTCAACACTTCGAATTATTGAAAAAGCGGCTAAAGAGTTGCAAGAAGTAGATATTGATGTTGAGATTATTGACATTCAATCTCTGATACCATTTGATCTTAATAAAGACATTTCAAAAAGTGTTAAAAAAACAAATCGACTTCTCATTATTGACGAAGATGTTCCAGGGGCTGCTTCGGCTTATATCCTTAACGAGATTTTGCAAAATCAGAATATCTATGAACATCTAGATAGTAAACCACAGCTATTAACCGCTAAAGAACACCGCCCTGCTTATGGGAGTGATGGAGATTACTTTAGTAAACCGTCATCTGAAGACGTTTTTGAAACTGTTTATAACATGTTTCATGAAGTGGACCCTAGCTCTTATCCAAAATTGAGATAACTTCTTAGAAGCCACGGAAATCAACTTGCAAAGTTCTTTGTAAAATCGTAACATTACATCTATAAATAACTGATACTATTTTCTATGCAAAGTACCGATACTACTTCAAAACAAAACAAACCAGTAAAAGTTGTTAAAGAACTTACTATTTGGGAAGCGCTTATCCCCGTATTTGCATTAGTAGCTATGTTATTTTATAATGTATTTTACGTCTTTGGAGATGATGCTTTAAGTGGTAGTAACCAATTTATATTACTTTTAGGAGCAGCAGTGGCAGCGATTGTAGGGTATTTCAAAAACGTGAATTATAAACACATGCTAGAAATGGTTGCTGAAAATGTGAAGTCTACTACTGGAGCACTTCTTATTTTACTCTTAGTTGGCGCCTTGGCCGGCACTTGGCTAATTAGTGGTATTATTCCATCCATGATTTATTATGGGCTACAACTTTTAAACCCCACTTTTTTCTTAGTTGCATCTGTTATTATTTGCTCAATTATATCTATAGCAACTGGCAGTAGCTGGACAACTTCTGCCACGGTAGGAATTGCTTTAATTGGAATCGGAAACACCTTAGGGATAGCTGCAGGAATGACTGCGGGGGCTGTTTTATCTGGCGCCTACTTTGGAGATAAGATGTCTCCTCTTAGCGACACAACCAACCTGGCTCCAGCCATGGCTGGTGCAGATTTATTTGACCATATTAAGTACATGGCTTACACAACGGTTCCAACGATTATAATCACTTTAATTATTTTCTTAATAATTGGACTGAATATTGACACCAACGGAAGCCCAAATATTTCAGACAAATTAGAAGCCATAAACGGAGCCTTTACTATTTCTCCGTGGTTGTTTTGTGTTCCTTTATTAGTCATTGTTTTGATCATAAAAAAAACACCACCATTGGTAGCCCTTTTACTTGGAACTCTTTTTGGTGCTGTAGCTGCTATTATTGCACAACCTCAAATCGTAATGACTATTGCTGAAGCTGACACCCTTAATTTTGAATCTGCATATAAAGGCGTTATGAAAGCTATTACTGTTGATACAGCCGTAGAAACATCCAGCAGCGAACTTAATGATTTATTCACTGCAGGGGGTATGAATGGAATGTTAGGAACCATATGGTTAATTATTTGTGCGATGGTATTTGGGGGTGTAATGGAAGCTATAGGAGCCCTGTCTAGAATTAGCAAAGCCTTATTGAGTTTGGCAACAACCACCTTTGGTTTATTTGCCAGTACTGTGGCCAGTTGTTTAGCACTTAACCTAACAGCTTCTGACCAGTACTTAGCTTTAGTAATACCAGGAAAAATGTTTAAAAAAGCTTATGAAGACAAAGAATTAGCCCCAGAAAATTTAAGTCGTACACTTGAAGATTCTGGAACGGTCACTTCCGTACTGATTCCATGGAACACTTGTGGCGCTTACCAAAGTGGCGTCCTAGGCGTGTCTGTAGCAGATTATTTTATTTATGCATTCTTTAATTGGATCAGTCCATTTACAACACTATTATTTGCGGCTTTGTCAATTAAAATAAAAGAACTGGCTAAACCCTAAATGATCTTACGCTACAAGACATAACTTTAGCTTATAGTTCTATAAGAAATTATAATTTTCAACAAACAAAAAAGAGATAGCAAACAGTACCTTTATAAAAAATATTTTTAACAAACTAAAACAAATTACTATGGCAATTGTAGGAAAAAAATTTCCAGATTTATCCGTTGATGCGATGAATGAAATGGGCGATACTTTTAAAGTAAACGTTCTTGAAGAAGCAGTGAATAATAAGAAAAAAGTACTTTTATTCTGGTATCCAAAAGATTTTACTTTTGTATGTCCTACAGAATTACACGCATTTGAAGCTGCGAAAGCAGAATTTGAAAAAAGAAATACGATTGTAATAGGTGCTTCTTGTGATACTCCAGAAGTTCATTTTGCATGGTTATCCACCGCTAAAGATAATGGTGGTATTGAAGGCATAACCTACCCTATTTTAGCAGATTCTAACAGAAACTTAGCATCTACTCTAGGGATATTAGACATCTCAGATGAAACATACAATGAAGAAACTGGAGTTGTACTTGTAGAAGGAGACAATGTTACTTACAGAGCAACTTACATCATTGACGAAGAAGGAACTGTTGTACATGAAAGTGTGAACCACATGCCACTTGGACGAAATGTAGCAGAATTTTTAAGACTTGTAGATGCGTACACGCATGTTCAAGAAAAAGGTGAAGTTTGTCCTGCAAACTGGGAAGAAGGCAAAGACGCAATGGCACCTAATGCAAAAGGAACTGCAAGTTATTTGGCATCACACTAAACTATATTTATCATGCAAGAACTTTCTGAAGACAATTTACAAACTATTATTTCTGACAATCCATTTGTTGTGGTCCAATATTCAGCAACATGGTGTGGTAATTGTAGAATCATGAAACCAAAATTTAAAAAATTAGCTTCTGAAATGCCAGATGCTAGTTTTGTAATTGTGGATGCAGAAAAATTTCCTGAAAGCAGAAAACTAGCAACCGTAGACAATTTGCCAACATTTGCAGTTTTTAAATCTGGACAATTTGTGAACCAAACCCAAACAAATAAGTTTGACGTTTTAAAAGATCTTATAGATGAAGCTTCCAGTAATTAAACATTTAACTCAATTTATTGAGGCTAATGACGAAGACTATATCGTTGAAACGCTAGAAACTTTAGAAGCACTTACAGAAGTTCCAAGTCTTAAAGACGAAGAACTAGATGTCATCGGAGAACTTATATCTAATATGTACGGAGCGCTTGAAGTACAAAAAATGATTAAAGATGGAACACCTCAAAAGGAAGCTTTAAACAGTTTTATGAAACGGGTCTTAGGTTCTATAGATAATTAGTTCAAACAAGTTAAGCATAAAAAAAACCCTTCTCAAATGAGAAGGGTTTTTTTATATAATAGATTGATGGCTTATTTACCGTCCATCTTATCTTTAAGTGCTTGTAATGCATCGTTAGCATCTCCTAATGTAGGTTTTGCTTCTGCTGCACTGCTAGCTGCCTTTTTAACAGCTGCTTTCACATGCTTAACTTCTTCTGCTTTAAAAAGAGCTGTATGAGACGCTACTACACGTTTGAATTCTTTATTGAATTCAATAATAACGAACTCAGCTTCATCCCCTTTCTTAAGTTTACTACCATCTTCTTTTTCAAGATGACGAGAAGGAATAAAAGCAACTACATCTTCATTGAACTTAACAGTTGCACCTTTGTCAACAATCTCTTCGATTGCAGCTGTATGCTTAGAGTTTAATGCAAATTCAGTTTCGTATTTATCCCAAGGGTTGTCAGTTGTTTGTTTATGACCTAAGCTTAATTTTCTAGCTTCTACGTCTAATTCAAGTACTACAACTTCAAGGTTGTCCCCTACAGCACAAAATTCGCTTGGATGTTTTACTTTCTTAGTCCAAGATAAATCAGAGATATAAATTAATCCATCAATACCTTCTTCTAATTCAACAAAAACACCAAAGTTTGTGAAGTTTCTTACAATCCCTGTGTGCTTAGAAGCAACTGGGAATTTAGAAGTAATATCTGTCCAAGGATCAGCAGATAATTGCTTAATACCTAATGACATTTTGCGATCTTCTCTATCTAAAGTTAAGATCTGAGCTTTAATTTTATCTCCTACTTTAACGAAATCTTGAGCAGAACGTAAATGGGTAGACCAAGACATTTCAGAAACGTGAATTAAACCTTCAACGCCTTCAACAACTTCGATAAATGCACCGTAATCAGCGATTACAACTACTTTTCCTTCAATTTCGTCTCCAATTTTAACCTCTTCTCCAAGGGCATCCCATGGGTGTTTGCTTAATTGTTTAAGACCTAATTGAATTCTTGATTTATTTTCATCAAAGTCAAGTATTACAACATTGATTTTTTCATCTAATTCAACAATCTCACTTGGATGATTGATTCTAGACCAAGAAAGATCTGTAATATGTACTAGTCCATCAACTCCACCAAGATCCATAAAGACTCCATAAGAAGTAATGTTTTTAACAACACCCTCAAGAACTTGACCTTTTTCTAATTGACTTATGATTTCCTTTTTCTGGATTTCGATATCTGCTTCAATAAGCGCTTTATGCGAAACAACAACGTTTTTAAATTCATGGTTGATTTTCACTACCTTGAATTCCATTGTTTTGTTTACATACTGATCGTAATCTCTAATTGGCTTCACATCGATTTGAGAACCTGGTAAAAATGCTTCAATACCAAATACGTCGACAATCATACCACCTTTGGTACGGCATTTAACAAAACCGTTTACAATTTCTCCAGTTTCATTAGCGGAAATCACACGATCCCACGCTTTGATAACTCTTGCTTTACGGTGAGATAATATTAATTGACCTGTAGCATCTTCACGTACATCAATTAATACTTCAACTTTATCACCAACAGCTAAGTTAGGATTGTAGCGAAATTCATTTAAAGAAATTACACCTTCAGATTTTGCATTGATATCAATAATCGCATCACGATCAGAAATATGAATAACAACACCATCTACAACTTGATCATCTAGAGTGTCAACAAAATTGCTAGCCACTAATTTCTCAAATTCTACAAGTTTTTCGTCATCAACAGGGTCGATACCTTCTTCGTAGTTATGCCAATTAAATTCTTCAAGGAATTGCTCAGGATTTGCTTGAGCTTCGTTTACTTCTACTGCTTCAACTGCGGTAGTTTCTTCTGTTACTTCAACTGCAGTAGTTTCTGTAGTTACGTCTTCCACTTTTGTGGTTTTTTCTTCAGCCATGGCTGTTTTAAAATTTGTATTTTATAGAAGTTAGATTCGATTAAGCACGACTATAAAAGCGTTATTAAAATAGTTTGATTTCCTTTACTGAATCTATTAAATGCTAAAGGAGTGCAATTTTACGATTTATTTACAATTATACCTAATGTTTTTTAGGCTGTTTTTAAGAGAGAGGATTAATAATCAAAAAATAGAATATTTAATGGAGCACTAAAATAAAAGCAATACCGTATTTATGATAATAATTTTGTGTTTACCAATGACATAACTTGATCAAATTGCTCTTTCTTTGATAAATTTGAATTATCGATTTCTATGGCATCTTTGGCTTTATAAAGAGGGGAATCTTGTCTTGTAGAATCAAGATGATCTCTAGAATTAATATTATCCAATACCGCTTGAAAAGAAACTTTAGAATCAGTCGCTGCTAGTTCATCAAAACGCCTTTTTGCACGAGTATTAGAAGAGGCAGTCATGAATAACTTTAATTCTGCATCAGTAAAAACAACCGTTCCGATGTCTCTACCATCCATAACAATTCCTTTTTGACTTCCCATTTGTTGTTGCAGTTTAACCAGTTGTTGGCGAACTTCAGCAACAGCAGCCACAATACTCACAGCGTTAGAGACTTCCATGGTACGAACAGCATCATTGACGTTTTCATCATTTAAATAAACTTCAGATGTTTTTAAAATTTCATTGTAAACAAAAGTGACCTTAACAAAAGGTAATTCTTTAACTAGTTGTGAGGTTTTTAAATCCGTACCAATAATTAATTTGTTTTGTAAAGCATATAATGCAACAGCACGGTACATAGCGCCAGAATCTACATAAACATACTTTAAGTGCTGTGCTAATTGTTTAGCAAGCGTACTTTTTCCGGTTGATGAAAATCCATCGATTGCAATTGTGATTTTTTTCACTATTATAAATTTATTTGAAGACCTAGAAAACTAGTGTTTGCTGCCGATGAGTAGCGTGCATGTGTATAACTAAATCTTATATTATTAAATTTCAAACCAAACCCAAAAGACAAACCTGAAAAGTTTCTTTGCTCTAATATTTTAAGTTCTTGTGCCCTTCTAAAACTATATCCTAATCGAATATTAAAACCTTTGTCTGGAAACAGCTCTAATCCTACAATTGTATGTCTAAATAGATTGCTAATAAAACCTATATCTTCTTCTGTTTGTGTCCCATCCAAATCTGTTGTAGCCTGTGCAGGGTTGGGAGAAGCAATGGGCCATTGTTGTAAGTTTTCGAAAGTTAAGTGCCAACGAATAGGTACATTTTCAAGTGTTTGAGAGAACCCAAGATCAATTTCAAAAGGCAACGGCTCTTTCAATCCTGCGTAAGTCGTTAACTGAGTTCCAAAATTACGAATTACTAAAGCCGCATTAAAATCTAAATACTCATTTATATAAATAATACCAAGGTCTGTTGCGATACCAAATGAATTATACTGCTCTAACTTAGAGGTAATAAATTTAAGATTCGCCCCCATATAAAAGTCTGAATAGCCAATTTGAGAGGCATAACCAACAGACAAAGCAGCTTCATTTCCTGTAAAAGCACCTGTGCTAATTCCATTTTCATCATAGCCATCAAAACTACCGTAATTAACATACGTCATACCTATATGAAAGGTTTGGGTTCGCCGATCAACAGTGTAAGCATAAGCAGCAGTTCCGTAACTAATATCTCCTAAATAATTGGAATAATTAATCGCTAACTGATTATCCATATCTCCATTTATAGTAGCAGGGTTATACAGTGCTTGAGTGACGTCATAATCGACATTAGTAAGTACTTTCCCTCCTAGAGCTGCTTGTCTAGGAGAAGACATAAGATTTAAAAACTGGTAAGTTGATTCACCACCAAGCTGAGCTTGAATTTTAACAATGCTGGAAAAAAATATAATAAATGCGATAACTAACCTCATTTGAATACAAAAATAAATAAATCAATTCTAAAACGAATATAACAGAGGTTTATTTCATTAAAGCTCAAAGTGTATTAATTACAACGTTTTTGCGTTTTTAACTTTTTGATTAGTAATCGCTAAATCTATAACTTCACTCATATCTGAAACAAAATGAAACGTTAAGCCCTTTAAATAAGAGAGATTGATTTCATCAATATCACTTTTGTTGTCTTTAGAAAGTATGATTTCTTTTATTTTAGCACGCTTTGCTGCTAAAATCTTTTCTTTTATACCTCCAACAGGTAAAACTTTTCCTCGCAAAGTTATCTCGCCAGTCATTGCTATGTTCTTTTTTATTTTTTTCTGAGTGAATAAAGATACTAATGAAGTGAGCATTGTAATACCTGCGCTTGGTCCGTCTTTGGGAGTTGCTCCTTCGGGCACGTGGATATGGACATTATACTTTTCAAACATAGAAACATCTAAGTTATATAGGTCTGCATTAGCTTTAATGTATTCCATAGCAATTGTCGCAGACTCTTTCATTACTTTACCTAAATTTCCAGTTATGTTTAAGCTTCCATTACCTTTAGATAAGATAGACTCTATAAATAAAATATCTCCACCAACACGAGTCCAAGCTAAGCCGGTAACAACTCCGGCTACATCATTGTTTTCATACTTGTCTCTCTCTAGCTTAGGGCTTCCCAAAACATCAATTATAACAGCATTACTGACTTTTATATCGTAGGTCTCTTCCATGGCAATATTCTTGGCCGCAAATCTTACCATTTTTGCAATTTGTTTTTCAAGACCTCTGACTCCTGACTCTCTAGTATACCCTTCAACAATTTTCTCTAATTGAGGTTGTGCAATTTTTAAGTCAGAAGATTTGATTCCATGTTCTTTTATTTGTTTAGGTAGTAAATATTTTTTACCTATTTGAACCTTTTCTTCAATAGTATAACCTGTTACATTGATAATCTCCATACGATCTAATAGTGCAGGTTGTATCGTATTTAAACTATTTGAAGTCGCAACAAACATAACTTTTGAAAGGTCATACCCCATTTCCAAAAAGTTATCGTAAAATTCCGAATTCTGTTCAGGATCTAAAACTTCTAACATGGCAGATGAGGGGTCTCCTTGGTTAGAACTGGACAATTTATCAATCTCATCTAAAACAAAAACCGGATTAGATGTACCTGCTTTTTTTAAACTTTGTAAAATACGTCCTGGCATGGCACCAATGTAGGTCTTTCTATGACCTCTAATTTCTGCTTCATCTCTAAGTCCCCCTAGAGAAATTCGAATATACTCTCTACCTAAAGCTTCCGCAATAGATTTACCAAGAGATGTTTTACCAACTCCAGGAGGTCCATACAAACAAAGTATAGGAGATTTCATATCATTTCTAAGCTTTAAAACTGCCAGATATTCTATGATTCGTCGTTTAACTTCTTCCAAGCCAAAATGATCCCGGTCTAATATTTTTTGTGCACGTTTTAAATCAAAATTATCCTTACTAAAAGAATTCCATGGCAAGTCTAAAAATAAATCTAAATAATTTCTTTGAATTGAATATTCAGCAACTTGAGGATTCATACGTTGTAATTTCCCTATTTCTTTATTAAAATGAGTCTTTACTTTATCGTCCCATTTTTTAGCAGAAGCACGCCCTTTCATGGCTTCAATTTCTTCCTCATAACTAACCCCACCCAATTCTTCTTGAATTGTTTTAATTTGTTGTTGTAAAAAATATTCTCTTTGCTGTTGACTCATATCGTTCTGAACCTTTGACTGAATGTCATTTTTAAGCTCTAAACGTTGAAGTTCAACATTCATATGTTTTAAGGATAATAAAGCACGTTCTTGCAAGTCGTTAACTTCTAATAGTTTTTGTTTATCTACAACAGAAAGGTTCATATTAGAAGACACAAAATTGATTAAAAAGGAGTTACTTTCAATATTCTTAATGGCAAATGAAGCTTCAGATGGAATAGTTGGACTTTGCTTAATTATTTGAAGTGACAATTCCTTAATAGATTCAATAATAGCTGGAAACTCAGTCGTGTCTAAAGGACTAATTTCTGGAACATCTTCAATGTTAGCTACCATATATGGATTTTCAGAAGTGATTTCAGATATTTTGAACCGTTTCTTGCCTTGAATAATAACAGTTGTATTTCCATCCGGCATTTTAAGTACCTTTAAAATCCTCGCAACTGTACCTGTAGTGTATATATCGTCAATTGAAGGATCTTCAACTGTTTCATCTTTTTGTGAAACTACTCCAATTACCTTAGACCCTGAGTTGGCGTCATTGATTAGTTGAATTGACTTATCTCGTCCTGCAGTAATGGGAATCACTACTCCAGGAAATAATACGGTATTTCTAAGGGATAATATAGAAAGAGATTCGGGAAGAGATTCCTTTTTTATAGCCTCTTCATCTTCCGTTGTCATCAATGGGATTAGCTCTGAATTTTCATCAAAGTCTTGTAATGACAAACTGTCAAGCATTGTAAATTTTGATTTACTCATAAGTATATTAGGTCATTCTGTCATAAAACAGAATTGGTTAAATGTTAATAATTAGTATTGTAATTAGATAAAACCTATGTTTCCAGAGTAAATAAAATAATTACAATATATAAAGTTCAATTGTTATGCCATTTTAATGGATGGAGTAGATAATATCAAGCTAGGTTACAAATTCAGTATTCTTAACCCGATTTAAAACGACAAATGCTAACGCAAAAAACCCTGCTAATGATAGCACTGAATACTGCATAGAACCTGTCAATGAAATAAGCAAACCAAAAACAAACATTCCAAGGACAATGGCAATTTTCTCGGTAACATCATAAAAACTAAAATAGGTAGCATGATCATGAGTTTCGGGAAGTAACTTAGAATAGGTAGATCGACCTATTGATTGTGTAGCTCCTAAAACAAACCCTAACAAGACACCTAAACCATAGAAATAATAGTCAACATTGGGCTGATTAATATCCAAAGAAAATGCTGTGAGACAAACACCTCCCCAGATAATTAAAGTTAGTTTCAATGTTTTAATATTTCCAATTTTTTTTGATAATTTCGAAAACAAATAAGCTCCAAAAATAGCGATTACTTGCACTAATATAATGGTGAGTATTAAATTTGTTGTAGGTAATCCAAGTTCTTGACTCCCAAAAATACCAGCCATAAGAACCATGGTTTGTACCCCTACGCTAAAACAAAAGAAAGACATTAAAAAGTATTTAAGTTGTGGTAAATCTGAAAGTTCTTTGAGAACGATTCTAAGTTCTCGAACACCTTTCCATATGTAATCCTTTTCTGGCTTATGATTGAAAATATTATTGGGTAAACGGCGGTACGTAATTTGAGAAAATCCAAGCCACCATATACCAACTAAAAGAAAGGTAAGACGTGGTGCCAAAGTAGGATCAGAAATTCCAAACCATTCTGGCTTTTGAACCATCAAAAGGCTAAAAACTAATAACAATACCGAGCCTGCATATCCGTATATAAACCCCAGAGCACTAACTTCATCTTGTTGTTCTGGAAACGCGACCTCAGGTAAGTAAGCATTATAAAATACAATACTCCCCCAAAAACCTATGCTAGCAAGAACCGTAAAAGTAAGAGCCACCCATAGGGTATCAGGCCCTTTAAAAAAGAACAAGCACATTACAGACAAAGAGCCTAACAAACAAAAGAATTTCATGAACTTAAGTTTATTACCCATATAATCTGCAATCGCAGACAGTATTGGAGAACAAAAAGCAACAATCAAAAACGATAGTGCCAATGTATAGTCATACAAAGTTGTTGGATTCCACATGGTTCCTAAATAGGAAACATTGCCTGCTTCATTAGCAAAAGAACTGGTGATACTGCTGTAATAAATTGGAAATACAGCAGTACTAATGACAAGTGGATAAACAGAATTAGCCCAATCATAAAACGCCCATGCATTGGTTAGTTTTTTGCTTCCTTTTTCAAATATCTTCATAAACAGTTAGTCTTGGTTTAAAGCAGCTCTAAAATAAGGTATTAATTCAAAACAGACTGTGATTATCTAAAAGATGTCACACCAAACTTAAGTGCTTCAGATTTAGCATCTGACGCTAATGATTTCAAATTAGAGATTCTTGAATCATTTGATGGGTGTGTGCTCAAAAACTTTGGCGGTCCCTTTTTGCCGCTATTAGCTTTCATTCGCTCCCACAACTGAGAAGCTTCATCAGGGTTATATCCTGCTATTGCCATAAGATATAAACCTATTTGATCGGCTTCAGTTTCATGACTTCTGCTAAATGGCAACATACCAGCTACTGAACTGCCAGCTCCGTAAGCTTGCATCCAAATACTTTGTTCTGTGCTACTTTTATCATTAGTAGCTGCAGCAACCCCAATGGCACCAGCTTGTTGAATCATTCCTGCACTCATTCGCTGTTGTCCGTGGTTTGCCAATGCATGAGCAACTTCATGTCCCATAATCGCAGCAACACCAGTTTCCCCATCGGCTATAGGAAGGATGCCTGTATAAAATACAATTTTACCGCCCGGCATACACCAAGCATTGACAGCTTCATCTTCAACTAACTTATATTCCCAAACATAATCTTTCAAGTAACCTTGATAATTATTAGCATCTAACCAACGTTCAGCAGCAACAGAAATACGCCCTCCAACCCTACTAATCATCTCAGCATCAGATGTGTCATTAATAACCTTATTATCAACCAAAAATTGATCATATTGAGCGAAAGCCATCGGAAGTAATTGAGAGTTTGGCATAAAAGCCATCGTCTTTTTTCCTGTAAATGGATTTGTAGCGCAAGAAGCGAACAAAATAAAAATAATGTAAAAGATATTTTTCATTTAATAACATTTAAGAATAAAACGCAAACAACGTACCAATATTTGATATGTAAGTCAAATAAAGCTCACAAAGTTATGTGAAAATTAAATTTACTCGTGGGAAAATTACTTAATTTTATTAAAATTATTTTTTTATCTATGAAATTTTGTCGATTTATATCATATTTTGCTGTTTGTCTTTTACTTTCCTGCCAAACAAATGCACAAAAAAAAGAAACTTTTGAGGTCAATAAAACAGATCAAGAATGGAGAAACCAACTTAATGACACACAGTACAGAATCTTAAGACAGTCTGGAACTGAACGTGCATTCTCTAGCTCGCTTAATAAAATCTACAAACCAGGAGTTTATCGTTGTGCCGCTTGCGACACTCCACTATTTGAAGGTAAACATAAATTTGATTCTGGATCTGGATGGCCAAGTTTTGACAGAGAAATTAAAGGTAATGTGGCTTTTTCTGTAGATTATAATATAGGATCAGCTAGAAATGAAGAACATTGTGCTGTTTGTGGCGGTCATCTAGGACATGTTTTTAACGATGGCCCAAAAAACACCACTGGAAAACGTCATTGTATTAATGGAGCCGCACTAAAATTTATCCCTACTAAAAATGAATAAAAAAAAAACACAGCTTACAGAAGCGGATTGGAAAACAAATCTTACAGATGAAGAATATAGAATTCTAAGAAAAAAAGGTACTGAAATGCCGCATTCGGGTACATATAATTTACACTTTGATAATGGAACTTACTGCTGTTCGGGATGTAATGAACCCCTTTTTGAAAGTAACACGAAATTTGATGCCCATTGTGGTTGGCCTAGTTTTGACGAATCTATAAAAGGAAAAGTAGACTATGTTTTAGATAAAACCCACGGAATGATGCGTACAGAGATTATTTGTAACTCCTGCAAAGGTCACCTTGGCCATGTCTTTAATGATGGACCCACAAAAACAGGGACGCGATACTGTGTAAATTCTGTTAGTTTGAAGTTTAAAAAATCATAATTAAAATTTAAATATTTACATATAGGTTTTGTAAATTTGCACTATAAAACTAATTCAAAAACTGATTTTATGAGTAAATACGATGTTATCGTTTTAGGAAGCGGTCCTGGAGGCTATGTAACTGCAATTAGAGCTTCACAATTAGGTCTAAAAACGGCTGTTATTGAGAAAGAGAGTTTAGGGGGTGTATGTCTTAACTGGGGGTGCATACCTACCAAAGCACTTTTAAAATCTGCACAAGTTTTTGAATATTTAAAACATGCTAATGATTACGGCCTCACAGTTAAAGAATTTGATAAGGATTTTGATGCTGTAGTAAATCGAAGTAGAAATATTGCTGACGGCATGAGTAAAGGTGTGCAGTTTTTAATGAAAAAAAACAAAATTGATATCATTTCTGGATATGGAACCTTAAAAACGGGTAAAAAAGTAGATGTCGATGGAACTATATACAGTGCTGACCATATTATAATTGCCACAGGTGCACGCTCGCGTGAGCTACCTAATTTACCCCAAGATGGTAAAAAAGTTATTGGATATAGAAAGGCAATGACTCTAGAGAAACAACCTAAGAAAATTGTAATCGTTGGGTCTGGTGCTATAGGAGTAGAATTTGCTTATTTCTACAATTCTATGGGTACCGATGTAACCATTGTAGAATATATGCCTCGTATTGTTCCTGTTGAAGATGAAGATGTTTCAAAACAACTCGAACGCTCATTTAAAAAGAGTGGTATCAAAATATTAACCTCTACAGAAGTGACAGCAGTAGACACATCCGGAGAGGGTGTTAAGGCAATGATTAAGACTAAAAATGGAGAAGAGGTACTAGAAGCTGATATGGTATTATCCGCTGTAGGTATAAAAACAAATATTGAAAACATTGGATTAGAAGACGTAGGAATTGTTACGGATAGAGATAAAATATTAGTGAATGACTTTTACCAAACAAATATACCTGGTTATTATGCGATTGGTGATGTCACTCCGGGTCCTGCCCTAGCCCATGTAGCATCCGCAGAAGGAATATTATGTGTAGAAAAAATTGCAGGTCAACATGTGGAAGCATTGGATTATGGAAACATTCCAGGATGTACTTATTGTACGCCAGAGATTGCAAGTGTTGGACTTACAGAAGCACAAGCAAAAGATAAAGGCATTGACATTAAAGTTGGTAAATTTCCATTTTCAGCCTCAGGAAAAGCAAGTGCTGGTGGTCATAAGGACGGATTTGTTAAAGTTATTTTTGATGCGAAGTACGGAGAATGGTTAGGCTGTCACATGATTGGCGCAGGTGTAACTGATATGATTGCCGAAGCTGTATTAGGGCGAAAGCTTGAGACTACAGGTCACGAAGTTCTCAAAACAATTCATCCGCACCCAACAATGAGTGAGGCCGTCATGGAAGCTGTCGCAGATGCCTACGGCGAAGTCATACATATTTAAGAACAATAGAAATAGATACACGAAAAGGCGGTCAGAGGTGACCGTCTTTTTTGTTACAAGAAACTTTGTAATGCTAGCTCATAGCTTTGCAAGCCAAACCCAAGTATAACCCCTTTTGCATTTGGTGATATATACGACTGATGTCTAAACTCTTCGCGGGCAAACGTATTGGAGATATGCACTTCAATGACAGGCGTTTCTATGGCCTTGATAGCATCCCCTATGCCAACAGAGGTATGTGTATAAGCAGCCGCATTTAAAATAATCCCATCATACGAAAAACCAACTTCCTGAATTTTATCAATTAACTCCCCTTCAATATTAGATTGAAAAAAAGATAATTCAAAAGAATCATATTTATCATTTAAAGCCATATAAAAATCCTCAAAAGATTGAGCACCGTAAATACCAGGTTCACGTTTTCCTAAAAGATTTAAATTTGGTCCGTTTATAATAATGATTCTTTTCATTTCACAAAAATACAAAAGTTTTTTTAAAAAAAAAGAAGAAGCTAAGCTTCCTCTTTTTTAAGTGTTTAATATGCGTATTATACTACTAAAACGTGTAGCCTACTGAAAGTTGAAAAACACCATTTTTAACCTTTGTATCTAAATCATTATCATCAATAATATTAGATAACCCTAAAGTGTAACGCGCTGCAAAGTTTAAACCACTTTCAAGTTTATAAGCTGTTCCAAAATTAAATCCAAAATCAATAGATTTAAATTCATCTTTAATATCTACAGATAAATCATCGAATTCAACTTCAGCTTTAACTAAAAAACCGATTTGAGGCCCTGCTTCAAGGCTTAAACCTTCAGAAACATAAAACTTAGCAATAATAGGTAGATTTATATAATTTAAATTTAAAACATAATCTTCATCTACAGACCCCTGAGCAGAATACAATAATTCTGGTTGGATAGAAAACGTTTCAGAAATTGAAAATTCAACAGTACCTCCAAAATGGAATGATGTTATTCCATCTAAGTTTTCTTCAGAACCCGAAGCATGGGTGTTTGCTAAGTTAACACCAGCCTTAACTCCAAAAGTAATGTCTTGAGCATTTCCGATTGATAGAGTTAAACATACAATAACAGCAAAAATTGATTTCCTCATAATATATTTGTTTGTATTTATAAACTATTTAAATTGAGCCATTATGACTTCCAAACAAATGAAGACAATTATTACTCCAAAGACTACACTGATGTAACGACTGTCCATATGAAGTAACAAGAGTGCGTATAAAATGAATAAAAGAGAAAAAGCTTATGATAAAAATTAAAAGTTTAATATATACTTTTGAGTAATAAAAGTCGGCTATGAATCTTGTATGAACGAAAACGAAGTAGACGTGAATAAAAATAGAATATAAACACATCATAAATAAAAAAAGGAGCTAAATAGCTCCTTTTGAATATAACAATGATTTAAAATTAGGCCATATATAATTAATTTATAGTTGAAATTCAACTCCAAAACAAATAGCTCCAAAATCATTAGCACTGACATTAATTGATTTATAGCTAATAAAAGTATCAAAAGTACTATTTAGATTATAGTATAATTTGGGTGCAAAAAACACCCCCCCACTACGTCTGTTAGAAAAACCAATAGCATATCCAAAATCTAAAGCGAGTGTTGATTTATTAGAAGCTTTGAAACGAGTTGTCATACCTATTGGTAAGAATCCTGCATCAACTTTAGATGAATCGCCAGCAAAATGCGTGTAACCTGAAATAGCTCCCATTTTAACTTTACTGGTAACGGTCCATATGTATGCAAAGTCTAAATTGAAATTAATTGAATAATCATTAGACACCTCTCCTAATGGGAGACCCAGACTAATGTTTGATTTAAATTCTTGTGCATTAGATGTAAAAAAAGTGAATATGGTAATAATGCAAATTGTGAGTCTTTTCATTTTTAAATTGATTAAATAATATATTATAAAATTAAACAAAAAAAGGAGCCAATCGGCTCCTTTTTTGATATTAAAATACTTTATACTAGAACTGGTAAATAGCAGCCATAGTAAAAGAAGTCATTGAACCAGTAACATCATCCATATCACGGTTAGCAAAAATATCTTCACTTGAAGAATCTAATCTTAATTCAGGTCTGATAGTTAAAGCTCCGACAGAATAGTTAGCTGTCAAAGTTGGAGTAAATACACTTACGTCATCATCTCCTTTAAAAGTAATGTGCTCTAAACGCAATCCCCATGATAAAGATTCAGAAGACTTAATTTGTGGGTAAGCAGATATTGAAGTAAAACCTTCATTTCCTGGAGCTAAACTTCTGTTTCCAGTTAGTGCAGCATCATCATCCCAAGATGCAACGTGAGCATTTAATCCTAAATTAAATTTTTCAGTAATTTTAAATTGAAGTTTAGCATCCACAAAAGTTTCATCTTCACTACTTAGAACTGAAATACCTGAATCACCTTTGCTGATCCCTGCTCCAATAGAGTAATTCCCAGATTGGTTGTTAAGAGTAGTATCAGCTGCATTCATGACACCAACACCAAATCCAAGGTCGTTTCCAAGATCAAATTGAGCTGCAATACCATTGAAGTTTCTAGGAGCAAAAGTGTACATGTGAGAGTAGCTGTAATGAAAGTTATTAGCGGCAGAGAAATTTTCCATTCCCATCCATGAATTAAAACGTCCCATTATTAAAGTTACTTTTTCAGAAGCATTCCAATACATGTAAGCTTCATTTACAACATCATAGTCAAAAAACTGAGCATCAGCTCTAGGACCAAAAGCCATATCAGCAATAAAACCAACCTTTTCTCCTTCGTAAGAAAAAGTAATGTTAGCCATACCTAATGAAAAACCACGCTGATCAGTTCCCATTATAGAACTAGGTGGTGCAGTCCAGCCGTTATCTTCAGTTAGATTAGCTTGATCGTTAGGACCCGTTAAACTAGTTGAAAAATAAGCATCAATAGAACCTGACACATTAAATGTAGGTGCCTCTTCTTGAGCAAAAGTGAATCCTACAACTGCAAGAGACATAATAGTAATTAATTTTTTCATAATAATTGTTTTAGTTTATGATTATTGCTGCGAAAATAATCATAAAAAATGAGATATACTTATATTTTTTACACTTAATCGTAAAAAAAACACACTTTATAGATTAAAAAATTTAACTAAAACACTTACAAGAACCTAAACAATACATCAAAAATGAGTTCTTTTTGTATGTTTTTTATAATATATTTGAAAGCTATTAATACTACAAAACAACTATGAAACATCCTATATTCGTTTTACTCTTTACTATTGTGTCTTTTCAAGTTTTTGGACAATCAGATAAACAAGAATTCTATTCAAAAAGTATTACTTCCCAAGAACTAGAAGAAAAGCTATACACTTATGCCTCTGATGAGTTTGAAGGCCGTGAAACAGGTACTAAAGGATTGACAATCGCTATTAACTACTTGAAAGAACAGTATGTCAACCTAGAAATTGACGCGGCAAAGATTGATGGGAACTATTTCCAAAATGTACCCTTGAAATTAGTAAAAACCCCTGAAGTCTCTATAACTATTGAAGCACAAGCCTATGGGTATTACAAAGACTTTATAAGCATTTCTGGCGGTGAAGATTTTTATATAGAAGCTGGCAATATGGTTGTTGTAGGCTACGGAATAAATGATGACAACTATAATGATTACGAAGGTATTGACGTCACTGGAAAAATAGTAGTTGCTATTGGAGGTGAACCAAAAGGCGAAAATAACAACTATCTAGTGAGTGGTACTACCGAAATATCTAAATGGTCCAATTATCGTCAAGAATTGCGTTCTAAACAACGTGCAGCTAAAGCAGCAGGCGCTGAGGTCTTCTTTTTAATTGATGACTCAATGTTTAATCTTTATGCGCCCTACTATAAATCAAAAGAGGAAAGCGGGGGTGAAAGTAACTTATCACTAGATGTAAAGGAAGAAGAGGCTATGTATGGCTTCTTAGTGGGAAATACCATGAAAGAAGCCTTACTTGAAGGGGCGCAAATTAAGATTGACTACAAAGAAAAAAGTGAGCCTATTACTTCTGATAATGTAGCGGCATTGATTAAAGGTTCTGAAAAACCAAATGAATACATTATTCTTTCTGCGCATCTTGACCATATAGGGATACATGACGGAGAAGTTTTTAATGGAGCTGATGACGATGGTTCAGGAACCGTTGCTATTCTAGAAATTGCAGAAGCATTTAAAGCAGCTTTAAAAGACGGCAATGGCCCAAAACGTTCTATTATATTCTTGCACGTCACAGGCGAAGAAAAAGGGCTTTTAGGTTCTCAATACTATACAGACTATGACCCAATTGTGCCTTTAGCACAAACCGTAGCTAATTTAAATATAGATATGATTGGTCGTACTGACCCTAAACGTCTGGAGGGCAAACGTAATTATATTTACCTCATTGGAAGTGATAAGCTGAGTACTGACTTACATAAACTTTCTGAAGAGGTAAACTCAAAATATACTAACATTGAGTTGGACTACACATATAACGACGAAAACGACCCGAACCGTTACTACTACCGCTCAGATCATTATAACTTTGCAAAAAATAACATTCCCGTTATCTTTTATTTTAATGGGACTCATGACGATTACCACCAAGCATCTGATACCCCTGACAAAATCCAGTATGATTTATTAGAAAACAGAACTCGATTGGTGTTTCATACGGCTTGGGAACTAGCAAACAGAGATGAGGCTGTGAGAGTCGATAAGGTTGCTAAATAAAAAAGCTATACAAACAAAAAAAGCTTCTCTTAAATAAGAGAAGCTTTTGCTTTTTGGGTGGAAGACCGGGTTCGAACCGGCGACCCTTGGTACCACAAACCAATGCTCTAACCAACTGAGCTACAACCACCGTTTGGCATTCATATAATGTGACTGCAAATGTATAGTATTTATGATTTTATACAAACCTTTTTTAATTTTATTTAAGGTCAAATAACGAATCTATTGCAGGGAGACGTTCTACATTAAAACCTTCAGCATAGCCAACACCTGTTAAACGTCCAAGATCAGCTGCTCTATAACGCACACTATCCACAAAATTCTTAGAGGATATTGGTGTTTCAGGCGCTTGACTCTTAGGATCATAGAACTGAGTTGAGTATGCCAATACGGATTCCATTTTTTGATCTATGTGCTCAGAAATATCGACTACAAAATCTGGTTTAAGAGGCTTCCATTGGATGTAATGATATATAGATTTGGGACGCCATGGTGCTTGAATAGCTTCAGAATCTGCAGATTTGGTCTCTATTTTAACCAATCCGCTTAAAAAACAAGCATCACTTACCAACTTGCTGGCAACCCCATGGTCAATATGACGGTCGTTAACAGCATTACACAATACAACTTCTGGCTGGTAATGTCTTATAAGTTTAATGACTTCTAATTGATGTGCTTTGTCATTTACTATGAAACCATCCGAAAAATTCATGTTCTTTCTAAAGGAAACTCCTAAAATGGAAGCCGCATTACTAGCTTCAACGGCTCTTGTTTGGGCAGTGCCACGAGTTCCCAGTTCTCCTTTTGTTAAATCAATAATACCAACCGTTTTACTGTTGTGAATTTCTTTGATAAGCGTGCCGCCACAACTCAATTCTACATCGTCTGGATGTGCACCAAAAGCTAGGATATCAATTTTCATTTCTTAACGTTTAGAATGACTTGCAGAAATAGCCTGCTCTATGTCATTAATTAAATCTGATTTCGTTTCAATGCCTACGGAAAAACGGATCAATTGATCTGTAATACCTTGTGAAACCCGATCAGACTCGGTAAGCAAAGCGTGTGAGGTTTTAGATGGCAATAACATGGTGCTCTCTACCCCTGCCAAACTCATTGAGGGTTTGATAAGTTGAAGCGCTTTTAAAAAAGCTTCAACATCATGGTCTTTTGTCAACTCAAAAGACATCATAGCTCCAAAGCCTTTCATTTGAATTTTTGCTAAGCTGTGATACTCATTAGATTTTAAACCAGGATAATGCACCAACTTAACGGCGGAATGTTTGTGTAAAAATTTAGCCAATCGCTTTGCATTGCGTTGTTGAGCCTTCACTCTAACACCCAATGTCTTCATGCTTCTTTCTAGCAACCATACTGTGTAATCGCTAAGATTGCCTCCAAAATCTTTAGATAAATTCCATATTTTATCCATTATTTCTTGGCTAGATGCAACAGCACCTGCACTGATATCACTATGACCTCCAAAATATTTAGTAGCACTGTGCATTACAATATCAATCCCCAATTCTAAAGGATTTTGAACAATAGGAGATGCAAAAGTATTATCGGCAGCTGTTATGATTTTATGGGTTTTAGCCAATTTGGCAATAGCAAATATATCAACCAATTTTAGTAATGGATTGGAAGGTGTTTCAATGTATATTAATTTAGTGTTTTTTTTAATGCAGTCTTCAAAAGATTCTGGCGATAAATCTTTAGTAAAGCTATATTCAATTCCGTAACTATTGAAATGAGACTCTATAAAACTACGGGTCCCTCCATAAATATCATTTTGTATTACGGCATGATCTCCAGATTTCAAAAAAGTTAGTAAAGTGGACGATATCGCAGCCATTCCTGAAGCAAAAATCATGGCGACTTCTGCATGTTCCAGGGCTGCAATTTTTTTTGAAAGACTTTCTTGATTAGGAGTATTGAAATAGCGTGGATAACGCTTCGTATCAACATCCATAAAATCATAAGAGGTCGACATATATAAAGGAGAGACTGTTCCCTTATAAATCGTATCTTCCAATGAACCTTCATGGGTACAAATGGTATTTATACCTTTAGTAGTTGAACTCATTTTATTTAATTAAAAGAACTATTTAGCTTTTACCTATATCATTAAACTGCTTTATCAAAACAATAGCCCATATGACAACACACACAGATACAAACACAGAAAAAGTTATTACTATATTATTAGCGGTCAAGACGAAAAAGTTTAAAGAATATCATTAGACCTAAGAGCATAGGAGCCCAGATCCCTACAAAAATACCGTGTAATTTATCTCCAGAGAAAAACAAATATTCAGAAACGCAAATAATAGCGGCACACAATCCTAAGAGCAAAATATTGGTAACCCCCAGTTTTTTAAGAAAGTTCATGTTAGTTATATTTAACTCGAAAGTATAAAAAAAATGTTATTTAATCTTAGTTTATTTCTAAAATCTACGGTCTGATATTTGTTATCTTCGTAAAAAAAATAGCAATGTTAAAAGCAGTACTTTTTGATATGGACGGTGTCATTGTAGACACCGAACCTCTACACCACAAAGCCTACCAAATGATGTTTCACGATTTCAATATAAAGGTCTCAGAATCAATGTATCGTGGCTTTACAGGTCAATCTACGCGAAGCATCTGTGAGTTTCTATGTGAACATTTCAATATAAAAGCTAAACCGATTGAGTTAGAAAAAACGAAGCGAACCCATTTCACTAAATTATTTTTTGAAGACCCAGATCTTCACTTACTTAATGGCGTTGAAGACCTTATTAAAAATTACCATGCCAATGGCCTCAAGTTGGTTGTTGCCTCTTCTGCATCCATGTTTACCATCAATAATGTGATGAAACGTTTTAAATTAGATACTTACTTTAAGGACAAATTGAGCGGTGCAGATTTAAAAGCTTCCAAACCACATCCAGAAATATTCATAAACGCTGCAAAAGCAGCAGGAGTCTCCCCTACTGAATGTTTTGTCATTGAAGATTCTACCAATGGAATAATAGCAGCAAAAGAAGCAAATATATTTTGTATTGCTTATAAGAGTGAAAACTCAAAAGATCAAGATTACTCAAGAGCAGACCTGCTTATTTCTGACTATAATGCTATTAAATACGACACAGTCAAAGAGCTATTTAATTAGACTTATTTAACAAAATACTTCTTATGCTTTCTATAGGCTAATATAGAAATAAGAGTCAATGAAATTAGACCAGCTGCAATATAAGTAATGCTAATTTCTTGGTCATCTTTTGCATATGAGTGTAATCCTGCGAGATAAAAATTAACTCCGAAATAAGTCATCATTATACTCCCAAATGCCACCACAGAAGCCACACTAAAGCCAAATCGGCTTCTCAAGCCGGGGATCAAACGCATGTGAATCACAAACGCATAAATCATAATACTAATAAGTGCCCAAGTTTCTTTAGGATCCCAGCCCCAATAACGCCCCCAACTTTCGTTGGCCCACATACCACCTAAGAAATTTCCTATTGTCAACATCACTAAGCCAACAGTCAACGCCATTTCGTTAATAATGGTTAGCTCTTTTATATTAAGCGCCATCTTTTCTTTATTCTTTGAAGTGGTTAATATCATTAACAGCAGTGTAATAAGTCCTAATATCATTCCTAGCGTAAATGGCCCGTAGCTACCCACGATAATAGCCACGTGAATCATTAACCAATAACTATTTAAAACTGGCTGCAAGTTTCCAATTGAGGGATCCATCCAATTCCAATGAGCGATCATCAATATCATAGCGGTTACAAAAGCCGTAGAAGCAAAAGTTAAATCGCTTTTCTTCCCCAGCATCACACCAAAAGCCATGGTTGCCCAAGCCACATAAATCATTGACTCGTAAGCATCACTCCAAGGGGCATGACCAGAAATATACCAACGTGCTATGAGCCCAAGTGTGTGAAGTCCAAAACAAACCCAAATTAAATACTTAAACGTTTGAACTGAGTAATGCAAGGCTTTACTACGGTCTTTAAAAATCTGAACAATCAATAGCAAGAACATTAAGCTACTTGCGTACATATAATATTCAAATAGTTTTTTGAAAATATCGTAACGGTTGTATAATATTTCCGTCGCTATTTTATCCTCACTAAGCATCGTAGCGCCGCCATATTTAATCTGTGTCGATTTGATAGCGTCTAATAATTGATGACTTTTTGAGAAATCTGTTTTTAAAACTTTGTCGTTTTGAAGGGTGGCCATATAAGCAATAAAACCCGTTTTGATAAAGTTTCCATAAAGCGAATCCTTTAATACATACCCACCTTCTCTAAAGCCTTTAGATGATACCCATGTATTATTTTCATCATCAGGAATAGGGTATAAACGCAACGCACTTCCCTCTAAAGTATTGAACAACAAACTCACGCGTTGATCTGTTTCTTTAAATATCTTTTGAATGGCCGTTGGTACTTGAGCGCTGTAAGCATCCTCTAAATAAGGGCCTAATTTATAATCTAAATTTGGGGATAAAAAATCTACTAAGGCTGCATATTTAGCGGTTTTATTTAAGCCTAGTAATGTTCTGATCGTATCCGCTTTTTTTGCTTTTAGATAAATCAACGGAACGTTGTACCACAGTTGTGGGCTTTCCTGCATTGACAGAAACACTTGGTTGGCGTCAAAGGTTTGATACACATCTTTTTTGCTCAGTTTTCGAAGGAGTTCAGACGCATAGGTATTTATGGGTTTCATCCGTCCATCTGTATCCTGAATGACCAAATGACCAAAGCGATCAGCTTCAATTACTGGGGTAATATTAAGTTTTAAAATAGAATCTAACTGCGTTTGTGTTGGGCGCACATTAGCATGATCAGAGCCATGAGTTGTTTGTGTATACCCGTTAAAAGAAATGAGAAATAAGATAAGCATTACTAATTTCGATTTCTTTATTTTAATTTTATCCAGTTGTCGTCTCAAAGATTCCATACGAGCATGTTTTGATAATAAAACAGCCATAAGACCAAAATACAATAAATAATAGCCTAGGTAGGTCAACCAAGTACCCCAGTAGTCATGATTAACAGATAAAATCGTTCCCTTTTCATCGGGATCAAAAGAGGATTGGAAAAATTTATACCCGCGGTGATTTAAGATATTGTTCATATAAATGTGAAAATCAAAATCCTCATTTTCAGCATCTAATACACTGACTTTACTTTCAAATGAGGCATAACTCTTTTCTGTTCCAGGATAGCGCTCCGCAATAAAATCGTTAAGTTTAATTTCAAAGGGAAGTTCTAGGAGCTTTGATCCGTATTTAAAGGCAAAATCTAACCCACCAACTTCAATTTTCTTAAAGGGGTTGTTAGCTCCCTTACCACCTAGTAGCTTAACTATTTTTGTGTCTCCGTTAGCGCTAACTTTTAAGGCAATTCCGTCTTCATCTCCTTTTAATAATTTAGACTTTTTAACGACATCAAATACGCCTTTAATGACAGGTTTTGGAAACACAATGGCTTGATTTCCGATAATATAACGCGACCTTAACACTAAGGTTTGGATGCTATCTTTGACCAGACGACCTTGAAAACGAGTGGCCATAGTCATGTATTCACCCTCATATGGCGATTGAATTGTTAAATCGTTTTCTGAATAAGTAATATTAATAGCGCCATCAGTCGGTTTATTGAGCGCATACAGTACATTATGAATACTACTAACCTGCCCTAGTTTAAGGAAGTGGTTATGTGGAGCTCCGTCAGCAGCTTCTACAACTTTTAAATAGTACTCTCCATCATCTGACGGGATGATATCTTCTTCTGCGCCTTCAATAAAATCAACCAGCTTAACGCTTACTTCTGAAGTATTATAAGACGTATTGAGTGTGTGTTTGTTTGTAAGTCGTGGCGAAAAATCAACCTCTTGTTCTTCAACGCGTCGCACAAGTTGTCCATTAATTTCAAAATCGCCATCAATATAGGTGGTCAGGTATGTTTTCTGAGATAAAAATGTGTTTTCAGTGGCTCCTTCACGAATTGCCATCATGCCTTCAAATCCATGATATCTGGTGATAAATGCCCCTAAAAGAATAAATATAAAAGAAAGATGAAGGGTTAAGGTGGCCCATTTTTCTTTTCTCAAAAGTCGATATCTGAAAATATTTCCTGCAAAATTAATAATGAATACGCCCATAATGGCTTCAAACCATCGCGCATTGTAAATAAGAGTTCGTGAATACGGCGTTGGTGAGGTACTTTGACCTTGATCCATGAAGGTACCCACGGCCATTGCAATTGCAAAAACAATGAAAAGTGTCCCTGTTAAACGGGTTGAGAAAAGAAAGTTAGTTAATTTTTTTAGCATCTTAAAATAGACTCATTTTATTGAGTTGCAAATGTACTTATTTTAATAAGAAAAGTCATTTATGTGAATCGGTTTTAACAGATATTTAAATAAAATAGAGGCATTGCTTTGGTTAAACTTTCAAAAGACAGATTACTTGTTTATTTTAGCTGAATGATATCAGTCGTTGTTATAGGAGCTGGAAATGTAGGATCTCATTTAGTGAAGGCCTTTCAATCTGCAGAAAAGATAAATTTAGTGCAATGGTACAGTCGAGACAAGAAATCGATTGGGGTCCCAACTAAAGAAATTGAACTCTGTCATGACTTAAAGGATCTAAAAAATGCAGACGTTTACATTATTGCTATAACCGATAAAGCAATTGAAGCCTTGTCTAAACAACTCGCTTTTGAAAACCGTTTGGTAGTCCATACATCTGGAAGTGAAGCTCTAAAAAAGCTTGACATGAAACATAAAAGAGGCGTTTTTTACCCCCTTCAAACATTTTCAAAGGGCACAGAACTAGATTTTTCAGAAGTTCCTTTTTGCATCGAAACAATGGACAAGAAAGACTCCGATGTTCTTAAAACTCTTGCGACCAACATGGGAAGTCCTTGGTATATGATTAACACAGAGCAACGGCAAGCCTTGCATTTATCAGCAGTGTTTATTAACAATTTCACGAATCAATTGTACCGTATTGCTCATGAACTTAGTGATTATAAAAGTATTAACTTCGAGGTATTAAAACCCTTAATTTTAGAAACCGCTAAAAAAGTACAGTTTACCTCTCCATACAATGCACAAACAGGACCTGCTAAACGAAATGACCAGGTCACCATTAATCATCATTTAAGAACCTTAGAAAGTCATCCTGATTACCAGTCACTTTACAAACAACTTACAAATTCAATAAAAACAACACATGGACTCAAAAAGCTATAAAGAATATCTTAAGGACATCACAGCATTTATTTTTGATGTGGACGGCGTATTAACCGATAGCTCGGTTTTAGTCACAAGCGAAGGAGAAATGTTACGGAAAATGAGTACTAGAGATGGATTTGCCTTAAAAACAGCCGTGGATGCTGGGTATCTTATCTGTATAATTTCAGGGGGGAAAAATGAAGGCGTTAGAAAACGACTCAAAGGCTTAGGGGTTCAAGAAATAAGTTTAGGTGCCCATGATAAAGTAGATAATTTAAATGCTTTATTTGAAAAACATAAGCTTAAGCCTGAAAATGTAGTTTATATGGGGGATGATATTCCAGACATCCCACCAATGAAACTGGTGGGTCTTTCTACCTGCCCGCAGGATGCTGTTCCAGAAGTTAAAGCTGTTTCTAAATATATTTCTCACAAAAATGGTGGCCAAGGATGTGTACGTGATATCATAGAACAAGTGTTAAAAGTACAAGGACATTGGATGAAAGCGTTTGATGCTCAATATGATTAAACTAAATATATGCTCGCAGATCTCTTAAAAGACAAACACCTAATTTTGGGGTCTTCCTCTCCAAGAAGGCAAGCACTTATAAAAGGGCTGGGATTAGACGTTGAAATACGGATTAAAGCTGTTAAGGAGGAATATCCTGATAGGTTACGACATTTTGAAATCTCTGATTATCTAGCACAGTTAAAATCTATTCCTTTTGAGGATACACTAGCCCCTAACGATATTCTAATGACTAGCGATACAATTGTATGGTTTGAAAACAAAGCTTTAGGCAAGCCAAAAGATAATAATGAGGCCTTTGAAATGCTAAAATCCTTAAGCGATCACACCCACGAAGTCATCACCTCGGTATGTTTTAAATCTTTAGGCAAACAGAAAACAATTAACTCTATTACCAAAGTAACTTTTAAAGCACTAAGCGATTCAGAAATAAATTATTACATCAATAATTTCTCGGTACTTGACAAGGCTGGTTCGTATGGAGTTCAAGATTGGATTGGACAAGTAGCTGTGACTAAAATTGAAGGCTCCTATTTTAATGTCATGGGGTTTCCAATGGACATGATTTATGATACTTTACTTACATTCTAAGAAAAACTCAAGGGCCCTTTTTTCGTTATAATAGTAATCATTCCAAGAAACAAATCCAACATGCCCACCCTTTGGAGGGGTCTCTAAATATAGAAATGGATTTTCTTCAGCTTCTTTATAAGGATAACAGTCTTTAGATAAAAAAGAATCGTTGAGAGCATTTAAAACAAGAACAGGTGTTTTTATGGTTTTTAAAAACTGAAGACTACTTGCTTTCTTATAATAGTCTTGTGCATTTTTAAATCCGTGAGCACGGGAAGTATATACCTCTTCAAAATCATTAAGTGTAAAAATAGATCTTATTTGAGATTTAGAAATTAAATCAGGAAACTGCTTTTGTTTTAACTTTAATCGTTTAAGCAAGCCCCATAAAAAGTTGATTTGATAAGGAAGGTTTATAAATTTATGAAGTGCTTTTGCAGATCCCGATAGGTCACAAGGCGCCGAAACAGCCATTCCGCCCTTTACTTGAGGCGGAATAGTATTGCCTTCCCCTAAGTATTTTAAAAGCATATTTGCTCCAAGACTTATCCCTTTAATAAATATTGAATCGTATTTATTAAGAGACACAACATGCTTAACAACATCATCAAGGTCTTCTGACATTCCAGAATGATAAGATGAATATTTACGATTTAGCTCGCCACTACAACAGCGAAAATTGACGCAAATTGCGTCAATATTATTTTCATTAAACAACAATGCAGGACCTGTTATATAAGGACGCTGACCATGCCCTTCCATTCCGTGCAGTAATATTACAACAGACTTTGAAGGATTTTTCCCATAACTCCAATCTAAATCTATAAAATCATCATCTCTAAGAGTAATGCGTTCTCTAAATTGATTAATTTTTAAACGTCTAATGAGGCCTGAATAAATGGTGGCTATAAACCCATTTTTAAACAACAAAGAAGACTTAAAGTGACTTTTAACTATAGGCATTGACTTCTATTGAAATTTTAATAAATTCACCTTTTTGGTCGGTGACCATAAATCGATTATCTGCACGTTTACCAACAATCCAAACAACTTGATCATCACTGCAAAGGATTAATACTTTTTCTTTATCAATCAAAGATAATTTTTCGTCTTTAAAAAATTTGCTCAATTTTTTCTTGCCTTGCATGCCAGAGGGATAAAAATAATCTCCCTCATTCCATTGACGAAGTGTCAAAGGAAATTTTAGAGATTCAAAATCTAACTGTATTACATCAGGTGACGTGGAAACTTTGGAATTAGTTAACTCCATTTTTAGAGCTATAGAATGACCAGGGATCTCAACTAAAGTTTGTGAACTATCAATAGAAATGGGAACCATTTCTGGAGTTTCTAATTTAGATAAAATTAAATGTTTTCTATTTTTAATCAGTCGGTGTGTAGGAGAAGAAATTTGCTTTCCTGTTTGTGCTTCTAAAAGCAATGTGATCTCATTCCAATCGGAAAAACCATAAGGTTTTAGTAGATGATACAAATAAGCCTTTGGGTTATTTAAGGATTGTATTTGATTTATTTTATATAAAATCTGATCTCCATTAATAGATTCAATAACTCGATCTTCTACTTCTAAAATATAATCATCTAAGAGGGACTGTGTTTCTTTTAAGTAATTACGAGTTTTCTTAAAACTATCAATAAATGATGGGTTAATTTCTTTTAGTAAGGGGATTATTGAATGGCGTAAATTATTTCGCAAATATGTAGTCTTGTTATTGGAACTATCTTCACGCCATTTTAAATTTCCTTTAGTTGCATACTCTAAAATTTCAACTCTTGAGAAATCCAGAATTGGGCGGACAATAGATCCATTTATTTCCGGAATTCCTGCCAGTCCTTCAAGACCTGTTCCTCTTGATAAATTGATTAAAAAGGTCTCTAAATTATCATCTGAATGGTGAGCCGTTAAAACGTATTCAAATCCATGTTTGTTTTGTAACGATTCAAACCATTCATATCTAAGTTGGCGCGCAGCCATTTGGATTGATTGCTTTGTTGACTCAGCATAAGCCTCTGTTTCAAAAGTTGTTGTAAAAGCCTCTAGATTGTGATCGTTAGCATACGATTTAATAAAATTAGCGTCCCCGTCACTTTCATCTCCTCTTAGTTTAAAGTTACAATGAGCTAAAGAACTATTTAATCCTGACTGTTGACATAGGTCAACCAATACCATACTATCCAATCCACCAGAAACAGCCACTAAAATAGGGGCCTCTTTTAAAAAAGAGAATTTAGTTTGTAAAAGGGATTGAAACAATTTAAGCATATAACAAAATTACAAATTAATTCTCCAAAACACTACGCATCGCTTTAGCTTTCACAAGACATTCTTCATACTCTTTTTCAGGGATGCTTTTAGAAGTAATAGCGCTACCAACAGAAAAAGAAATGTACGCATTGTACGCATTATATAAAATACTCCGAATGACAACGTTAAAATCAAAATCACCTTCAGGTGAAAAGTAGCCAACAGCACCCGAATAAACCCCTCTTTTAGATTCTTCAAGTCCTTCAATAATTTTCATAGCTGATATTTTAGGAGCGCCGGTCATACTTCCCATTGGAAAAGTAGCGGCAATAATGTCTACAGGGGTCAAGCTTGGCAAAGCTTCAGCTACTACTGTTGATATCATGTGGTGTACTTGTTTAAAACTGTGAATCTCACAAAGTTCTGTGACTTTAACTGATCCTTTCTTAGCAATTTTAGATAGATCATTACGAACTAAATCTACTATCATAATATTTTCACTTCGTTCTTTCTTATCGTGTTTTAAAACCGTTTTCAGGTTATTGTCTTCAATTATGTTTTCAGAACGTTTTGCTGTACCTTTAATGGGTTGAGATGTAATGGTACTTCCTTGTTTTTTCAAATAACGTTCAGGAGAAGATGATAATAAAAAGTGATTTCCATTTTTAAAGAAACTAGCAAAAGGGGGTAATGCAATTAAATTAAGCTTAAAATAAGTATGTAGAGGGTTTAGCTTTGAATTCGCATAAAACTCCTGACAAAAGTTAGCCTCATAAATATCCCCTCTTTGTATATGAGATAACATGGCTGTTACCTTTTCAATGTAGGAGGCTTTAGAAACTCGAGATTCAATTTTAATATCATTATTAGTTGATGTCGTTTGAGTACTCTCAGAAAATGAATCTATAGCAATTAAATCAAGTGAAATCTCATCAGAAACATAATTTAAATACATAATTGTTACCGTGTTTTCCTTAAAAAAAAAGAGTTTCTTAGGTTGGAAAAAATAAAGATCCGGAAAGTTAAGGCCATCAAAATTCTTAGAACTAAGCGGTTCAATATCATTTTTTAAATCATATGAAAGGTATCCAAAAATCCAATCTTTAGTTGTTGCTTGGTATTCTTTTAGCTTATCAAACCCATTATTCACATCTGTTTGAATGCCTGTAAAAGCATCAACAGCCAAAACCGCATCGTATGTTGCATGAGATTGAATACACTGGTTAGAATCTAGCCAAACAATTTCTTCAAACTGTTGAGACCATGACAATAACTGATTTTTAAATCCTAAAACAGATTTAAGTTCGATTTCTTTTTGTTGACGCACTAAATAATATTTAAAAAACAAAGTTAATCAGTTCTAAATAATAAATCGTCACTTTATAAGAATACCTTACCTTTGTAGCAAATTATTATCAATGTTATCTTTCGAAGACTTTAAATTGACCACCCCTTTAAGCAATGCGCTTGAAGATTTAGGATTTACCGAACCCACTCCTATACAGGAAGCGGCTTTTAATGTGCTTTGTGCTGGAAAAGATGTGGTAGGGATTGCGCAAACAGGGACAGGAAAAACATTAGCATACTCCCTACCCCTTTTGAGAAATTTAGCATACACAAATCAAGAAAACCCCCGAATTTTAATATTGGTGCCCACTAGAGAACTTGTTGTTCAAGTGGTGGATTCATTAGATGCACTAAATATTTATACTAACAACCGAGTATTAGGCGTCTATGGCGGCACAAATATTAACACCCAGAAACAACAAATTTCTGAGGGAATTGACATCCTTGTTGCCACTCCTGGACGACTGTACGATTTAGCTTTGAGTCGTGTTCTTCAACTCAAAAACATTCAAAAATTAGTTATTGATGAAGTAGATGTAATGCTTGATTTAGGATTTAGGCATCAACTAATAAATATTTTTGAACTTCTTCCTTCACGTCGACAAAATATTATGTTTTCGGCAACCATGACTTTAGATGTAGACGCATTAATAACAGACTTTTTCACAAACCCTGAACGAATTTCTGTGGCTCTTTCTGGAACTCCGCTTGAGAACATCCTACAATTTTGTTATGATGTTCCAAATTATTACACTAAAGTGAATTTAATTAGGTCTATAATGAACGATCGTGAAGCATACTTTCGTGTACTTATATTTGTGTCTAATAAACGAATGGCAGATAGATTATTTGAGTCTTTAGAAGAGATTTTTCACGAGGAGTGTTGTGTAATCCATTCAAACAAGACGCAAAATTATCGATTGAGAAGCATAGAACAGTTTAGAAATGGTTTCAATAGAATCTTAGTCTCTACAGATGTGATGGCAAGAGGACTAGATATTGACGACGTCTCACACGTTATTAATTTTGACACTCCTGAATATCCGGAAAATTACATGCATCGAATCGGTCGTACCGGAAGAGCAAAAAGAAAAGGAACAAGCATACTTCTTTCAAAATTAGATGAAAAGAATTCTAAAGATGCTATTGAAGCGTTAATGAAAATGACAATTGATACTTTAGAGATACCCGAAGAAGTAGAGATTTCTAAAGAGCTCATCGAAGAAGAACGTCCACAATTAAAAGAACATTACAACCCTCATGTAAGAAGAGATGAAGATGCACCAGGGCCTGCCTTTCATGAAAAAAGCGAAAAAAACCAAAAAGAAAACTTAGGAGGATCTTACCAACGTATTATTGCTAAAAAATATAAAAAACCTCAAACTAGAGGGGACAAAAACTATAATAGACGCAATAAGAAATAAATAATATTAACTTGTTTCTCTGAGATTACTGTTATAAACCGATGCAAGCTTATCCTTTGCTCGTTTTATCCTCATCTTCACAGCACTTTCCCTAAGGTTGTAAATAACTCCTAATTCTTTAATACTTTTGAAATTATAATATTTCTGTATTAGTATATCCTTTTCTATAATAGATATTTGCTTCATAGCTATTTTGAGTTTTTCTAACTTGCTAGACCAAATAATCTCATCTTCATTACTACAAAAAGTGTCTTTATCAATAAATAGATCAATGTTGTACGAATTTGATCTAAAATTATTATACTTATTTCGATTATAGTGATTAACACAATGATTAAAAGTCAAGGCATACAACCAAGTTGAAAATTTTGAATTCCCGTTAAACGTTGAAATTTTTTGTAATAATTTCATAAAAATATCTTGACATAAATCTTCAGATTCTTGATTGTTTTTAGAAAAACTATGACATTTATTTAAAATAAAAAAGTAGTACCTATCATAGATAATTTTAAATAGTGAAGCATCTAAAGTGGCTAAGTAAGACCCTATTATGGCTTCATCTGACAAAATGTTTTTTTTACATTGATTTTTCAAAGCTAGACTTGACTATTATCATCGGAGCATTTCAAAATGTCTCAAATATATTATTATAGTTATTGTTTAATGTTTATGCTATAAAAATAGACAAAACACTGTTAATCAATAAGTTAAATATATTTAAAGATAAATAAAATATTATATAATTAAGGGAAAAATGTGTTGAAAACAAAAAAACCTTCTTCTGAAGGTTTTTTTTAGTGAATAAATAAAACTTTATATATGTAATGCGCGATCTTCAGTTGCTGCTAAAGCGGCTTCTTTTATAGCTTCTGAAAATGTGGGATGTGCATGTGACATTCTTGAGATATCTTCAGCGGATGCTCTGAACTCCATAGCCACTACAGCTTCGGAAATTAAATCCGCACATCGGGCACCAATCATGTGAACTCCTAAAATTTCATCTGTTGATTTATCCGCTAGAATTTTAACAAATCCATCTAAATCCATACTCGCACGACTTCGTCCTAGTGCACGCATAGGAAATTGACCTGTTTTGTAATCAACCCCTTGCTCTTTAAGTTGTTCTTCTGTTTTGCCTACAGAAGCAACTTCAGGCCAAGTGTATACAACACCTGGGATTAAGTTATAATCAATATGTGGTTTTTGACCCGCAATAGTTTCAGCAACAAAAACGCCTTCTTCTTCCGCTTTGTGGGCTAACATAGCTCCTTTTACAACATCACCAATCGCATAAATATTAGAAGCAGAAGTTTGAAGTTTACCATTCACTTCAACTTGTCCACGATCAGATAGTTTTACGCCTGCAGATTGGGCATTTAGCCCTGCTGTATAGGGACTTCGACCAACAGAAACTAAACAATAGTCCCCATTAAAATTAACTAATTCTCCTTTTTTGTTTTCAGCAGTGACAGTTACTTCATTTCCATTTCGTTTAACGGAAGTAACCTTGTGAGATACATTAATATTAAATTTCTGTTTTCTAAAGACTTTATTTAATTCTTTAGATAGACCAGAATCCATTGTTGGAATAATTCGATCCATGTATTCTATAACCGTAACATCAGAACCAAGACGCTTGTAAACTTGTCCTAGTTCCAAGCCTATCACGCCTCCACCAATAATAATTAAATGCTTAGGAATTTCCTTTAGCTTCAAAGCTTCTGTAGAAGTGATTATACGTTCTTTATCAATCGTTGCAAAAGGCAATGTCGTTGGCTTACTTCCAGTCGCTATAATACTGTGCTTAGCTTCAATTTCATCATTTTTATCCCCACTAATTGTTATGTGAGTAGCATCTTTAAAAGCACCAATTCCGTGATAAACATCAATTTTATTTTTAGTCATTAAGAAATCAATCCCCCCTGTTGTTTGGTCGACTACAGCTTGCTTACGACCAATCATTTTCTCAAGGTTGACTTTAATTTCTCCAGGTATTTCAATTCCATGGGTCTCAAAATGCTTTACGGCATCTTCGTAATGATGTGAAGAATCAAGTAGTGCTTTACTCGGGATGCATCCAACATTTAAACAAGTACCTCCAAGAGTAGAATACTTTTCAATAATAGCTGTTTTCATTCCTAACTGTGCACATCTTATGGCAGCAACATAACCACCAGGACCAGATCCTATGATAGCAACATCATATGATTTCATAATAATTTATTTTTAAATTTAGTAACAAAAATACGAACATAAATTCAATGGAAGAATAATTTTGTATCTAAATATTGACTGCAGTGGTATGTTTAACTTCAGAAATTACAAACATACTGTGCGTACTGCCTATATGGTCAATATTTGTGAGTTTAGAGACCATGAATTTTCGAAACGAGTCCATGTCTTCAACATGCACCTTAAGCAAGTAATCATAATCTCCACTTAGGTGATAGGCTTCTAATACTTCATCAATCGTAACCACTTCTTTTTCAAATTGATTTACCAATTCTTGAGAGTGTTTTACGAGTTTGATATGACAAAAAGCCACAAAAGCCCTTCCAATATGTTGCTTGTTAACTAAGGCAACATATTTGTCAATAACCCCTGCTTTTTCAAGTTTTTTTATACGTTCATACACCGCAGTAACAGACATATCAAGTTTAGAGGATAATTCTTTATTGGTTTGTTTTGAATCTTCTTGTAAAAGATTTAAAAGCTTCGTATCGATGGCATCAAGTTTCATTTTGAAAAAATTTCTAATTATTAATATATCAAGTAAAAATATAAATTAATTATCTACATATCAACTAATATTTAGTTTTATTTATTGAAAAGCAATATAGTTGTTGTTTATAATTCTAAAATTAATCATTTTTGAGTGATTATAAAACACACCATTATGGCTATTAAACCGGCAAATAACATACAAGACTTGCAATACTTTGGAGAATTTGGAGGCGTTAACCCCTCTATATCAGACGCATCAACCTTTAGTTTTCTTTCTGCAAAAACAATGTTTGACACTTTTGAGGGTAATGCAGATGGCTGTTATTTATATGCAAGACACACCACGCCATCGAGTATGTATTTGGGAGATGCTCTAGCGGCCATGGAAGGAACCGAAACAGCAAATGTATCCGCATCTGGAATGGGCTCAATTACTTCAGTTCTTATGCAATTGTGTGCTGCTGATGACCACGTTGTTTCAAGCCGTACAATATATGGTGGCACCTATGCCTTCCTAAAAAACTTTGCGCCCAGACTTAAGATCAATACAACTTTTGTTGATATTACAGACCTGGAGGTTGTAGAGGCTGCAATTAACTCTAAAACTAAAGTCCTCTATTGTGAATCTGTTAGCAATCCGTTGCTGGAGGTGGCAGACATTAAAGGTTTAGCTATTCTTGCCAAAAAATACAATTTAAAATTAGTGGTGGATAACACTTTTTCGCCCTTATCTATCTCTCCAAAAGAACTCGGGGCAGATATTGTGATTCACAGTTTGACCAAATTTATTAATGGATCTAGCGATACTGTCGGAGGGGTTGTTTGTGGAACTCAAGAAATGATAGACAGCTTAAAGAGTGTAAATGACGGAGCAGCTATGTTATTTGGCGCTACTATGGACAGTCTTCGTGCCGCCTCTATATTAAAAAACCTTAGAACCCTCCACCTGCGAATAAAACAACACAGTAACAATGCATTGTATCTTGCTGAGAAGTTTGAGAAAGACGGATTAAAAACAGTCTACCCCGGCCTAAAATCCCATCCCTCACATACCATTTTTAAACGCATGATGAACTCTGAATATGGATTTGGTGGCATGATGACTATTGACGCTGGGAGTCTGGAAAAAGCAAATGCTTTAATGGAGTTAATGCAAAAAGAAAATTTAGGGTATCTGGCAGTAAGTTTAGGATTTTACAAAACCTTATTTAGTGCTCCTGGAAGCTCTACATCGTCAGAGATACCAGAGGAGGAGCAAAAAGAAATGGGCCTAAATGATGGACTAATTCGATTTTCAATTGGACTGGACAATGATATTGAACGCACGTATCAACAAATGAAAGCGTGTATGAAAACTATTGGAGTGATTTCTTAAATCCCTTTAATTCGGGTCCAAAAAGAATCTAAAGAGCCCCGATTTACTTCTGGGGCGTAAAAGGGGGCCGCTTCCCAACGATCCTCTTTTTTTGTGATCGTAAATTTAAAAATAGTTGAGTTTGGATCATTTTCATCCATCATTGGATATCTTAAATCTTTGTATAAAAAGGTGTTAGGGTCAGATGTTTCACTCAAATTATAGTAGCCACCACTAAACCATGAAAGTGTTTCTAAATCTTTAGGCATATCCCCTAATAAATCATGATTTTTTGGAAGTCTGTGCCACCTACTCACTGTTGGTGTTGCATCTAAAATAGAATAAAACCCCACAAAATAGGCGTCTGTAGTTTCTGCAATTCCATACCAAAGAAAGTTGTTTAAAATTGTTGGCTGAGTTTGAAAGCGTAAATAGTCAATTTGCTCTTCAGCAAGGGCTCTTTTATAAACGCCGTGTACATGGTATTTATTGACCAGTGTAAACATCATATAAAGAGAACTAACTCCCAAGCCTAGTTTTAAAAACAATCGACGTTTACTTGAAGTTCGCTTTAAAAACATGACCACAATTAATAGCACTAAAAACGGAAGCGTATACAAAGGGTCGGCGACAGAAATATTATTAAAAGCTACTCTATAATTTGAAAAAGGCGCAAACAACTGAGTTCCATAAGCAGTAAAAGAATCTAAAATTGGGTGGGTAAAAATGGAGGCAAAAAACAACCACATCCAATCCTTTTGCGTTGTCATACCATACCGCTTTCCTTTATTGTATAACCAAAAAACCACTGCACCAAAGGCTATAGCTCCAAGAATAGCAAATAAAAACGAATGCATAAAACCACGATGAAAAGCCATCGAATCAATTTCATTGTTGTATAATAACTTACCAACAAACACATCTAAATCTGGTATCGTACCTCCAATGGCTCCAAAAAGCAGTGCACGGTTACCTATTTTTTTTCCGAGGATAGCTTCTCCACAAGCGGCACCTAATACTATTTGAGTAATTGAATCCATAATAAGGATGTAAAAATACAATTATTTAGAAGTATACCCGATTTATCCACTTATATAAATTAATAACAATATGATGCCTCAACGAGCCTCTTCATAAACAATTCAAATTTCTATCAACTAAAATAAACATACTTAAGGATCGTTACTTATTGATTGAATCGATCACATTAAAGAAATAATAAATGATATTAATGACTCTAAACATTTAAAAATGAGTAACTTTAAGAATAACTAAAATAACTTATCATGGGTATTAAAAGTTTTCAAGGAAAAAGAGAGGTTCATAAGGGTACTGAAAATACACAGTTTTTAGTATCCGATTATATGACCAAAAAATTAATAACCTTTAAACCCGACGATACTTTAGATGATGTCATTCATTTGTTAATCGCTCATAAAATTTCTGGCGGTCCGGTTGTCAACGATAAAAATGAACTCATTGGAATTATTTCTGAAACCGATTGTATCAAACATATTTCAGAAAGTAAATATTATAACATGCCTTCCGATAGCGGAAATAATGTAGCAAAAAAAATGATAACCAATGTCGATACCATTGAAAAAGATATGAATATATTTGATGCAGCCACTAAATTCATTAACTCTAAAAGAAGACGATTTCCTGTGGTAGAAAACGGTAAATTAATTGGACAAATTAGTCAAAAGGATGTGTTAAAAGCGGCCTTAAGTTTTCGAGGGAATACTTGGAAAAAATAGATTAAGCCTATTCCTTTTTCTTCCTGCCAAGGAAACCTCCAAGAGCGTCTTTAACAAGGTTTTTAGATTTGGTAGTCGTAGTGTCTTTTTTTGAGGTCTTCCCTCCTAGCAAACCGCCCAATACGTCTTTAACGGCATTGTTGGATTGTGAGTCTTTGGAGTCTCCCCCTAAAAGACCTCCAATTGCATCTTTGACTTGGTCAGTCCCTTTACTAATCAATTTTTGTTTTTGAATTTCGACCAGTTGTTTGGTCAAACTAGAAACCCCACTGGCTAAATCGGTGGATACGGTTGGACTTGTAAAACTCCCTCCAATCGAGGCCGTCACAGGGATGGTCAGGTTTTTGGCTTCATCAGTATTAATTTTAGCGATTAAACTGTTTACTTCAGCTCCAAAATAGTTTGCAGGGACTTCAAATACAGCCTCATACCCCATTTTATTATCAAAACTATGGGCTCCAGCAACTGTGATTTTGATGTCTTCATAGGTTATATCAAACGGACTCACATTCACGTTTCCATTCTTAAAATCGAGCTTAGTTTTGAGGTCTTTTAAATCCAGTTTATCAAAATCCACAAATGATAAAGCCCCTTGTAATTTATCAAATACAGCCGCGTTTTTAGGTTCCACTTTGGTGGATAATAACTCCGCAAAAGCATCTCCATTGATGGAGTTTAATTGAGGAGTAAAATCATTCGATAAATCGCCCGAAATTTTAAAGGTGCTGTTTAGTGTTCCTTGCAATGCTTTGGCAATAGGTGCCATGTTTTGAAACATTTCCATCGCGTTGAAGGAATGTGAAATATTAAATCGATCCATTCCGAGATCCATATCAAACATGGGCGTCTCGTTTTGTGTATTGACCGATCCATTGATGGTTAAATTCCCGTCAAAAATTCTGGAAGTCATGTTTTTTAAAGTCGCTTTTTCATCTTTCAGGATGACCGTTCCTTTGACATCTTCGAGCGTTAAATTATCATAGAGAACGGTTTTTGCATCAACATTAAAAACACACTCTAAAAATGAAGGGATTTTTAAAGATTCAGTGGGTTCAATTTTTACCGAATCGCCACTACTTTTAGGCATGAAATCACTTACAGAGAACGTATTTGAGTTAAGCTTAAAATTCCCTTTAAGTAGTTGATCACTAAAAAGAAAACCTAATAGATTTATAATGGAACCCGATGCTTCAATATCACTTTTTCCTGTTGTAGCAGCAAACGACTGGAGCGTTACAATTGCGGGCTTAAATAAAATTTCAGCTTTAGAAACACGAATTGGACTCGCCCCCTCTTCAGTAGAAAAAATAAGATCAGAAACCACTATAGCTCCGTTATTTTTGGTGCGTTCATACGCATTTGTTTCAATAGCATTCATGTCAAAGGAGCTGTGTAGCGTTCCTTTTAAAAGTCCACTTAATTCTGTCTCTGTTTCAATTGGATAGGCTTTACTAATATTTGCTAAATTTAATGTGCCATCAATGGTAGCATCAACCAACATATTATTAGTGATGTTTTTTAGTGTTGCGGATGAACTAAATACATCTTGATCGATTTTAAATTCTAAATTATTAATGTTTACGTATGTATCAGCTGCATTCCCTGTATCATTTTTAATATGTGCGTCAATGGATATAGCATCCACACTTTTAGGAAGGTCAGGATATTTAAAAGAGGCATTCTTTGAAATAATATTAATGTCCAACATTGGTATGGTCAATTCAGTTAGCAATCCCTGGATCTTACCATCAACGCTAAAACCGCCTGTAGTGGTGACATCTTCAATTTCTTTTGAATACGCTTTGGGCAGTACCGCTAAAAAATCTCTAAATGAAGATCCTGTACTTTTAAAGCTAATATTCATTTCCTGACCGACGTCTAATAGTTTGACAAAACCATTAAATTCCAGAGGCAATTTATTGATCAAGGCCTTATTGTCTTTAAAGGTGTATTTGTTTTCGTTTAAATCTAAATCGATTAAGGCGTCTAACTTTATGGAAGTAGCGTTTAGATAATTGATACTATCTACAGAAAAACTAACTCGTGCTTCTGTTTTGGTCTGTAAGTCCGAAAAATCGGATGAAAAATTGCCTTTCCCAGAGTGGTTTAATTTAGTGATGTTTACAACCGTGTTTGACGTTTCATCTATATATGTAACCGTACTGTTGCGAATGGCATAATCCTCTATATTGAGTTTAAAATTCCTGTCATTAACGGTTGAAACGTCTTCCGTTTCTTTCGAAATATCATAATTTGTATTTCCAAATTCATCCGATTTAATCAATAAAATAGCTTCGTCTATTTCAATTGAGTTAATTACTAACGGGCCATCACTTTCGTTTTTGAATAATTCCTTTATTGGTAAATCAAAAGAAATAGAGTGGACTGAACATAAGGTATCGCCTTTAAAAGCCTTTTGATTAACTATTTTTAAATTACCAACGGTTACGTTTGCATTTGGAAAACTGCTTAAAAGACTTAAATCAACAGTTTCAAAATCAATTTGTGCATTTACAGTGTCATTTAAAAGCGATTTTACGGCTTCTTTCATTTGATTTTGAAATAGAAACGGGGTGACTATCAACAATACAATTACGGATAAAAGTACGAGTCCAATAATTTTAAATAGTTTTTTCAATTTGAATTATGTTTTGAATAACATTTACAAAAATGATGCTAAAGTTTAAATAATTAATTGAATTTTTTATGTTTTTTTAAAGTTTAACTTTAGTTCAAAATGCTAAGTGTTTAAGTATTTGCGTTATTTCTATAAAATTTGTATTATTACAGAAGCTATGAAAGCCGCAACTGTTGTAACACTTAAGAAGGAATTAGAAACGTTAGATGCAGAGCACTTAAAGAGCTTGTGTCTTCGATTGGCACGTTTCAAAATAGAAAACAAAGAACTCCTCACCTATTTATTATTTGAATCTGAAGATGAAGCCTTTTATATCGAGGGCATAAAAGAACAGACGGATCAATTATTTGAAGAAATTAATACTAAGAGTTATTTTTATATCAAAAAAAGCGTTCGTAAGATTTTACGTTTGTTAAAAAAATATGCCCGCTATTCAAACAGCAAAGAAACAGAAGTTGAACTCCTACTCTATTATTGTTACAAGCTTAAAACCTTAAAACCTTCCATAAATAACAATGTGACACTCACTAATATTTATCTGAAACAAATTGAAAGTATAGAAAAGAAAATCATTAAGTTACATGAAGACCTACAGTACGATTTCCGTGAACGACTTAATAATCTCAATGAATAATATTAAAATTATATAAATGAACATTTTAGGAATAGATATTGGTGGAACTGGAATAAAAGGAGCGATTGTAGATAGCCTAACGGGCGAGATAATTAGTGAACGGTTACGTATACCTACCCCACAGCCAGCAACTCCTGAAAATGTGTCTCTTAGCTTGAAATCATTGATTAAAGAATTTCAATGGGAAGGCCCAGTGGGAATTTCTTTTCCAACAATCATTAAAAATGGTAAGGCTATGCACTTTGGGAATTTAGATCCTTCATGGCAGTTTACTCAAGTAGATACCCTTTTCAAATCCACGACAGGAAACGACTATTTTATTGTTAATGATGCTGACGCTGCTGCCATGGGAGTTATGGAGTTTGGGGTTGGCAAGAACGTTATGGGACTCGTTATAACCATTACTCTAGGAACTGGCATTGGTTCAGGAGTGTTTTTTAACGGAGAATTACTCTCAAACTTTGAACTAGGAAGGATGTATGGGCGTAAAGGCGATATTATGGAACAGTTTGCTGCAGATTCCGCTAGAAAGAGAGAAGAATGGAGCTTTAAAACATGGGGTAAACGAGTTAATTTCTTCTTAAAACATGTTGAAAACACCTTCAATCCAGATCTAATAATAATTGGTGGTGGAGTGAGTAAAAAGATGGATAAATTTGAATCATATATTACAATTAATACCCCAATAAAAGCCGCTGAACTAAAAAATAATGCTGGAATTATTGGTGCTGCTATTTTTGCGAAAAAATCAATTATATTTTAGATTAATAAAAAAAATCATATATTTATGTGGCAACCCCAAATTGCTACACATATGAACATACCTTCAAAATCATTGTACAGGCTAGCTCCTAGTCAAAATTTAGTGCAAATCAATGAGATGATTATCTCCGAAATTACAATTATTAAAAGCAGTCCAAAAGACTTCTATCAAATTCCCTTTCAACTTTCAAAACACCCAAACAGAAGCTGGAAGGAACTCCTTTTAAATTATTGGCCAACTTTATGTGAACAAGTCGAACATGCTTCTGAAACAAGCATATGGGCTTGTCACAATCGAATCATTATTAATAATGTTCCTATGGAATTAGATAAAATCGTATTAAACAATTTATTACTAAAAGCAATTGATACAATTAATGACTGGATTAATTTACGAAAAGAAAAACTTACTTAAGAATAGTATAGATCAGCTCATTGTACAAATCTTTTGGGCTTAAGTTAGCACCAACTCCTTTACTCTTAGCATCGTACATACGTAAGGTTTCTAAAACCCCGCTGATACGTTTCATTGGAAAATTTTTGGAAACGGCTATATAATCATTAACAAAATAAGGATTAACGCCTAATGCTTTTGATATAGATGTTGGGTTTTTATCCCTTACCGTATGTAATGTCATTAATTTTGTGAAATACATATACAAAATAGAAATTGTGAGAACAAAAGGATGTTGTTTTTGATTTTGTGCAAAATAGTTGACAATTTGATAGGCTTTCTTATGATTTAAATTACCGATCGCTTTTTGAAGTTCAAAATTATTAAAGTCCTTAGAAATACCTATGTTTTCTTCAATAATTTCAGGAGTAACCTGTTTATCAGCCCCCACAACAATCTCTAATTTATTTAGTTCATTTGCTATTTTACTTAAATCATTACCCAAAAACTCTGACAACATCAAAGCGGCTTTTGGAGTAATAGTAATTTGTTTAGATTTTAAATAATTCTGAATCCACGAAGGAACTTTGTCTTCATATATTTTTTTACTATCAAAAACCACAGCGGATTTAGACAATGATTTGTAAAGTGCTTTTCGTTTATCTAATGTTTTGTATTTATAATTAAAAACTAAAACGGTTGAGGGTTGAGGGTTGTTTACGTAATCAACGAGTTGTTCAATTGTTTTGATTAAATTTTGCGCCTCTTTAACTATTACAACTTGACGCTCAGCCATCATAGGATAGCGTTTAGCATTAGATATAATATCTTGAACTGAAACTTCTTTACCATACAATATAACCTGATTAAACCCCTTTTCTTCCTCTTGCAATACATGAGATTCTATATAATCAGAAATTAAATCTATATAATAGGTCTCCTCACCCATTAAAAAATAGACAGGTGAAATATTACCTCCTTTAATATCAGATATCAGCTGGTTAATAGTATTCATTCAAAAAAAATTACCAAATTTGTAGTGTGCAAGATTTAAATTTTCCAACATACGCGTTCAGGCTCAAAAATAGCGAAAATAATACTCATATTTTTGATGTGATACGTAAAAAATTTGTGGTTCTTCAACCGGAGGAATGGGTACGTCAACATTGTGTTAATTATCTAATCAAAGAAAAAAAATACCCTATCAGTCTGATTAATGTCGAAAAAGTGGTCCGAATCAATGGACTCAACAAACGCTATGACATAGTCGTTTATAATTCTAACGGTAGCATTCATCTTATAATTGAGTGCAAAGCACCAAAAGTGAAAATATCTCAATCAGTATTTGATCAAATTGCCAGATATAATTTAGCTTTAAAAGCTTCTTTTTTGATGGTAACCAATGGATTAAATCATTATTTTTGTACGATGGATCATGATTTGGGAATCTATAATTTTCTTGAAGAACTTCCAATTTATAACAACACAGAAATTTGAAATTAGCTATTGTCATACTTAACTGGAACGGGAAAACTCTTTTAGAGACATTTTTACCTACAGTTATTGAACATTCTTCAGGTCATGACATATATGTTGTTGACAATGCCTCAACAGATAATTCAGTACTATTTTTAGAATCAAAATACCCCACAATTAATTGCATCAAACTCAGTCAAAATTTGGGCTATGCTGGAGGATATAACGAGAGCTTAAAACAAATAAATGCTGATGTTTATTGTTTATTAAATTCTGATATTGAAGTAACCAAAAACTGGATATCACCTATTTTAAAAATCTTTAATTCAGATCCAAATACTCACATAATACAGCCCAAAATATTAGACTATAACCAAAAAAATAAGTTTGAATATGCCGGAGCCGGCGGTGGATTTATCGATCAACTTGGCTACCCCTACTGCAGGGGTCGTATTTTTAACTCTATAGAAGAAGATACAGGTCAGTATGATGACAGATTAGAAATATTTTGGGCTTCTGGAGCATGTCTATTTATAAGAACTGAAACTTTTAATTCCCTTGAAGGCTTTGATCATAAATACTTTGCACATATGGAAGAAATTGATTTGTGTTGGCGAGCAAAAAACAAAGGATATCGAATAGAATATACTGGAGCATCAACAGTGTATCATGTAGGAGGGGCAAGTTTGAATGTATTAGATCCAAAAAAAACCTATTTCAACTTCAGAAATAGTTTGTATACACTAGTCAAAAATACACACCACAAATTATTTGGTATTGTATTATTACGCCTGGTATTAGATGGTTTTGCTGGGTTACGATTTTTGTTTCAAGGGAAAGTCTACCATTTAATGGCCATCTTAAAAGCACATGGTCGCTTCTATTTGGAACTTCCTAGGTTACTTATACTACGAAAAAAACAAGAAATAAAAAAACACGAGCAGCGTCTTCCATCTATTGTATGGTCTCATTTCGTAAGACAGATAGAAGATTTTAATAAATTATTTAAATATTAAGACAAAAAACTTAATTACAAACAATATTTTTATAGTTTTACGTAATCCTTAAAACAGAGAAAAATGAAGAAAATTTATGCACTCGGAATTACAGCATTGCTAATGTTGGTTTCATGTGGTCCAAACAAAGAATTGGTAGCTGCGCAAGAAAAGTTAAAAAATACCCAAGATTTATTAAATACAACAACTGTAAAATTAAATGGCTGTTTATCTGATAAAGCGGTTGCAGACGCAAGTCTAAATGCATTGAAAGATCAACTGATTGATCTAAGAAAAACAAATGATGCACTTATTAGTAGTACAAAAGAAATAACTCTTTTAACTTCCAAAGGAGCTGATAACTTAGAAAAAACTCTTGAAAGTCTTCAAGAAAGAGATTTGAAAATTAACCGTTTACAAGATGCTATTACTAAAAAAGACAGCGTCACTTTAGCTTTAGTATCTAGTTTAAAGAAATCTGTGGGCATTGATGACCCAGACATTGAAATTAATGTTGAAAAAGGAGTTGTATTTATATCTATTGCAGATAAATTATTATTTAAAAGCGGTAGTTTCATCGTTACTGAAAAGGCAAAATCTATTCTTGAAAAAGTTGCAAAAGTAATTTCTGATAAACCAAATTTTGAAGCTATGATAGAAGGTCATACAGATAGCCAATCCTACTCAAATGGAATCTTAGTTGATAATTGGGATTTGAGTGTTAAACGATCTACTTCTATCATTAGAGAACTGCAAACAATGGGAGTAAATCCTGCGCAATTAATAGCTGCTGGACGTAGTAGCTATGTTCCTTTAACAGATAACGACACTGCTCAAAACAGAGCTAAAAATAGAAGAACACGTGTTGTTGTACTTCCTAAAATTGATCAGTTCTATGAAATGATAGAAAGTGAAATGAAAGCTCTTTCTGGTCAATAAAATACACAAATAATAAATAATTTATAAAAGCCCACCGTTTTGGTAGGGCTTTTTATTTGCTAGCTAATAGCTTTATTTTATATTTGCTCAAAAGCTATAACACCCTACAATGAAGATATCATATAACTGGTTAAAACAATTTATAAAAATTGATTGGAGTGCTGAGAAAACATCAGAACTACTTACGGATCTAGGACTAGAGGTTGAAGGGCTAGAGACCTTTGAATCAATTAAAGGGGGTCTAAAAGGAATCAAAGTAGGACATGTTCTAACGTGTGAACAACACCCAAATGCAGATCGATTAAAAGTTACAACGGTTGATATTGGTGAAGAATTACCATTAAATATTGTTTGCGGGGCACCAAATGTGGATAAAGGTCAGAAAGTAGCGGTTGCTACCATAGGAACAACTTTATACACTGCTGAAGGAGAAGCATGGACTATAAAGAAAGGCAAAATAAGGGGCGAAGAAAGCCACGGAATGTTGTGTGCCGAGGATGAGTTAGGGTTGGGGAAATCACATGATGGAATTATGGTTTTAGATTCCTCTTTAAAAATTGGGACTTCTTTAGCTGACCATTACAACGTTGAAGATGACTTAATTTTTGAGATTGGACTTACTCCAAACCGTGCAGATGCCATGAGTCATTATGGAACTGCTCGTGACTTAATGGCTGGGATGTCTCAACATGGAATCAATACAAAATTAATTAGCCCTTCTGTTTCGGGGTTTCATATCGACAACAGAGGACTTAAGATTGATATTAATGTTGATGACAAAATAAAGGCACCTCGATATTGTGGTTTAACAATTTCAAATATTGTTGTTAAAGATTCTCCTGTATGGCTACAAAACCGACTAAAATCTATAGGACTAAGCCCCATAAATAATATTGTAGATGCCACTAATTACGTATTACATGATTTAGGTCAGCCTTTGCATGCCTTTGATGCAGAAAGAATTTCTGGCAAAAAAATTAATGTTCAAACTGTAAAGTCAGGAACAAAATTTGTGACATTAGACGGCGTGGAACGCCTCTTACATGAAGAGGATTTAATGATATGTGATGCTGATAAGCCTTTGTGTATCGCTGGTGTTTTTGGGGGCGAGAACTCAGGTGTATCTCAAAACACAACGTCCATATTTTTAGAAAGTGCCTACTTTAATGCTGTTAGTATTCGAAAAACCGCAAAAAGGCATGCTCTAAATACAGATGCCTCTTTTAGATTTGAACGCGGCATAGACCCAAACATTACAAAGTACGCGTTGAAAAGAGCAGCCTTGTTGATCACTGAAATTGCTGGTGGAAAAATATCTAGTGATTTAATCGATGAATACCCTAATAAAATTAATGATTCTCAAGTCTTTTTAAGTTTTGAAAAGACCAATAATCTAATTGGTCAGGAAATCCCTAAAGAAACAATTAAAAGCATTCTTAGCGCTTTAGAAATAAAGGTTAATAACATCACAGAAACTGGTCTTGGACTTACGATACCAGCTTACAGAAATGATGTGCAACGAGAAGTAGATGTAATTGAAGAGATATTGAGAGTCTATGGATATAACAATATTGGTATTACAAATAAATTAAATGCATCTATTTCAAATACCTCTAAATTTGAAAATTATAAAATTGAAAATATTGTTGCAAATCAATTAGTGGGACAAGGGTTTTTTGAAATTATGACAAACTCGTTAACTACTGATAAATATGATTCAATAAGTACGCAACTAGATCCTGCTAATAATGTGAAAATATTAAACCCATTGAGTACTGACTTGTCCGTAATGCGTCAGTCTCTAATTTTTTCAGGATTAGAAACTTTAGCGTTTAATATTAACCGTCAACAAAGTGACTTAAAACTTTTTGAGTTTGGTAAAACCTACCACAATGTAGAAGGTCGTAATGATGAGTTCAATCAGCTGTCAGTTCTTATAACCGGAAATAAAACGGAAAAACGATGGAACACTAATGAAACAGAGGTTAGTTATTTTTATCTTAAAGGACTAATTACTGCTGTTTTTGATCGATTGGGTATAAAAAAACTTAAAAGCTCTCCATTATTAAATGACATTTTTAGCGAAGGACAGCAATTGTTCGTAGGCAAGCACTCTATCGTAGAATTTGGAAGCTTAAAGACAAAAACGTTATCTGAATTTGGAATTTCTCAAAGTGTATTCTGTGCTAACTTCAATTGGAATAATTTAATAAAAGTGATTAACCAAAATACGATTAAGTTTAAAGAGATTTCTAAATACCCTGAAGTTAAACGTGATTTTTCCTTATTAATAAACGAGGATGTAACTTTTGAAAACCTTTACAAACTAGCCAAACAAACAGAAAACAACTATTTAAAAGATGTTAATTTATTTGATGTCTACACAGGAGATAAGTTAGCTGAAGGCAAGAAAAGTTATGCCATTAGTTTCACACTACAAGACAACAAAAAAACGCTAACAGATTCACAAATTGACAAAATAATGTCCAAAATCCAAAAGCGTTTTGAATCAGAATTAGGAGCTGAATTACGCTAACTACCCTTCAATAGAAGCCAAGTAACGTTCTGCATCTAATGCTGCCATGCAGCCTGTTCCAGCAGCAGTAACTGCTTGTCTATATACGTGGTCTGCGGCATCACCACTTACAAATACACCATCAACATTTGTTTTAGAAGTCCCCGGTATATTGATTATATAACCAGTTTCGTCTAAATTTAAAAATCCATTGAAAATATCTGTATTAGGCTTGTGCCCAATAGCAACAAAAAATCCTGTAGCAGGAATATCTGTCAGATCGTTAGTTTGATTGTTTTTGGCACGAACACCAGTAACCACCTGTCCATCTCCAAGTACTTCTTCAGTTTCAGTATTAAATAGAATTTCTATGTTCTCCGTGTTTTTAACACGGTTGGACATGATTTTAGAGGCTCTAAATTCATCACGTCTTACAAGCATTGTTACTTTAGTACAAAGTTTAGACAAATAATGGGCTTCTTCACATGCTGAATCTCCTGCCCCAACAATAACAACTTCTTGTTTTCTGTAAAAGAATCCGTCACAAACAGCACAGGCAGAAACACCTCCACCTAGTTTTAAATATTTTTGCTCTGACTCTAACCCTAGATACTTGGCAGAAGCACCCGTAGAAATAATCACTGTTTCACAATGAATTTCTTTAGTGCCATTAATCCAAACTTTATGAACAGGGCCAGAAAGATCAACTTTAGTTACCCAACCATCACGCACGTCTGAACCAAACCTTTCAGCTTGTGCTTGTAGCTCCAACATCATAGCTGGACCAGTAATTCCATCAGGATATCCAGGAAAGTTCTCAACATCATTTGTTGTTGTTAATTGGCCACCAGGTTGAGTTCCTTGGTATAACACAGGAAACATATTTGCACGAGCAGCGTAAATAGCAGCTGTATAACCAGCAGGTCCTGAGCCAATTATCATACATTTTACAGATTCTATAGTATCAGACATAAATTTAAATTTAGGTTACAAAAATAGACGTTTTAACCAAAAAACAAACCTTAAGTTATTAACAGTTTATTTAAAATTTGTAGACTAAAACATAGTGATTATTAATAGGGATGAATAATAGGGATGAATAATCCAAAAACAAGAAAATAATCTTAACTTTGTTAAAACTGAAAAGAAATAGGTATGTTAATTATAGGTATTGGTGGTGGAACAGGAAGTGGGAAAACTACAGTAGTTAATCAAATTTTATCTGAACTTCAAGAAGGAGAAGTTCAAGTAATCTCTCAAGATTCATATTATCAAGACACTTCACATTTAACTTTTGAAGATCGTTGTAAAATTAACTTTGACCATCCAAAATCAATTGATTTTGAACTCCTTGAATCTCACCTAAAGAGTCTTCGAAAAGGGGAAAATGTTAATCAGCCAGTATACTCATTTAAAACTCACAATCGAACAGGAGATACCACACTAACAGAACCTAAAAAAGTGGTCATTGTTGAAGGTATTTTAATTTTATCTAATACACAGCTAAGATCACTATTTGATATTAAGATTTTTGTTCATGCAGACAGTGATGAGCGTTTAATGCGACGACTTAAACGAGACATCGCTGAACGAGGAAGAGATTTAGATGAAGTATTGGAACGCTATCAAACAACTCTTAAACCAATGCACGATCAATTTATTGAGCCCATGAAAGCCTTTGCTGATATTATAATTCCTAATAACCACTTCAATACAGTGGCTGTAAATGTGGTGAAATCAATCATAAATGAACAGCTGTAATGCTAAAAAACAAAAAAGAGATGTTGAGATTATTAAAACCTTTTAAAAACATCTACGTACTTATTTTAATTGCATTTATTATTTGGATGACCTTGTTTGATGCCAACTCATGGCTGATACATGCCGATTTAAATGAAGATATAAACGATTTGAATTCAAAAATTGAGTTTTATAAAAGTGAAATATCTAAGGATCAAAAAGAAATAAACACCCTAAATTCTGTAAACGGTATTGAAAAATATGCTCGAGAGCATTATAAGATGAAAAAAGACAATGAGATCATCTATATAATTGAAGATCAAGATAGTTTAAATAGCAAAACAAATGAGTAAGTCAACTCTTTTTGAAGATTTTGAATCTACTTCTGCAAAACAGTGGAAGCAAAAAATTCAATTTGAGCTTCAAGGAAAAGATTTTAATGATACTTTAGTCTGGAAATCTATTGAGGGAATCGATGTTAAACCGTTTTATCATTCAGAAGCGTATTCAGAATCCCCTAAAATCGACTATAATTCTTCTGACTGGAAAATTGGCCATTCTATTTATGTTAGTTCTGTTGAGAAGAGTAACACTCACGCTATTGACCTAATTGAAAATGGCGTAAATAGCTTGAATTTCGTACTCCCTAACGAGCTGAGTTCTTTAGATGCTCTTTTAAAGAATATTGACCTAAGCTGTATTACTATTTACTTTGAGACCTTATTTATTTCAGAAAAATTCTCCACCAAACTCCAGCAGTATTTAGCTAGTAAAAACGCTATATTTTATGTGCTAAATGACCCTATAGGTCATCTAGCTAAATCTGGCAATTGGTATACTAGTTTAAAATCTGATCTAGAAGACTTAAAAAAAATTTTAGTTTCAGCAAAAAATATGAAAGGCGTAATTTCAGTGGATTTAGGACTTTTTCAAAATGCGGGCAGCAGTATGATTCAGCAGTTGGCCTATGCCCTAGCCCACGCTAATGAATATCTAAATTTATATGATAGTAAGCTCATCAAATCAATAGTTTTTAAAGTCTCTATTGGGAGTAATTACTTTTTTGAGATCGCTAAACTTCAAGCCCTTAGGATACTTTGGCAAAGTTTAACAAAAGAATATGGTATTTCAATAGACTGTCATATTGTAAGCCAACCTAGCAAACGTAACAAAACTATTTACGACTATAATACTAATATGTTACGCACCACCACCGAATGTATGAGTGCTGTATTAGGAAGCTCGGATACCATTATTAATATGCCCTACGATCATCTTTACCATAAAGACAATGAATTTGGTGACCGTGTTTCCAGGAATCAGTTGTTAATACTTAAAAACGAAAGTTATTTTGATGTGGTTTCCAATCCAACAGAAGGGGTTTATTATATCGAAACACTTACACAAGGACTGGCTCAAAAATCATTAGACTTATTTAAAGACATTGAAAAACAGGGTGGGTATTTAAAACTTCTTAAGGAAGGAATTATTCAAAAAAAAATCAAAGCTCATGCATTTAAGGAGCAACAAAGCTACGATCAAGGAAACGAAGGACTCTTAGGAACACATTTTCAACAAAATGCTTCAGATAAAATGAAGTCTGAATTAGAACTATACCCCTTTATAAAACAACAGAGTAGAAAAACAATAATTGAACCAATAATTCCAAGAAGAATTGCAGAAGAATTAGAACAAAAGCGACTTAAGGATGAATAGAAAAAAAGTTCAACATATTGTCCTAGATAGCCTGAAAACAAAAGATAAAACCAAAGATTTATTTAAAACTGCAGAAACTATAAATCTTAAATCTCGTTATTCAGAAAAAGATATAGCCAACTTAGAGCACTTGGATTTTCCTGCTGGAAACGCCCCGTTTTTAAGAGGCCCCTACAGTACTATGTATGTTCAACGCCCATGGACCATTCGTCAATACGCTGGGTTTTCTACAGCTGAAGACAGCAATGCATTTTATAAAAGAAATTTAAAAGCAGGACAAAAAGGATTATCAGTTGCGTTTGATCTTCCAACCCACAGAGGTTACGATAGTGACCATGATCGTGTCGTAGGAGATGTTGGAAAAGCTGGAGTAGCTATTGATACCGTAGAGGACATGAAGTTATTGTTTGATGGAATTCCATTAAATCAAATGAGTGTATCTATGACAATGAATGGAGCGGTCTTGCCTATTATGGCCTTTTATATTGTAGCTGCTAAAGAGCAAGGAGTAGACTTAAAAGATTTAAGCGGAACGATTCAAAATGATATTTTGAAAGAGTTTATGGTGAGAAATACTTACATATATCCTCCTGAAGATTCAATGAAAATCGTTTCTGATATTTTTGAATACACCAGTAAATACATGCCAAAGTTTAATAGTATTAGTATCTCCGGCTACCACATGCAGGAAGCAGGTGCAACAGCAGATATTGAGCTTGCTTACACCTTAGCAAACGGACTTGAATACATACGAAAAGGATTAAAGGCTGGGTTAGATATTGATACCTTTGCTCCCCGTTTATCTTTTTTCTGGGGAATTGGTATGAATCATTTCATGGAAATTGCAAAGCTAAGAGCTGCACGAATGTTATGGGCTAAAATAGTAAAAGACTTTAAACCTAAAAACCCTAAATCTCTTGCCTTAAGAACTCACTGTCAAACTAGTGGATGGAGTTTAACAGAGCAGGATCCGTTTAACAATATCGCTCGAACCTGTATTGAAGCCACTGCTGCTGTATTTGGAGGCACACAAAGTTTACATACAAATGCCTTAGATGAAGCCATCGCATTACCTACAGATTTTTCTGCAAGGATTGCAAGAAATACACAACTATATCTACAAAAAGAAACGAAAATAACCAAGACAGTCGATCCGTGGGCTGGAAGTTATTACATTGAAAAACTATCCCAAGAAATTGCCGAAAAAGCTTGGAGCCACATTGAAGAGGTTGAATCTTTAGGGGGTATGACTGCAGCCATTAAATCAGGAGTCCCAAAATTAAGAATTGAAGAAGCGGCTGCTAGAAAACAAGCACGAATCGATTCTGGTCAAGATATTATTGTAAGTGTCAACAAGTTTAAGTTAAAAAATGAAGACCCTTTACAGATTTTAGAAGTTGATAATGATCTAGTAAGGTCACAACAAATTGTACGTTTAAATCATACCAAATCAACGAGAAATTTTAAAAAAATAAAAAAGGTTTTAGAAAAATTATCAAAATCTGCATCCAATGGAAGCGAAAATTTACTAACTTTAGCAGTGGAAGCAGCAAGCCTACGTGCGACCCTTGGTGAAATTAGTGAAGCGCTAGAGCAGCAGTTTGGAAGATATAAGGCAGAAATTAATACATTTTCAGGCGTGTACAGTAAAGAAATTAAAAATGATATATCCTTTGAAAATGCTAAAGATTTAGCAAATCAGTTCTCACAAACAGAAGGAAGAAGGCCTCGAATTATGATTGCAAAAATGGGGCAAGATGGTCATGACAGAGGCGCTAAAGTCATTGCTACGGGCTATGCCGACTTAGGGTTTGATGTTGATATTGGTCCTTTATTTCAAACCGCGGAGGAAGCTGCTAAACAAGCTGTAGAAAATGATGTTCATATTTTAGGGGTATCTTCTTTGGCTGGAGGTCATAAAACATTAGTCCCAAAGGTGATTGAAGCACTCAAATTATACGGAAGAGATGATATTATGGTAATCGTGGGAGGCGTTATTCCCAAACAAGATTACCAGTATTTATTTGATGCTGGTACAGTGGCTGTATTTGGACCCGGAACCAAAATTAGTGATACTGCCATCACTGTTTTAAAAATCTTAATAAACTAATTATATAAAGTTATTCCTAACCAATTTTACTTAAAGTAAGTTACTAATGAAATCAAAGATCTCATATGTCGCTGACAAAAGTAATAACAATAGTTAACCAAAAAGGAGGAGTTGGTAAAACAACAACAGCAATAAACTTATCTAGTGCTTTAGGCATATTGGAACAAAAGGTTTTGCTAATTGACGCAGACCCTCAGGCAAATGCAACCTCTGGTCTTGGTGTATTAACTAATCCTATTAAAAATTCTATCCTAAACCTATACAACGGAGACCGAGCTACTCGTGACTGTATTATAGAAACCCATAGCCCTAATCTTAAAATAATCCCTGGTTCAATAAAGCTTGCCGAAGTAATCATAAATCTTGAAAATTCAAATATAAATTGTTTGAAAAATGCGTTGGAAGAGGTTAAACATGAATTTGACTATATAATTATTGATTGCTCTTCTTCATTGGGTTATCTTACACTTAACACTTTAGTGGCGTCCGACGCTGTAATCATCCCTGTGCAATGTGAATACTTTGCATTAAACGGACTCAATAATTTGATGTCAAGCATAGAATCTGTAAAAACAAGTTTTAATGCAAAATTGAGTATTGAAGGGATCTTAGTCACGATGTATGATGAAAGAGGTCGACATAACAAAAAAATATTCAAAGATTTACAAACATCCTTTAGCGGTCTAATATTTAATACAATTATTAAAAGAAATATAAGTTTAAGCGAAGCAACCAGTTATGGAACTAGTATACATTACCATAACATAAACAGTGAGGGCGCAAGAAACTACCTTAATCTATCTCGTGAAATTATAAAAAACCAAACCCTTATGAAGACTCAATTCATTTCAAAGAAACTCCCTGAAATCATTAATAACAATAATGAAAAATTAGTTTTATCACGCAAGTTAAAAGTTCGAAATCTTGAGGCTTATAAATCCTATTCAAATAACGACGAAAATTATGACAAGCTTAAAGGTCTTAACAAAAAGGAAGTTATTTATCATATAGGATTGATGTATAATGACTTACATAGTGATGTGTGGATGTTTAGATTAACAAAGAAAATGAATGTTTTTAAAAAAAATTATCTTTATTTATATTTCAACAAAAATAGAGTCAAACACATTGAAGCAAAACGATTTAAGTTCAGTTAAAAATTGCTTAAATTCTTGAACAATTTAAGATTTATTGTTGGTAAATAATCGTATTTTTACCTTGTTAACAAATTAATTCATGGGAAAACTAGTTGCTATAGCAAATCAAAAAGGAGGGGTTGGAAAAACCACTACAACTGTGAATCTTGCGGCCTGCCTTGGCGCTTTAGATAAAAAAGTGTTGTTAATAGATGCAGACCCTCAAGCCAATGCCTCGTCTGGGCTAGGTATTGATGTTGATAATGTGACACTTGGTACTTACCAACTTTTAGAACATAATTGTACTGCAAAAGAGGCGATACAGAAAACCTCTGCTACAAATGTTGATATCATAGCAGCTCATATAGACTTAGTTGCTATAGAAATTGAATTAGTTAATATGGAGCAGCGTGAGTATATGCTCAAGCAAGCCATAGAACCAATAAAAGATGATTATGACTTCATACTCATTGATTGTGCACCCTCACTAGGCTTACTTACCCTGAACGCACTCACAGCTGTAGATTCTGTAATTATACCTATTCAATGTGAGTATTTTGCTCTTGAAGGTTTAGGGAAGTTATTAAATACAATAAAAAGTGTACAAAAAATACACAATGAACATTTAGACATTGAAGGGCTACTACTAACAATGTATGATTCCAGGTTAAGACTATCAAACCAAGTCGTTGAAGAAGTTCAAAATCATTTTTCAGAAATGGTTTTTAAAACCATCATTCAACGAAATGTAAGACTCAGTGAAGCACCAAGCTATGGTGAGAGCATAATTTATTATGATGTAAATAGTAAAGGTGCTACAAATTACTTAAATTTGGCTAAAGAAATCATTAGCAAACAGTAACATAATGGCCAAAGCTATTAAAAAACAAGTATTGGGACGCGGGCTATCCGCCTTATTAAAAGACTCAAAAAACGAACCTACTGCGAGCGATCGGCTAAATAACAGTGCTCAAGTTGGGAATATCATTGAACTAGAGCTAGAGCTCATTGAAATGAACCCATTTCAACCTAGGACGCAGTTCAAAGAAGATAGTATTCGAGAGCTTTCAACTTCCATTCAGGAACTTGGAGTAATCCAACCAATAACAGTCCGTAAAACCCTTGATAATAATATTCAATTAGTTTCAGGAGAGCGTCGACTTAGAGCATGTAAGCTGTTAGGCTTAAAAACCATCCCTGCTTATATTAGAATTGCAAATGACCAAGAAGCTCTAGAAATGGCGTTAGTTGAAAATATTCAACGGCAAGATTTAGATCCAATTGAAATTGCTTTAAGCTATCAGCGCTTAATGGATGACGTTAAATTGACTCAGGAACAAATGAGTCAGCGAGTTGGAAAAAAACGTTCTACTATTGCAAATTATTTGAGATTACTAAAGCTTGAGCCTTTAATTCAAACAGGAATGCGTGATGGTTTTATCTCAATGGGTCACGGTAGGGCCATTGTAAATATCAGTTCTCTTTCCGATCAAATTAAAATATACAAAGACATTTTATCAAAAAAACTTTCGGTTAGAGCAACAGAAAGTTTAGTTAAGCAATACAACAATCCAACTCCAGCTAAAACTGCAATACAAAATGAACTTCCAGAGTTTGTGAAAAATGGAATCCCCAAAATAGCAAACTATTTTGGCCATAAGATTAATATTAAAATGGAAAAAAATGGAAATGGAAAAATATTAATTCCCTTTCACTCTAAAGAAGACTACGATCGGATCTTAAAATTATTGAAAAGTGATTTGTAAGCATTTTATTTTACTACTTTTTATTACATTTAATGTGTCCAATTTTGCTCAGACTCCATTGGAGTCGGAGAAAGATTTAGACAAAGAACAGACTGATTCTTACAAAATAGACCCACTCTCTCCAGCTAGAGCTGCTTTCTATTCGGCAGTTGTTCCTGGACTGGGACAAGCTAAAAATAAAAAATACTGGAAAATACCAATAGTATATGCCGCAATAGGAACTGGAGCCTATTTTTATATAGACAATAACAAAGTATATAAACGTTACAGAAATGCCTACAAAAGGCGACTAGCGGGATTTACCGATGATGAGTTTTATGGAGTTGGCACAACCCCTATTCTCTCAAATGATGCACTAATTAGAGCCCAACAAACATTGAGACGTAATAAAGAATTATCGCTGTTAATAACCATTGGATTATATGCTTTAAACATTATTGATGCCAATGTAGATGCACACTTATTGCAATACAATGTTGATACAAATTTGGCAGTAAATCCCTATTTAGATTTTGACAGCCCCGATAGTTCCGCACAAATTGGATTATCTCTAAATATTAAATTTTAAGATGAAAATAGCGCTACTAGGTTACGGTAAAATGGGTAAAGTGATAGAATCTATTGCTCTTAATCGCGGACATGAAATCACTTTAAAAATTGATGAACATAGCAGAGGTTATGATATTAAATCTGTGGACGTAGCTATAAATTTTAGCACTCCCGATTCTGCAGTTGACAACATACGGGTAGCTCTTGAAAATAACATACCTGTCATTTCTGGGACTACAGGCTGGCTGTCAGAATTAGAAACTATCCAAACTCTTTGTAGAACAAAAAAGGGTGCTTTTATTTATGCCTCAAATTTTAGCTTAGGTGTCAATATTTTCTTTGAGCTTAATAAGAATTTAGCTAAAATGATGCAAGCTCTTTCAGATTACAAAGTAGATCTTGAAGAAATTCACCACACACAAAAACAAGATGCTCCCTCAGGAACTGCTATTACACTTGCAGAAGGGGTGTTAGAAAATAGTAATTATAAAAAGTGGGAATTAGCACCATCTAAAGATTTGAATACCTTAGAAATTACTGCCAAACGAAAAGATGACGTACCAGGAACTCACTCCGTGAATTACAACTCAAACATAGATAGTATATCGCTAACTCATACTGCGCATAACCGAGAAGGATTCGGGCTTGGAGCTGTAGTTGCTGCGGAATGGATTATTGGAAAAACAGGAATCTATACAATGAATGACGTCTTAAATATCAAATAAAAGAAAACAATTTTAATAGTAAATAAAATTAATATAATTAATTATGAATTTATCTCAATGGTTTATATTCTTCCTAGTCATTCAGCTAATACATGGACTTGGAACATGGAAATTGTATACTAAAGCAGGTCATAACGGCTGGCAAGCTTTTGTACCAATTTATAATGGCATTGTTTTAATGAAGATCATAAACCGACCAGGATGGTGGGTTGCACTTTTGTTTATCCCAGTAATTAATGTGATTATGTTTATAGTTATATGGGTGGAAATCACTAGAAGTTTTGGTAAAAACAACTACATAGATACTGTTTTATCAGTAGTAACTTTAGGTTTTTACTCCTATTATCTTAATTATTTCACTGACGTCAAGCATGTTGAAAATAGAAGTTTAATTACTAAATCTAGCTTAGGAGAATGGGTGAGCTCCATTTTATTTGCTATTGTTGCAGCAACTATAGTACATACCTATTTTTTACAACCTTATGTAATCCCCTCCTCATCACTAGAAAAATCGTTGCTAGTTGGCGACTTTTTAATTGTGAGCAAAATGCACTACGGCCCAAGAATTCCCATGACTACAGTTGGTATGCCAATGGTTCATGATACGATTCCAGTTTTAAACAAAAAATCTTATCTATTTAATGATCGAATTGAAGAAAATAAAACCTCATGGATTAATAAGCTTCAACTGCCCTATCTAAGAATTCCAGGATGGGAAACTATCAAACGAAATGAGATCGTAGTCTTTAATCAGCCAGCAGATACGCTTAAAGACATGAATGACTTTAATCCGGATAGAAACTACTATAAGCCAATTGATAAAAAAACAAATTTAGTAAAACGATGTGTTGCCATTGCTGGAGACACACTAGAAGTTAGAGACGGGTATGTTTTTATAAATGGCGTACAAAATACGCTTCCTTACCGTGCAAAATTACAGTTTAGCTATGAAGTTATATTAAAGCCCGGTAAATCATTTGAAAGAAGTATTGTAGAGCAATTAAAAACAAGATATGATATCACTGATGGTATTTACCAATCAGGAAATAAAATCATTATTCCTGCTGCTTCAAATAAGGCCGTAAGTGTATTTAAAAATCACCCAAGTGTTCAAAGTATAAATAGGTATATACAAGTAGAAGGAGAACGGGATGCGTCTAAATTCCCACAAGATCCAAGTTATGACTGGAATGTCGATTTTTTTGGTCCACTTTATATTCCTGAAAAAGGTAACACTATCGATATAAGTTTAGAAAATATAGCCGTTTATAAAAGGGTAATTACTGAATATGAAGGAAACAAATTGTCCATAATTGGAAATCAAATTTTTATAAATGGTCAATTAGCTGATTCTTATACATTCAAACAAAACTATTATTGGATGATGGGTGATAATCGTCATAATTCTATTGATGCCCGTAGATGGGGATTTGTGCCTTTCAATCATGTGGTTGGAAAACCAGTATTTATTTGGATGAGTTGGAATACAAACGGCAAAGGGTTTAATAAAATACGCTGGGAACGATTATTTTCTACGGTACACCCAGACGGAGAACGTACCTCATATTTAATACACTTCTTAATTTTACTAGCTGGGTGGTATGGATATATAAAATGGCGTAAGAGAAAAGAGACAACGGTCTAATATACTTTCATGACACTTCTTTATCCAACATATTTTCCAAACGTTGCCACTTACATGGTAATGGCACAAACTGAAAAGATTGAATTGGAAGTTCAGGATTCTTATCAAAAACAAACGTATAGAAATCGCTGTTATATATATGGAGCTAATGGAAAACTAGGGTTACACATCCCTGTTCTATACTCTCAAAAAAACAGACAAAATACAAGTGATATTTTAATTGACAACACAACTAATTGGCAATCCATACACTGGAAATCAATAGAAAGTGCCTATAAAACGTCTCCTTTTTTTGAATATTATGAAGATGACCTCAGATCACTATTTACGACTAAAAAAAATTACTTATTAGATTTCAATCTAGAATGTATTGAGGAAATAAACCGTTGTTTAAATTTAGATTGTGAGTATTTAAAATCGACCCTATTTACTAAGGATACTCACGAAAACGACTACCGAAATTTGGTGAACGCTCGAAAAGAAACGCAAATTAACATAACAGCTTACATACAGGTGTTTCAAGAAAAACATGGCTTTATTCAAAACCTAAGCATCCTAGATTTACTGTTTAATGAGGGACCCAATGCCAAAAACTACTTACAAACCCAGCCTTTACCCTTTTAATCCTCCAATATAAATTCCGTAAAAATGGGAAAGTGATCTGAGTAAGGAAGTTCCGGGAATGAAGAAAACTTGCCGACTTTAATTTGAGCATTTGCTAATATGAAGTCAATTCTGAAAGGAAAGTATTTAAAAATAAAGGTGCGGCCAAAACCGCTGCCTGACTCTTCAAAAGCGTCTAGCATATCCCCTTTTATAATCCTGTAAACATAGGAATAGATTGTATTATTAAAATCCCCACATAATATGACTTTATAGGGTGAGTTAGAAATATGACTCGCAACTAGTTCAGCTTGATCTTGTTGTGCCGTAAAAGTAGCTGCTAAGCGGTTTATGAGTCTATTTGACTGTTCAGAATCTAACGTTTCTACATTAGGATCAATTCCTGAAGATTGAAGATGAAGGTTGTAAACTCGAATGGTATCAGTCTTGACAATAACATCTGAAAAAATGGCATTGTTAGACGATTTTGGGAATTCGATAGTAGCCGAATTGAGTATTTTGTGTTTAGAAAATATAGCAAGTTCCGAGGTATATCTGGAAGAATTCGCTGTAATGTATGAATATGGATAAAGTTCAAACTTTAAGGATGTGTCTGAATCATATTCTTGAAAACATAAAATAGAAGGCGATTTGTCTAAAATAAAATTTTCTATTTTCTCAGGGATATGATCATCCTTAATCGAATTATATAAATTAAAAAGACGAACATTATAACTCATCATAGAAAAGCTAAAATCAGAAACTTGTGTTTGTGATGAAAATTTATAAAATGACACCACATAATTATAACCCAACCCCAAAACTAAAATTGAAAGTAATAGTTGTTTTTTTAATTTTATGAGCCAATAAATTGCAAAGGCCATATTAAGAATAATAAGTACAGGGACTGACAAACTTAAAACTGATAAAAAAGAAAATGTTTTTGGAGGTACATATGACAACCCGTAAGAAAGAAGCAACAGCAGAGCTACCACTGAATTAATCAAAAAGACCAACTTATCAATAAAATTTAAATTTTTCAAATGGTTTTATTTTCCTGCTCTAAATAAAAAATCTTTTTCTGCTTGGGACAAACTTTCATAACCACTTTTACTGATTTTATCAAGAATAAGGTCTACCTGTTTTTGATGTGTGAAACGATCAAAATCTTCCTTTTTCTTACCAGCAAATGAGGCGCTATTTTTCTTTTTATAAACTGTTTTAAGATTGGATTTTGAACTAGAAAAATAAGTAGTAATTTTATCTATAAATTCTCCTATATCAATTCCTTTTTGAAATTGTCTGGCGTAAAAATAGCCTAGTATATACCCTCCAAAATGTGCGATAGTGCCCCCTGAATTCTGAGAAAACAACCCTGGAAGATCCAAAACAACCAAGGCTATTCCAATGTATTTTAATGGAAACTGAAACGTAAAGAAACGAACCTCTTTATTGGGTAAATAAACACACAAAAAAATAATAACGGCACGTACCCCTGCAGAAGCACCCACTAGTGGGCCTACAGTATTTAAAATCCCAGATGGAAATACGTTGTAAACTAACACAAAAGCAAAACCTCCTGAAAGGATTCCTAACAAGTAAATTTTAAGACACACATCTGCTTTAAATAAATTTGAAAAGGATCGGCCAAAGAAATATAAGACCAGCATATTAAAAAATAAATGACTAAAACTATAATGTGTAAACCCATAAGTTATAAGCGTCCACGGCATTGAAATAACTTGTGAAGCAGACTTTGAGAGTGATAACCATTCCAAACCGGACCCGAAACCGGAAACCCTTAGGATTATTGAGGTGAATACAAAAACAACAAAGTTCACTACAATGATTTTCTCAAATACATTGAGTCTCGATAATTTGTCTTTAATATCTTGATTGAGGTTTGTCATTAGTTCCAGCGAAATTTATCAAATTGGTTTTTTTTCCAAAAATACATTAGTAAGAAGCCCGTCAGCGCTCCTCCAATATGTGCTATATAAGCAGTATTGCTAGGGCTAAAAAAAGAAGTGCCTGTGATAGCAGAAATCAAATCCAAAGCTATTATTCCAGGTATAAAATACTTTGCCTTTATTGGAATTGGTAAAAATATCATCATTAATTCTGCATTAGGATTGAGCATTCCAAAAGCCACTAATACTCCCATGATAGCCCCTGAAGCACCAACCATAGATCCATTACTGCTAACTATTAAATCAAACAACATTCGAAAAGAATCCCCATTTAATTGACTCATACTATAGCCATAGCTTGAAAGAACAGGCTTTAGTTTTGAAGCCAAAATCTCACCTTGATACATACGGTCACTTAAAATATCTAAACGGGTGACCTCTTTAATAAAATCAAAAGAAAACCCTAAGGCCTGTAGCTCGCTAATAAGAGGATAAATTTGAATATAATATACCGCAAAAGTCAAAGCAACAGCACCCAAACCTGAAGAAATATAAAAAATTAAAAACTTGCGCTGCCCAAACACGCGTTCAACGGCCGTACCAAACATGAATAAAGCAAACATGTTAAACAGTAAATGTTGAAAACCACCATGCATAAACATATGTGTAAATACTTGCCAGGGCATGAAATAATCATTGAGTGGATAATAAAGTGCTAATAGTCCGTAAAACATCTCCTTGTTACCAAGCAAATAGGTACCCGCAAAAACGATGCAATTTATAATAAGGAGATGCTTGACTGTTGGGGTGATTTGTCTCATTTCTAATTAAATTTTTTATCTAATTCATCCACTTTAATGGTGGTAAATATTGTTTTATTTGAAGGTGAAATCGTCGGTTCCTTGCAAGAAAAAAGGGTGTTTACTATATACTCCTGTTCTTGACGTTCTAATTTCTTTCCATTTTTAATTGCTAAACTTTTGGCCAGTGATTTTGATAATAAGTCACTAATACTAAAATTCACATCAGGGACTTCATTTTCTATATCGTGAATTAATTGATCAAAAACATTTAAAACATCTGACTCCTTTACTCCAACAGGTAACCCTGTCAACTCAATACTCTCATTTGTAAAAGTAGAAAACACAAAGCCCGTAGTTTCTAAAGCCTGTTGAAGTTCCTTTAAAATAGAAATCCCTGAGGTTGATAAATTGAGTTGTAACGGAAATAACAACTGCTGACTCACTGCTTCATTAACCGTTGTTTTACGAAGATAGTCTTCATATAAGATCCGTTCATGTGCTCTATTTTGATCAATAACGACCATCCCAGATTTGATCGTATTAATAATGTATTTATTATGTAACTGAAAGGTTTTTTGAACCTTTCGATCTGTCGAATCATCAAATATAGAGGAGGTCATTTCATCAGACTCGTAAGAAACTTGTGAGAAATTATCAGTATTTGACTTCGATTCCAATCCAACATATAAACCTTCCCAACTTTGTGAGGCAGGTTTAGTATATGAAGAAGTCTCTGAGTGAGCCTTTGAGAAAGGGTTAAAAGCACGGTCTACTTCTACTTTTGGATGCGAGGCTTGGGCTCCATTAAATTCGTAAGGAGTATCTAAGTTCTTGTCGCGTTCAAAATCTAAAACAGGAGCTATGCTAAACTGACCCAAACTATGCTTAACAGCAGCTCTTAGAATAGCATACATCGTTTGCTCATCATCAAACTTAATCTCAGTCTTAGTAGGATGAATATTTATATCAATACTTCTGGGGCAAACTTGTAAGTTTAAGAAATAACTAGGGTGCCTTCCTGGCTGTAACAAGCCTTCGAAAGCAGAGGTTATAGCGTGGTTCAGATACGGGCTTTTTATAAATCTATTATTCACAAAAAAGAACTGTTCCCCTCTTGATTTTTTTGAATACTCTGGTTTTCCAACAAAACCAGATATTGCCAAGACTTCTGTCGTTTCTTCAACAGGGACTAGCTTTTCATTTGTTTTTCCACCAAACGTATTTACGACACGTTGTCTGAAGTTTCCTTTTAACAGATTAAATAAATCACTACCATTATGATACATTGAAAAATTAATCGAAGGATGTGCGAGTACAACTCGTTGAAATTCATCAATAATATGACGAAATTCTACGGTGTCAGACTTTAAAAAATTTCGCCGTGCTGGTATATTGAAAAATAAATTCTTGACTGCTATTGAAGTACCATTGGGCGTTGCTATAACATCTTGAGATGTAAAAACACTGCCCTCAACAGATAAAAGCGTCCCTAACTCATCCAATGCTTGTTTAGTTTTCATTTCTACGTGTGCAATGGCAGCGATACTAGCCAAAGCCTCACCTCTAAAGCCCTTTGTGTTAAGATTGAACAAATCATCTGCAACTTTAATTTTTGAGGTCGCATGACGCTCAAAACTAAGTCGAGCATCGGTAACGCTCATGCCTTTTCCGTCATCAATAACTTGAATGAGCACCTTACCTGCGTTTTTAACTAACAACTTAATTGTCGTCGCACCGGCATCAATGGCGTTCTCTAGAAGTTCCTTCACCACTGAGGCAGGACGTTGAACGACTTCACCTGCAGCAATTTGATTGGCTACATGATCTGGTAATAATTGTATTATATCAGCCATTAGTTAGAAAAATATACTTAAATCAAAATCTATAATCCAAAGGAAAATAAATATCAAAATTAAAATTATAATAGAAACTCTTTTGTTGGCTAAGCGATTGGGATTCGTTTTGTAATCCTCAACTGCATTGACAATCTTTCCTTTTAGATTTGTTTTTTCAATGGTCACACGGGCATGGTCAAACTTATGTTTTAACTCAAAAGGACTGCGCTCTCCTTTATAAAAGCGAGGCGTGTAGTTATATTTATTGTTTTTTTTAATTTTAAAAATACCCATTATTAAAAAAATAAAGTGTCAAAAAAGTAAAATAGTAATCCGCAAATTAGTGCTGTGGACACCAGCCAAATTAGTGAGAAACCACGTCTACTTCTAGAGTTTTTAGAGTAAATAGGTTGGAAAGTTCTATCCGTTTCATTAATTGAAACATCTAAAGGGCGTCTTATCCGAAAAGTCCTAGATTGTCTACGTGAAAACACGGTCTTAGTATTGGTTCGATTCAAAAATAATCAAATCAAATAAATTTAGAAAGGGTAAATGGTTTAAATTATCAACAGTTATTAAAAGCTATAACGCATTATTGAGCTGTACCATTTTAATAGCGGTAATAGCCGCTTCCACTCCTTTATTTCCATGTTTGCCTCCTGATCGATCAATGGATTGTTGTAAGTTATTATCTGTTAGGACACAAAAAACAACCGGTATATCGTTGAGAACGTTTAGATCTTTGATCCCTTGAGTAACTCCGTCACAAACAAAATCAAAATGTTGAGTTTCTCCTTTAATAACACTTCCAATAGCGATTACAACATCTACGTGTTGTTCTTGCATTTTCTTAGCTCCAAAAATAAGCTCAAAACTTCCAGGTACATGGATTGTCTTGATATTTAAAGCATCAACTCCACAGTCTGACAAAGTAGCTAATGCACCACTCAAAAGCCCGTCAGTGATCTGAGAGTTCCATTCAGAAACAACAATTCCAAACCGAAAATTTTTCGCGTCTGGAAGTGTAGCTTTGTTGTAATTAGATAAATTAGTGTTTTCTGTTGCCATTATTAGTTGCTAGCAGCTTCTGCTTTACCAATAAAGACATCGATGTCTTTGGCTTCAGTACTGCTTGAAAATTCAGATTTTATTTGATTAAAAAACTCTAAAGACTTGTTATAATTTTCTAATTTTAACCCAATAACACCTGCTTTGTAAAGGTACATAGGGGTCGTATAGTTGTTGGATTTTAACTGTGCCGCTTGAACGTAATAATCATACGCATCCTCTAACTGCTCAAGTTGCACAAATGCATCTCCAATTCCTCCCTTTGCAATTGGCCCTAACACATCGTCGTCAGATGAAAATGCATTGAGATACGTTACTGCGTTTGAGTAGTCTTTCATGTTTAAGTAAGCCATTCCAGCATAGTAATTTGCTAGATTTCCAGCCTTAGATCCACTGTACACGTCAGCGATATCTAAAAAACCATACTTCCCATTGGCTCCTTCAAGGGCTAATGTGAAAAGTGAATCTTTTGAAGTGCCATTGACCGCTTGATCAAAATATTGCTGTGACTGGAACATATCGTTTGTAGCCTGGCTTTCTTTAGGTTCTTGAATGAATTTATTAAAACCTAAAAAACCCAACACTAACACAGTGGCTAATATTACAATTATAAATATATATTTTTGGTTTTTTATAACCCACTCTTCTGTCCTTGATGCACCTCCGTCCAGTGAACTTACAATTGAAGCCGTTGTTGATTCGTCTTCAATAGATGTTTCTTTTTCTGCCTTCGTGGTCGGTTTTCCGCCGCGTTTCTTGTATGTTGCCATGGTCGTTTTATTAATGAAGCTCAAAAATATAATTTTTATTCGTAAAAAAAAGGCAAATTATTTGTTATTTTTCAATAATTTGCAGCATCTTTTTAAAGTACTCTAAAGAAGATAAAATAAAAAAATAGACCAATTTTGCATGATTTTAAAATCATTAAATTTATTAAACTACAAAAATTTCGATGCCTACACGGTAGAATTTGACGCAAAAATTAATTGTTTTGTTGGGTCTAATGGGGTTGGAAAAACAAATGTTTTAGATGCTATTTACCACTTATCATTTGGTAAAAGCTACTTTAACCCTGTGGCATCTCAAAACATTAAGCATGATGAAGATTTTTTTGTTGTTGATGGGCTTTATCAGAAAAATGAACGTGATGAAAAAGTAATTGTTTCTCTAAAAAGGGGACAAAAAAAAATTATTAAACGAAACGGAAAAGCATACAATCGATTTAGTGACCATATTGGATTCCTGCCTTTGGTTATCATATCTCCAGCAGACCGTGATTTAATTGTTGAAGGAAGTGACACCCGAAGAAAATTTATAGACGGTGTTATTTCTCAAAGTGATAAAAACTACTTAGAGTGCTTATTAAATTACTCGAAAATACTGTCTCAACGAAATGCGCTATTAAAATATTTTGCATTAAACAATAACTTTAACAAAGTCACGCTAGATGTTTATAATGAGCAGCTTAACGAATATGGAAGTGAGATATATCGGAAAAGAAAACTGTTCCTGGAAGCATTTACACCAATTTTTAAGAGTCGGTATAAATCAATAAGTAACAACAATGAAGATGTTGATTTACTATACAATAGCCAACTAAACAATAGTCCGCTATTAGAGTTATTTAATACAAATGTTAATAAAGATAGGATGCTTCAATATACAAGTGTTGGGATTCATAAAGACGACTTGGATTTTTCGATAAAAGACTACCCTGTAAAAAAGTTTGGAAGTCAAGGACAGCAAAAATCATTTTTAATTGCACTTAAATTAGCGCAATTTGACTTCATTAAAATCCAAAGTGGGGTCACCCCTATTCTATTATTGGATGATATATTTGATAAACTTGACGAACAACGTGTTTCACAAATTATTAAATTAGTTAACGATGAGAACTTCGGGCAACTGTTTATTTCTGATACGCACGCAGACCGAACCGAAAAAGCAATCAAGAGTGTTCACCAATCTTATCAAATGTTTCAATTGTGAAAAAACTAATTACGTTCATTTTAGCTAGCCTAATTTATAGCTGTCAAACAGAGGTCACTAACTATATTCCGTTTATTGAAGGGTATTGGGAAATTGTTAGCGTCACAAAAGATTATAAGAAAATTAAAGAATTTAAAATTAGTGGTACTATAGATTATTTTAAAATCAACCCCGATTTAAGTGGTTATAGAAAAAAAGTAACCCCTCGCTTTGATGGTGCTTTTGAAATATCCAAGGATGTATCAGATTTTAAGCTCTCCATCGAAGCGCATCAGTTATGGATTAACTACCAAGTTAATGGAGTAACTTACAGAGAAGAAATTACGCAAGCCAATGAGTCCAGTTTAGTCATATCCAACAGCGATGGGTTTATTTACACTTACAAACCTTATGAACCTTTAATTTTTGATTAATGAGTAAACGACACAACGACCAACAAAAAATCGATGATCTATTAAAATCATTCGTCAAGGAAAACAAGCTTGAAAAGGGTTTAGACAAAATCAATGTAGAAGGTGCCTGGAGAGATTTAATGGGTAACGGCGTAAATAATTACACGAACAGCGTAAAACTTCATCAAAACACTCTATATGTAGAACTTAGCTCCTCAGTGCTTCGGGAAGAACTCAGCTACGGAAAGGAAAAAATCATAGGCATGCTAAACGAAGCTCTCGGGAAGGACCTCATCAATAAACTCATATTAAGATAAAAAAAAACCACAACAAAAGTGTGGCTCTTTTTTCTATTTGTTTTGTTTAATTAGAACATTTCTCTTTCAGAAAAATGAAACGCCCCTTCTATTCCAGCGTTTTCATCACTATCACTACCGTGAACCGCATTTTGACTCATTGATTCAGCAAACATATTACGAATCGTACCCTCTGCAGCTTCTGCTGGGTTTGTAGCGCCAATTAATGTTCTAAAATCTTGAACTGCATTTTCTTTTTCAAGAATGGCCGCCACAACTGGACCACGTGTCATATACTCAACCAACTCGCCAAAAAACGGACGCTCATTATGAACTGCATAAAAAGCTTCTGCATCGGCCTTTGTAAGTTGTGTTAATTTCATAGCAACGATTCTAAAACCTGAAGCTGTGATTTTTTCTAGTATTGCACCAATATTCCCTTTCTCAACAGAATCCGGCTTTAGCATTGTAAACGTTTTGTTTGTAACCATGATGTTTGTGTAATTTTTGGCAAAAATAAGGTTTTTATGTAGATAATCGACTTTACAACTATTTTAAAAATATGTATCTTTGCAGACTATGAATACAACAACCATTATAGAACTAAAAAAATTACTATCTACTCCTAAAAAAATAGTTATTGTTCCTCACAAAAACCCTGACGGCGATGCTATGGGATCCACGCTTGGGCTTTGTCAATTTTTAAAAAAACTTGGACACACAGCAACTGTAATAGCGCCTAATGACTACCCTGATTTCCTTAAATGGATCCCAGGCACTGAGGATGTTTTGATTCACGAAATGGACACTAAAACTTCAGAAGCTCATATTTTATCAGCCGATTTGATTTTTACTTTAGACTTTAATGCGCTTCACCGTTGTGGTGCCATGGGAGCTCCTATAGCCAATGCGGAAGCCATAAAAATAATGATTGACCACCACCAACAGCCAGATGCCTATGCTCAATATGTGTATTCTGATGTAAGCATGTGCTCAACGAGTCAAATGGTGTATCATTTTATAGAAAAGATGGAAAGACTAGACCTAATAGACATCGCAACTGGAGAAGCGCTATATACAGGAATCATGACCGATACCGCATCATTTCGCTTTCCGCTTACAACAAGTACAACTCATAAAGTGATTGCACATCTAATTGATATTGGTGTTGAAAAATCTAAGATCCATAACGCTGTCTATGACACTAATAGTTTTGGTCGCTTACAATTGTTGGGCTGTGCTATGAATAACTTACGGTTTTTAGAAAACCATCACACAGCTTACATTACACTCACAAATAAAGAGCTAGATGCGCATGGGTTTAAAAAAGGAGATACCGAAGGGTTAGTTAATTATGGCTTATCTTTAAAGGGAGCTAAATTTGCTGCCATATTTATAGAACACCAAGAAGAAAGTATTATTAAGATTTCTTTTAGATCAAAAGGAGATTTTGATGTAAATAAATTTGCTCGTAATCATTTTAATGGCGGCGGTCACAACAATGCTTCTGGCGGACGTAGTGACCTCAACCTCGAAGACACAATTACTAAATTTACCACCCTATTGGCTGAGTACGAATCAGAACTTAACTCATGAAGCAATCCATACTATATTTAATACCCCTAATTTTAATCTCTAGCTGTAAGCTCTCTGAAGCTAGACGTCCAATCTCAAATAACTCTGGGACGTTTATTGATGCTTCTATTGAACGTAACAAACAGCTAAACAAATTTGAATATAATCAAATAGAGACCCTTATTAAGGCCTCTGAAAAAAATGTGTTAAATTCTGACTATGGTTTTTGGTATTACTATAACAACAAAATAGAAACTACTACTAAAACTCCTAAATTTGGAGACTTAGTGTATTACACCTATAATGTAAAAACTTTAAGTAACGAGGAGATTTATTCTAAAAAAGAACTCAGTCAACAAACCTACTACATAGACCAGCAAGAATTATTCTCAGGACTTAGAGAAGGCTTAAAACTAATGAAAGAAGGGGAGGTCGTTACGTTTATATTCCCCTCTCAAAAAGCCTATGGCTACTATGGAGATAACGATCAAATAGGAAGTAATGAACCACTTATATGTGAAGTCTCTTTACTAAAGCATCAAATAAATTAAACAATAAAATTCCTAAAAAAAATGAAAAAAACCAAACATTTTATCAAAGCATTTGCTTTTATTTTACTACTAACCTCTACAGCTTGTAAAGCTAAATACCCAAACCTAGGTGAAGGGTTATTTGCAGAATTTATCACCACCAAAGATACCGTGGTTGTAAAGTTACATTACAAAAAAGTTCCGTTGACCGTCTCTAATTTCGTAGGGTTATCAGAAGGAACTCATCCCATGCTAGCAGACTCTTTGAAGGGAAAACCTTACTATAACGGAACTGTATTTCACAGAGTCATAAACAACTTCATGATTCAGGGGGGCGACCCAACTGCTACAGGATCTGGAAACCCTGGATTTAAATTTGGAGATGAATTTGATAGCAGTCTTACTCATGACAAGGCTGGCATACTTTCTATGGCCAATTCTGGACCCGCCACAAACGGAAGTCAATTTTTTATTACAGACGCTCCAACGCTCCATTTAGATAACAAACACTCTGTTTTTGGAGAAGTAGTAAAAGGTCTTAGTGTGGTAGACACCATTTCTAATGTAGATGTATCCCCTGGATCTAACAAACCTTTAGAAGATGTAATTATCCTAGAGCTTAACATTATCAGACAAGGAGGGGACGCAAAACAGTTTGATGCTGAAGACACATGGAATACAGAATTACCATTATTAGAAGAAAAAAGAGTGAAGAAAATTGAAGATGCTAAACAAATAGCTGCAGAAGCTAAAAAAATAGCAGATGAAATAATGGCCATCACCGCAAAAGAAATGATCGCTGTTTTAGAAAACTATAAAAGCAAAGCTACAAGCCTAAACTCTGGTTTATTAATTCATACCATTTCTAAAGGCAAAGGCCCTAAGCCACGTAAGGGCTCTACAGTAAAACTCAATTACGAAGGCTACTTTACAGACGGTAAGCTGTTTGGGACTAACGTTAAGTCTGTAGATCAAAAATATGGAAGTTATGAGCAACGTAAAGACCAGCAAGGGGCTTACAAGCCTTTATCTATGCCTCTAGACCCAGAGGCACAAATGATTCCTGGATTTAAGGAAGGCGTTTTTAAAATGTCTTTAGGTGATGTTACATTCTTATACCTCCCATCGCATATAGCTTACGGCGAAAAAGGGCGCGGTCCAATAAAACCAAACACCGATTTAATTTTTATTATAGAAATGGTAGAGGTCATAAACTAACTCTGTTGTTTAATTCCATAAAAAAAGCAGCCTAATGGCTGCTTTTTTTATGAACACTAATTAAGTTATGCTTTAGGAATGTTTTTTAAAATCTCCAATAGAAACCCCCAGAATTTCTGAACAGAAGATATTTGCGCACGTTCATCTGGCGAATGAGCCCCTTTAATGTTTGGACCAAAACTAATCATCTCCATGTTTGGGTAATTAGTTCCTAAAATACCACATTCCAAACCTGCATGACAGGCGGCTACATGCGGCTTTTCATTATACATCGTTTCATATAATCCTCTCAAGACTTTTAATATTGAAGAATCCATATCTGGTGCCCAACCAGGGTAATCACCAGAAAGTAAGACCTCACACCCTGTTAATTCAAAAGTAGCTCTCAAGGTCATTGCTAAGTCTATTTTAGTGGACTCAACTGACGAACGCGTTAAGCAGCCAATTTTTATATGCCCTGCTTTGACAAGCACACGCGCAATGTTGTTAGAGGTCTCAACCAAATCTTCAATGTCAGGACTCATGCGGTACACGCCATTCCAGGCGGCATAAAGCGCACGGGTTAGCCCTTCTTGGACCCCCAAGTCCATAATCAGTTTTGGAGTTTCAATTTTATTCAAACTAATTTCTAAATCTGGCTCTATGGTTTTAAGTTCTGTTTGAATGGACGTTATATACGCCCCTATCTCGTGTAAGAAAGCGTCTTCATGAATGCTGTCGATTGCAACCACTGCTCTACTCTCTCTAGGAATTGCATTACGAAGGCTCCCCCCATCAATTTCAGAGATACGCAAACCAAAATTTTCAAAACCATCAAAAAGCAAACGGTTCATGATTTTATTAGCATTTCCAAACCCTTTGTGTATATCCATCCCTGAATGCCCCCCTTGAAGTCCATTTACTTGTATTTCATACCCAATTTTAGTTTCTGGGGTTGATTCCTCATTATAATCTCTTTGGGCTGTGACATCAATACCTCCTGCGCACCCCACCCCAATCTCATCGTCATCTTCGGTATCTAGGTTTAATAAAATAGCGCCATTTAAAAGGCCTCCTTTAAGCCCCATAGCGCCTGTCATTCCTGTCTCTTCGTCAATTGTAAACAAAGCCTCAATAGCGGGGTGTGGAATGTCTGTGCTTTCTAAAACTGCCATAATCGTGGCCACACCCAAGCCGTTATCAGCGCCTAAAGTGGTTCCTTTAGCTTTGACCCAGTCACCTTCTATATGCATGGCAATGCCTTGAGTGAGAAAATCAAAATTAGTGTCGTTATTTTTTTGGTGAACCATATCTAAATGCGATTGCATGACTATGGGTTTCCGGTCTTCCATCCCAGTAGTTGCTGGTTTTCTTATAATAACATTACCGACTGAATCTTCAATCACTTCTAAGTTTAACGAGACTCCAAAATCTTTCATAAATGCAATCACGCGTTCTTCTTTTTTAGAAGGACGGGGCACTGCATTTAAATCTGCAAATTTATTCCAAACTGCTTTGGGTTCTAACTGACGTATTTTTGAGCTCATAATAGATGTTATTTTTGTGGCACAAAGGTACGGATTAGTTCCCGATCATAAATTAAAATTATTACTTTTGAATGATGTCAAAAAAAATTAAAAGACTAATTGCCTTAAGTATTATTCCTCAATACCTACTGTTACTGTTAATTAAAGACAGGCCTGATTTTGTAGAACAGTACTACAGCAGAGGCTTCTACCCTGTATTGTCAAAAGTACTTAATGCTAGCTTTCGCTGGATTCCTTTTTCATTTGGAGATTTATTATACCTAGTAGCCATTAGCTATATACTTCGCTGGCTGGTTATTAATTGGAAAAAACGAAGAGAACACCCCATAGCATGGAGCTTGGAGGTTCTGAGTTTTGTGTCTGTCCTTTATTTTGCGTTTCACTTGTGTTGGGGGCTTAACTACTACCGCAGCCCCTTAGAGCACTCCATGGGACTTAACACTCAGTATAGCACTGAAAAATTAATAACAATTACCACCCAGCTAGCTATAAAAACGAATGCCCTTCAGCTTGGTATTACAAACGACTCCCTAACAAAAGTTAATACCCCCTATGCCTTCAAAGAACTCACACGTCTTAGCCAAATAGGCTATTCAAAATTAGAAACAAAATATCCTATTTTTGAGCATCCAGGGCAAAACGTGAAAAAATCTATTTACAGCACGCCCCTAACCTATATGGGTTTTGCGGGGTACCTTAACCCTTTTAGTTTGGAGGCCCAAGTCAATTCTGTGATGCCAAAAAATAGCATGCTCACAACCATCGCTCACGAACAAGCCCATCAATTGGGCTATGCAGCAGAAAATGAAGCAAATTTTATTGGCTTTTTGGCCTGTATCCATACAGACAACCCTTATTTCAATTATGCCGGCTATGCCTTTGCCTTGCGCTATTGCTTACAAGAGTTGCGGCGACGGGATAACGAGGCCTACACAGAACTACTGAACGCCCTACACCCCGGTATTTTAAAAGACTTCCGTGAGTCTTCTAAATTTTGGAAGGCTTACAACAACCCCCTAGAACCCTTAATCAAACGCATTTATAGCCATTTTTTAAAGGCCAATAACCAAGAAAAAGGCATTGAAAGCTACAGCTATGTAGTGGCCTTATTAGTAGATTATCTTCACAAAAACTAAGTAAATCATTTAAATTTTAATGAATTATAGTTATATTATTACATTATAATACAACAATAATTTATACCTTAGGATCTGAAAATCAATAACCTATAAAAATGACCCAGAAAAATAAATTACAGGGAGCTCTTTACGGCATTTATAAAGAGATACACATTTGGGGTGGTCACTAAACGTCACACAAAAAGCAATGAAAGCTACTAACTACGAAAACATGCAATTGATTGAAGAAGTGTTTGACCTCCTTGGTAAAGGGTTTATGCACTGTGAACTTATTTATGATGGCCAAGGAAGGCCCGTAGATTTTAGGTTTCTTAACGTCAATTCTGCCTACGAAGCTCATTCCGGAACAAAACCATCAGAAATGATTGGTAAAACAGTTAAGGAAACTTTTCCTGGAATTGAACAAGTATGGATTGACCAATTTGCATCAACAGTAATTAACAAAAAGCCCCTTAAATTCACAGAATACAACCAAAACATGGGCAAATATTACCAAACACATTGTTTTTCTCCAGCAGAAAATCAATTTATTGCCGTATTTGAGGATGTAAGCCATGAAATAGGGATAGAACAAAAACTAGAACAAGCCGAGAAAGATTACCTGCAAATTTTTGAATCTATGACGGATATGTTCCAGGTTATTGAGATTGTTTATGACAAAAATAACAAAGCCGTTGACTGGTATTTTCGTCAAGTAAATCCGGCCCTTGAAAAATTAGTCCATAAAAGCAAAGCGGCGATGATAGGTCAAACAGCGAAGACTCTTTTTGGAACTGTAGAAGACTATTGGCTAGAAATCTATGCCAAAATAGATAAATCTGGAACTTCAATAAGGTTTGAAAACTACAGTAAAGAAGTGGATAAGCACTTTAATGTTCTTGCATGGAAGATTAAGCCGCACACCATAGCTGTTCTTTTTTCAGATGTAACAGATCGCTTACAAAAAGAAGCATTCATCACTAAACAAAATAAAAAATTGCGGAAGGCAGAAGAAAAAGCAAAGGAAAGCGAGGCTTTAAAATCTGCTTTTTTATCCAATATGTCGCATGAAATAAGAACCCCCTTAAATGCAATTTTAGGGTTTTCTTCATTGCTAAATAGACAAAACATCTCTGAAGAACAGCGTCAAAAATACGTTGAACTAATCCAACTTGGAGGCAGTAGGTTGTTGCGTATATTATCAGATGTTGCTGACATGTCAAAATTAGATACTAAGCAGTTTAGCTTAATTTACGACAGCTGTAATCTAAATGCTCTTATTAGAAGTTTAGTCACTCAATTCAAACTGACAGCTGATCAAGTTCAGTGCCGTATTGAATTGGCCTTTGGGTTAAGCGACTCTGAGAGTGACTTACTATCTGATGAGACCCGTTTAATGCAAATTTTCTCAAACTTAATTGTGAACGCTCTTAGGTATACAAAAAATGGAACAATTTCTGTTGGCTATGTGTTAGAAGGAGAAACCCTTCAGTTTTTTGTTAAGGATACAGGAATTGGAATTGCTAAGAAACACCATAAAAAAATCTTTGATCGATTTGTTCAAGTTGAAAACAGCAACAACTCTGGTACAGGACTAGGACTCTCAATAATAAAAGAAATCATAGAGTTGATGTCTGGTGAAATTTGGGTGGAATCTGTAAAAGGTGAAGGGGCTGAGTTTTATTTTAACCTTCCCTATTTAAAGAGCTTAAACGCTAACATCAATTTAGCTACTAAAGGAGCTAAGGAAGGTGTTGTAAAAGAGGATCCAACTATACTGATTGCTGAAGATGAGCACATTAACTATTTGTACTTAGAAGCACTGTTTGAAGATCTTCCGTTTAATCTAATACATGCTAAAGATGGTGTAGAGGCTGTAGAAATGGCCACAAAACACCCCGCCCTTAGTTTGATTTTCATGGATCTTAGAATGCCTAAAAAAAATGGTACTGAAGCCGTAAGAGACATTAGAAAAACGGGGTCTAAAATCCCTATTATTGCATTGACTGCCTACGCAATGGAAGATGACAACAAAAAGATACTAAATGAAGGTTTTGATGCACTTTTAACAAAGCCATTTAGCAAAGATGAATTATCAACTCTAATAAAGAAGCATTTGTAAAACACTAAAAACGAGCAGCCAGCTGTTTTTATGTTTGTTAGATTGTTTTGTAATAAATAAACACCAATTATCAACGCTGTAAAAGGAAATCCCAAACATAGTAAAAACTTACTAAATACATTATAACGACCGTTGAGCTACGCCTTTACATTTATATTTCATACATTTAAGTGAATTTCTGAAATCACCCTAATAACTAACACATATATGTGCCCTTTCTACACTTAACCGATCCCTTAGACTAAAAAAACGAAATGACAAATAAGCAGCGGGTATTGGTTTTAGTTACAGCTGTATTATGCTGCCATTTTATGGCACAAGCACAATTTACTTCATTCCAACACGAAAGTATTAGCCGTCAATACATCTATTATGAGCCTTCAGAATTAAATGAAAACAGGTCTTTGGTATTTGTTATGCATGGCTTTACTGGAGATGCGAATGGCATGAGAAATTATTCTCAAATGAATCAAATTGCAAATCAGTATGGATTTGCGGTGTGTTATCCTCGAGGAACTTTAGACTCTGATGGGGATCGGTTCTGGAACGTTGGCTATGCGTTTCATCAATCTGAAACCGTAAATGACGTCGGGTTTTTAACTGAATTGGCTGAGCACCTTCAAATTACCTACAACTTGAATCCTGATTATACGTTTGCAACGGGGTTCTCTAATGGTGGCGAAATGTGTTATATGCTTGCTTGTCAAGCCTACGACACCTTTAAGGCGGTTGCGCCTGTTGCTGGTATGATTATACAAGACATACTAGACAACTGTGATAATAGCCCAGCAATCCCCTTATTTGAAATTCACGGCTCACAAGACAACGTCACCCCTGTTAGTGGCGATCCAACTAACACTGATGGATGGGGAGCTTACCCGAGCATCTCTTCAACTATTGCTTATTTTTCGGACAAAAATCAATGCACATCTGTAATCACAGAAACCCTAGTAAACACAAACACTTCAGATGGTAGTTATGTTGTAAGTGAAAAACATCTTAATGGCATTACTAATAACGAGGTGTGGTATTACAAAGTCGTTGGCGGTGGGCATGATTGGCCAGGAAACGAAGGAAATATGGATATCAATGCAGGCGAAGAAGCTTGGCTGTTTTTTCAAAAACATATCGATGATACATTGTCTACAGCCAGTCTTGAGACTGTAGAAAAAAGTATGCAATTGATTCCAAATCCCAGCAGTACTTTAATTCAGTTAAAAAGCAGTCTTGAGTTAGAACTTCAAGAAGTCGTTCTTTACAGCACTCTGGGAGTCCCCATCCAAAAAAAGATTATTAATAACCAAATTGACATCACTCATTTAGATTCGGGACTGTATGTTCTGCATATCAAGACATCAAAAGGCACCATTACAAAAAAGATTATAAAAAACTAATAGGAGTTAGAATCAAAACCAGATTTAAAACGTAAACTTTAAAGAATATGGCTTAAAATTAAAATAATAATAGTTTTACTGTTAAAATTTAAGCTAAATTTATCTTATAAATTTAATAAAGTATTATGGTAAAGAAAATTATTTTCCTATGTGTTTATCTCATTTCTCTTTCGTTGTCTGCTCAAGACTATTTCCCTAAAAATGATGGCGTAAAGACTAAAAACACAAATTTTACAGCCTTCATAAATGCTAAAATTCACTCCACTCCTTCTGAAACTATTAAGCGTGGAACCTTATTAATAAAAGACGGGCATGTGGTAAAAGTTGGAAGCCGTATTAAGCTTCCAAAAAACACCCTAGTCATTGATCTCAATGGCAAATCCATATACCCCTCGTTTATAGATATTTTTTCTGATTTTGGAGTTGCAAAACTCAAACGCCCAACTAGCAGTGGACGTTCACCACAGTTTGCTGCAAGTCGCGAAGGTTTTTATTGGAATGACCATATACGCCCCGAACAGAACGCTATTGATCAATTTAAATACAACGACAAAGCAGCTAAAAGCTTATTAGAAGCAGGGTTTGGAGTGGTCAATACTCACATTCATGATGGAATCGTACGTGGAACAGGGGTCTTAATTGCATTGGATTCTAAAGGAACTGATGCACACCGCATTCTCTCCGATCAATCCGCACAGTATATATCCTTTTCAAAAAGTGTGCTTTCGCAACAGTCGTATCCATCATCTATTATGGGGACCATGGCATTATTAAGGCAACTCAATCACGATGCTGATTGGTATGAAAAAGGAAACATTCCAACCAAAGACCGCTCCTTAGAAGCTTTTAATCAACACAAAAATAAGGTGCAGATTTTTGAAGCTGGCAGCAGAGCTAATGCGCTTAGAGCAGATGCCGTTGGAGACGCCTTTGGTGTGCAGTATGTCATTCTAGGAGGAGGCGATGAATATGAACGCATCACTGATATAATAAACACACAAGCAACATTTATTCTTCCTTTAAACTTCCCTAAAGCTTATAATGTTGAAGACCCTTTTTTGACAAATTCTTTAGAATTGGAAGCTATGAAAGAATGGAACCAACGCCCAGGAAATCCCGTGGCTTTAGATCTGTCTGGAGTCTCGTTTGCATTTACAACAAAAGGATTGAAATCAATGAAAGACTTTAAAACAAATCTGCTAAAATCCATTAAATATGGGTTGGATAAGGTGACTGCTTTAGAGGCTTTGACCACTGAGCCTGCAAAAATTTTAGGAAATACAAAACTTGGTAATTTAAAAGTTGATAGCTATGCAAATTTTTTAATTACTTCAGGCGATATTTTTGATCCCAAAACAATTCTTTATGAAAATTGGGTCAATGGGTCAAGAACTGTTTTTGAGTCCATTTCAAAAATAGACCTAAGAGGCACATACGAATTCACCATTAACAAAAACAATTATAAGCTTAAAATAAGTGGCTCTTCCAGTAAACTCAAAACGAACCTTAGTTCCGATTCTTTAAAATTAAGCAGCAGTCTAAAGTACGACAAAGACTGGATGCATTTAATGTTTACTACCAAAGATACTACAAGTCAAAAATTTATTCGATTCAATGCAAAAGTACTCTCAAGTATTGAAACTATTAAAGGAACAGCAATCTTGCCTGATGGTACAGTAGCTAGTGTTGAAATAAAAAAAACAGAAACGAATACAACGGATTCAAAAAAGTCAAAACAAACAAACAAAAAAGAACTTTCCACACCAGAAGTTGTAGCAGTTAGCTATCCCAATGGTGCCTATGGATTCTCAAAGCTTCCAGAAGCCCAAACATTGTTATTTAAAAATGCAACGGTATGGACCAATGAAACTGAAGGGATTTTAAAAAATACAGATGTTTTAGTTCAAAATGGACGGATTTCAAAAATTGGGAAAAACCTTGAAAGTAAAAAGGCAATTCTTGTAAATGCCAAGGGAAAGCATCTAACGGCTGGTATCGTAGATGAACATTCGCATATCGCAGCAGCTAGTATTAATGAAGGCGGACAAAACGCTTCTGCTGAAGTGAGCATTGAAGATGTCATTGATGCTGACGATATTGATATTTATCGAAATTTAGCTGGGGGCGTCACATCCATTCAAATATTACATGGCTCTGCCAATCCTATTGGAGGACGTTCAGCACTTATAAAATTAAAATGGGGCACTTCAGCAAAAGATTTAATTTATAAGGACAGTCCCAAGTTTATAAAATTTGCATTGGGTGAAAATGTAAAACAATCTAATTGGGAAAGTTACAGTCGTTTTCCACAAACACGAATGGGCGTTGAACAGCTTTATATTGATTATTTCACAAGAGCAAAAGCCTACGATATTAAACAGAAAAGTGGAGAGCTATTCCGTAGAGATATTGAAATGGAAGTACTTGCAGAGATTTTAAACAAGGAGCGTTTTATTAGCTGCCATTCTTACATTCAAAGTGAAATTAACATGCTTATGAAAGTGGCAGAAAAATTTGATTTCAATATCAATACATTCACACACATTCTTGAGGGCTATAAGGTGGCTGACAAGATGAAGGCTCACGGGGTGGGCGCCTCCACCTTTAGCGATTGGTGGGCGTACAAATACGAAGTTAATGATGCCATTCCATACAATGCCTCTATCTTAAATTCAATGGGTGTAGTGACCGCTATTAATAGCGATGATGCAGAAATGTCGAGACGCCTTAACCAAGAAGCGGCCAAGGCGGTGAAATATGGCGGAACCTCCGAAGAAGATGCTTGGAAAATGGTCACACTTAATCCGGCCAAACTACTTCATATTGACCATCGTGTAGGAAGCATCAAGGTAGGGAAAGATGCCGATCTTGTACTTTGGAGCGCTCATCCCTTGTCAGTTTATGCAAAAGCAGAAAAAACTCTAATTGAAGGGATCACCTATTTTGATATTGAACGAGACGCAAAACTAAGAACAACCATCAAAGCTAAGAGAAGTAAACTTATTGGCATGATGTTAAAGGAAAAAAACAAAGGCATGAAAACACAGCCTGTAAAGAAAAAAGACAAACCGTTACTCCACTGTGACTCTATGAATTACAACCAACTATAAACACAAAACATATGAAACTTATAAAACTAATAACCTTATTAACTGTATGTGTAGGGATCACAAATGCACAACAAACCCCAGCAAAAAAACAGTCAAAAGCCATCGCTATAATTGGGGCTACGACACATATTGGAAATGGCGAAGTCATTTCAAACAGTTTGGTCTCTTTTAATAAGGGAATTATAGAATCGATTGCTCTTTATACCGGCAGTGAAGACCTCTCTAAAATGAAGGTAATTGACGCAACTGGACAGCACATTTATCCTGGGTTTATCGTCGCAAACTCAACCCTAGGTTTAATAGAAATTGATGCGGTTAGAGCCACTGACGATGATCAAGAAATTGGAACCTGGAACCCACACATTAGGAGTCTCATTGCTTATAATGCAGAATCTAAAGTGGTTGAAAGTATGCGGCCAAACGGAGTGCTTCTGGCGCAAGTTACTCCTAGAGGAGGCCGAATTTCTGGCACCTCATCGGTTGTCCAATTGGATGCTTGGAACTGGGAAGATGCAGTGATTAAATCTGATAATGGCATTCATTTAAATTGGCCAAGTATTTTGAGTCGTGGGCGTTGGCGGCTGGGAGAAGACAGAGGTTTAAAATCCAATCCTAAATACAGCAGTCAAGTAGCAGAAATAGACAGCTATTTTAAGGGTGCAAAAGCAAATTCAAATACTACTGAAGGCTTGCAAAACCTTCCGCTTGCTGCCATGAAAGGCTTGTTTGATTCTTCAAAAACATTATTTATCCATGTCAATACTGAGAAGGCGATTATGGATGCCGTTGAATTTACAAAACAACAAGCACTCACAAAAGTAGTTATTGTTGGGGCTTATGAAGCTTTTAAAGTCGCTGACTACTTAAAAGAAAATAAGATAGCAGTACTCCTACAGCGCGTGCATTCAAGACCTAATAATGATGATCACGACTATGACCTTCCGTTTAAAATGGCAAGCCTACTAGTAAAAGCCGGCATCACAGTTGGGTTAGAAACAAGCGGGGATATGGAGCGAATGAATTCCAGAAACCTTCCCTTTTATGCAGGAACAACGGCTGCATATGGCCTCACTAAAGAACAGGCCTTACAACTCATCACTTTAAACACCGCCAAAATTTTAGGTATAGACTCAAATTATGGCTCTTTAGAAGTGGGGAAAAGTGCCACCTTATTTATTAGTAAAGGGGATGCTTTAGACATGCGAACAAACCACTTAACAAATGCATTTATAGATGGCAGAAAGATAAGCCTAGAGACCCATCAAACAGAATTATGGAAACGCTATTCAAAAAAATACAGTCATCAGTAATTGATTGATTGAAAATAAAATCATAATTAAATACTATTTTTACAGCATGGTAAAAACAATAAGTAGTCTTCAAAATCCGTTTATAAAACAATTAGTTCAGCTCAAAGAAAAGTCAAAACTAAGAAAACAGACAGGCCTATTTACCATTGAAGGCAAACGAGAGGTGTCTTTGGCCATCAAAGGCAATTACTCCATAGAAACGCTCTATTACTATGCTGATTTATTTTCAGCAACAGAAGCAGAAGCACTAGGCGCCTACGGCATAGATATCATTGAAATTTCTAAATCTGTTTATGAAAAAGTAGCACATAGAGAAACAACCGAGGGTGTTATTGCAGTAGCAAAAACTAAAGACTTAAGCTTAGATAATTTAAAATTAAGCTCAAAAAACCCACTAATATTAGTTGCTGAATCGCCAGAAAAACCTGGAAATATTGGCGCATTATTACGAACTGCTGATGCGGCTAATATTGATGCTGTTATTATTGCTAACCCACTAACAGACCTCTACAACCCCAATATTATAAGGTCTAGTGTTGGGGGTGTATTTACTGTTCCCTTAGCAACGGGATCAACTATAGAAGTGATTGCATATTTAAAACGTAACAATATTTCTATTTATTCTGCTATACTTCAAGAATCTAAGGCCTATGACAGTATTGATTATAAAACACCCTCTGCCATCATCATTGGGACTGAATCTAGTGGACTAACTGAAGAATGGAGAAATGATTCTACAGCAAAAATTCAAATTCCCATGGAAGGCAAATTAGATTCTATGAATTTATCTGTTGCCGCAGGAATTCTCATATTTGAAGCCAAAAGACAACGTAAGCACATCTAAAAAAGCGATTGGAAAACTGTTAAAATAATTTATGTAAAAACTAAGTATTGTTATTGCATGTTTCGTTTGTTTGTAGTAAATTTAAATAATGACAGAGGAGGAAATCGCAACGGAAAATGCAGCTATAGCAAAGGAGTATAAAGAACTACTGAAAATCAGTTACAGAACTCTTACAGCTAAAGATAAAAAGCTAATCAGAAAAGCATTTGAAGTGGCTCTTGATGCCCATTCCAATCAGCGTCGTAAATCTGGAGAAGCTTATATATTTCATCCCATCGCAGTCGCAAAAATAGTAGCTTCAGAAATTGGTTTGGATGCCAATTCCATTGCTGCAGCCTTGCTTCATGATGTTGTAGAAGACTGTCCCCGCTACACCATAGACGACATTCAACAACTATTTGGAGAAACTGTAGCGAGAATTGTAAATGGCTTAACTAAAATCTCAAACATAAAAAAAGACATGAATGTGTCTATGCAAGCTGAGAATTTTAGAAGAATGCTTCTCACACTTCATGATGACATCCGAGTTATTATTATAAAAATTGCTGATCGACTTCACAATATGCAAACGATTCATTCAATGCGTGAAGAAAAGCAATTAAAAATTGCTTCTGAAACCCTATACATATATGCACCTCTTGCACACAAAATAGGGTTATATAACATTAAAACTGAGCTTGAAGATCTGGCTTTAAAATATACAGAACCAGATGTTTATAACGGAATTACAAATAAACTAAAGGAAAGTAAAGAAGAGCAAGATCTTTACATAAAAGACATAAGCAAGGTTCTGACAAAAGCCCTCAACAAAGAGAAATTAAAGTATGAAATAAAAGGGCGACCAAAATCAATTTTTTCAATACGAAGAAAAATAAGGGATCAAGGTGTTTCTTTTGAAGAGGTATACGATAAGTTTGCCGTAAGGATTATCTACAAGTCGGATATTAAAGACGAAAAGTTTTTGGCGTGGAAAATTTACTCAATAGTAACAGATTACTTCAGGCCGAACCCTATTAGGTTACGGGACTGGATTTCGGCACCAAAATCAACAGGCTACGAAGCCTTACATATTACTGTCATGGGGCCTAAAGGACGCTGGGTAGAAGTTCAAATTAGAAGCGAACGAATGAACGAAATTGCTGAAAAAGGGTACGCTGCGCATTTCAAGTACAAAGAGGGTGAAAAAGAACAAGACGAAAATTTAGAAAGTTGGATTGGAAAACTTCAAGAAGTCATAGAAAACCCTGATTCAAATGCGGTAGAATTTGTAGAACAGTTTAAACTTAATCTTTACGCCAAAGAAATATTTGTCTTTACGCCTAACGGAGATTTGAAATCGCTGCCTAAGGATGCAACTCCTTTAGATTTCTCATTTAGCATACACACCGAAATTGGGATGAAAACAAGAGGGGCCAAAGTAAATGGTAAATTAGTACCTCTCAGCCATGTATTACAAAGTGGTGACCAAGTAGATATTATAACTTCTGAAAATGCAAAACCAACTTCTAACTGGCTGGATTATGTTACTACAACACGTGCAAAAAGCAAGATAAAATCATCTCTTAAAGAAGAAAAAAAGACCATTGCAGAAGATGGAAAGGAAATTTTAAGGCGTAAGCTTAAGCAGCTAAAAATTTCTTTAAATGAAAAATCAATCAATGAGCTGGTAAATTATTTTAATCTAAATACAAGTTTGGATTTGTTTTATAGAGTAGGCATTAGCAGTATTGATAATACCATGCTAAAAAGCTATGCAGCTTCAAGAAGTAACGCACTTGTAAGTTATATTAAAAATAAAATTACTCGCAACAAGGGGCTGATAAAAGAATCTGTTGAAAAAGATGAAATTACTTCTAAATACGATATGCTCGTATTTGGAAAAGAAGAGGAAAAACTAAACTACAAACTTTCATCGTGCTGCAATCCAATACCAGGAGATATGGTTTTTGGGTTTCTTAGTATAAAGGAAGGCATTAAAATTCATAAAAAAGTGTGCCCCAACGCCTTAAGCTTACAGTCTAACTATGCTTACAGGATAATGTCTGCAAAATGGATTGATTCCTCTCAGCAGGTATTTAGAGCGGTTGTTAAGCTTACAGGGATAGACAGGCTTGGCTTGGTTAATTCTATAACTAAAGTAGTCTCTGAGAACATGAATGTAAATATTAAAAGTATCCAATTTGATACCGATAGTGGCGTGTTTAATGGAGAAATTACCGTAGAAGTAAACAATAATAACTTTGTTGAAAAGCTCATGGAGCGCCTACAAAAAATAAATGGTATCGAAAAAGTGTTTAGAGTCTAAAAATTAGTTTAAATTTGACAGTCTTATGAGTGTAAAATCCAAAATTAAAAATCAGGAAATCGTAAAAAATGTTTTTACGAAATTCCTTGGCGAAAATGGGCATCGTAAAACCCCTGAACGTTTTGCTATACTACAAGAAATTTATGACAATGAGGATCATTTTGACATAGAGTCTCTTTACATAAAAATGAAAAACAAAAACTACCGGGTTTCTAGAGCTACATTATATAACACTATTGAGTTGTTGTTAGAATGTGCTTTAGTTAGAAGGCATCAATTTGGACAAAATCAAGCTCAGTACGAGAAATCCTACTTTGACAAACAGCACGACCACGTTATTTTAACAGATACTGGAGAGGTGTTTGAGTTTTGTGACCCAAGAATTTTATCTATACAAAAAACAATAGAAGAAGTGTTTAATATCGATATTGAAAAACACTCTTTATATTTTTACGGAACAAAAAAAAATACTAAAATTAACGATTAAATAGCATGGCAGTAGATTTACTACTTGGATTACAATGGGGTGATGAAGGTAAAGGAAAAATTGTAGATGTATTAACATCAAATTATAACATTATAGCACGATTTCAAGGGGGCCCAAATGCAGGTCACACCCTTGTTTTTAATGGAATGAAGCATGTACTACATACCATTCCTTCTGGAATATTTCATGAAGATGCTGTGAATTTAGTGGGAAATGGAGTCGTTATCGACCCTGTTATCTTTAAAAAAGAATTAGACAAATTAGCAGTTCAAAATGTCGACTATAAAAAGTCATTAGTCATTTCTAGAAAAGCACATTTGATCTTGCCAACACACCGTCTTTTGGATGCCGCTTCTGAGGCTTCAAAAGGAAAGGCAAAAATTGGATCTACGCTTAAAGGTATTGGGCCCACTTACATGGACAAAACAGGCCGTAATGGCATAAGAGTTGGTGATTTAGAATTGCCTAACTGGAAAGAAAAATACAGAGCATTAGCTAACAAGCATGAATCAATGGTTAGTTTTTATAACGTTGATTTAGAATATAACTTAGATGAACTAGAAGTTGAATTTTTTGAAGCTGTAGACGTTTTAAAATCTTTAAAGTTTATTGACTCTGAAGAATACTTGCACCAAGCTCAGCGAGATGGTAAGTCTATTTTAGCTGAAGGCGCACAAGGATCGTTGTTGGATATTGACTTTGGTACCTATCCTTTTGTAACCTCTTCAAATACAACTGCAGCAGGAGCCTGTACCGGCTTAGGAATTGCTCCTAATACTATCGGTGATGTTTTTGGAATCTTCAAAGCTTACACGACTAGAGTAGGTTCTGGCCCCTTCCCTACTGAACTGTTTGACGAAGATGGTGAAACTATGGGACGAGTTGGAAATGAATTTGGAGCCACTACAGGAAGATCACGTCGTTGCGGATGGTTAGATTTGGTCGCACTACGCTACGCATGTCAAGTAAATGGAGTGACACAACTAATGATGATGAAGGCCGATGTCTTGTCCGGATTTAAATCTCTGAAGGTCTGTACAGCCTATAAATACAAAGGAGAGGTAATTCATCATTTTCCATATAATGTAGAAGCCGAAAACATTAGTCCTATTTATACTGATTTTGATGGTTGGGCTGAAGACCTAACGGAAATGAACAATGAATCAACACTTCCAAAATCATTAAATGCTTACATTGATTTTTTAGAAGAAGAATTACAAATACCTATAAAGGTAGTCTCTGTAGGTCCTGATAGAAAACAAACAATTTTTAGATAATAATTAAAAATCTATCCTAGCGATAGATTTTTTTTTAGATCTTAAAATAATCTTAAGTTACTAACTAAAGAAACCAATATTACCTATTTTTGATATAAACAAAATGGCGTTGAAGTATAAGGGTTTTAATTTCGTGACATGCTTGCTAATATTATTAGGAACAACACTTTATGCTCAAGAACGAAGGAAGATTGAAATAAAGTATGCGCCATTTATGACTTTTGATGAATCTAAACCAGATGCCACTATACTGACTCGGGATAATTCAGAACAAGTTCACATTAAACATGAAGGCATTGAAATGTGGTGTGATGAAGCTGTGTATGATGCCAAACAAGATTTTATTGAAGCTTATGGTAAAGTTAAAATAAAACAAGGAGACACCATTAACATGACTTCTAATTACGTCGAATACAGTGGTAAAACTCAACTAGCTTTTGCAAGTGGCAACGTAGTTTTGAAGGATCCAACTTCTGTAATAACAACCGATACTCTTTACTTTGATAGAGTAAAACAAGAAGCCTTTTATCAAAACAAAGGTAAAGTGGTACGCGATACAACAGGAAACATTACTAGTACGATTGGACGTTATTACATGAAAACTAAAAAGTATCAGTTTGTTGATAATGTTAACTTGGTTAACCCTGAATATATAATTAAATCTAATCGTCTGGATTTTTACAGTATTTCTGGATATGCATTTTTATATGGTCCTACAACAATTACAAGTGAAACTAGTGTGATTTATTGTGAACGTGGATTTTACAACACCTCAAATGATACTGGATATTTTGTTAAAAAATCGAAGATAAATTATGACGAACGCGTTGTAGAGGGCGACAGTCTTTACTTTGACCGCAGCAAAAGTTTTGCGTCTGGCACCAATAACATCGTAGTCACAGACACTCTTAACAATACAATTGTAAAAGGACATTATGCCGAAGTTTTTAGAGCCAAAGATTCTTTATTCATAACAAAGCGAGCCCTGGCTATTACTCTACAAGAAAATGACTCCATATTTGTACACAGTGACACTTTAATGGTGACTGGAAAACCTGAAAAAAGAATAACACGAGGCTATTATAATGCGAAAATATATAAGTCGGATTTAAGTGGTAAAGCCGATTCTATACATATGAATCAAAGCAGCGGTTTAACGCAACTGATAAATCTAGATCACAATACTAATAAGGATGCCTTTTTTAAGCCTCAAAAACCAGTTTTATGGAACATTAAAAATCAAATCACAGGCGATTCGATCCATTTAATTTCAAACTCCATTTCTGAAAGTTTAGATTCTTTGAAAGTTTTTAATAATGCCTTTGTAATTAGTAAGGATACATTAGGCGATGGTTATAATCAAATATCAGGGAAAAAACTATTTGGACTATTTGAAAATAATAGTCTTTCTACCATCGATATTGTTAAGAATGCAGAAACTATATATTTCCTTAGAAATGAAGCTAATGAATTGGTTGGAATAGATAAGTCTAAATCTGGTGCGATTAAAATTTGGTTGACAAATAATAGTATCGACGAAATGCGGAAGTATAATCAAATTGGAGGTAAAACATATCCAGAACTTGATTTCCCTGAAAACGAAAAGATTCTTCGTGGATTTAATTGGCGTGAATCGGAACGCCCCACAAGTGTGGAAGATTTATTTAAAGATGATCCGCCCTTAATTTTAAAAGTCATAAAAGGATTAGATGCGTACACGCCTCAAGAAGACTTTTTTGATTCTGAATTATTAGAACGCATCAATGAAGCACAACCAAAATCTAATAAGAGCAACAGAGATAAAAAAATAGAAACGTCCAATAAATCAGCTCGAAAAATTCCATCAAATTTTTTAAAGGATAACTATAAGAAAAATAAGACTTTAAAAAATATTGATGATTAACGATTTTTTTAAACACCAAGCTCAAACTACCCCCCATCCGTTAGGGATGGAAATCTCTTTTGCAGAAGGTTCTTATATCTTTGACCAAAACAAAACGCCTTATTTGGATTTTGTTGCTGGTGTCTCAGCTTGCAGCTTAGGACACAGACACCCAAAGGTTATTGAAGCCATTAAAAAACAGTTAGACTGCTATATGCACGTTATGGTTTATGGCGAGTATATCCAATCTCCAGCCGTTGAGCTTTCAAAATTATTATCTGATCATCTTCCGCCTAATCTTGAGAAAACGTACTTGACAAACTCAGGAACAGAAGCGATTGATGGCGCAATGAAACTTGCGCGTCGCTATACAGGGAGATCGGAAATCATAGCAGCAAATAAAGCCTATCATGGAAATACCATGGGTGCTTTAAGCATTATGGGGTATGAAGAAAGAAAACAACCCTTTAGACCGCTTATACCAGATGTAAGGTTTATAGAATTTAATGCTATTGAAGAGCTAGCAAAAATCACCCATAAAACAGCAGCTGTAATTTTAGAAACCATACAAGGAGGCGCTGGATTTATACAACCTATAAACGGTTATTTGACTAAGGTTCAAGAAAGATGTAATGAAGTGGGTGCCTTATTAATATTAGATGAGATACAACCCGGAATTGGAAGAACAGGAAAACTATTTGGCTTTGAAAACTACCACTGCATACCTGATGTCATTGTAACCGGAAAAGGGCTCGGAGGCGGCATGCCTATTGGAGCATTTACGGCTTCTAAAGAAATGATGGATAGTTTATCTGACCACCCAAAATTAGGTCATATTACCACCTTTGGTGGCCACCCAGTCATAGCCGCGGCTGCTTTGGCAACGCTAAAAGAAATTACAACCAGTAATTTAATTCCCGAAACACTTGAAAAAGAAGCCCTCATTAGACAACAACTTCAACACCCATTAATAAAAGAGATTCGAGGTAAAGGGTTGATGTTAGCATTAATGGTTGCGTCTTCTGATATAGCGAATAAAATAGTCTTGGAAGCTAAAGAAAACCAATTGATCTTATTTTGGCTACTTTATGAACCAAAAGCAGTTCGAATTTCACCACCACTAACAATATCAAAGGAGGAGCTTACAAAAGGCTGTGCTATCATTTTAAATATTTTGGAGTCTATTTAAAATTAATGTTAATTAGTTTGTTGAAAACATTAGAACACAAAAAGTGAATGGAATGCTAATACTGTTAAATTTAGTATTATAAAAAACCTGTTATGGAGTTCGAACAATCTGAGGAAAATCAAGAATTTACTCTCTCAAAATTTGAGTCAATGCTAAAAACCAATAACGTTTTTTTCTTTGACTCGAATGAATTTGAAAACATCATTCATCACTACCTAGAAAGGGGCAAAATTGCCCTTGCAAAAAAAGCTATAAAACTGGGATTAAGCCAGCACCCAAGCTCTTTAAATCTTAAACTATTTCAGGTTGAAATCTTGATTTTTGAGAATAAATTAAATGAAGCAAGTAGGCTCTTATCGCCACTGTTTGAAATAGAACCTAATAACGAAGAACTTTACATACAAAAAGCAAATATTTATTCTAAAAAAGACCAACATGAAAAAGCTATAGAGGTCTTTAAAAGTGCTATCGAACTTTCTGATGACTGTGCAGATCTCTATTCACTAATAGGGATGGAATATTTATTTTTGGATCAATTCCAAGAAGCTAAACTTAATTTCATAAAATGTATAGAGCTAGATATAGAAGATTATTCAGCGCTTTATAATGTAATTTATTGTTTTGATTTTTTAGACGATACCAAAGGAGCTATTGAATATCTCAATACTTACCTAGATAAAAACCCGTATTGTGAAGTTGCATGGCATCAGCTTGGAAAGCAGTATACCGAAGCAAAAGAACTCATAAAGGCCGTCACTGCCTTTGATTTTTCGATTATTTCAGATGACACATTTATTGGTGCTTACCTAGAAAAAGCAAAAGTTTTAGAAAAACTTAAACGTTTCGAGGAAGCGATTGAAAACTATAAAATAACCTTAGCGATTGAAGGCTCAAATCCATTTTCATTAATTAAAATAGGCTATTGTTTTGAGCGACTCGGCGTCGAGGATTTAGCACTTAAACACTACTACCAAGCAGTTGAAGAGGATCCAGCTTTAGATAAGGGATGGATGCAAATCACAAAGTATTTTTATTCTAAAAAAAATTATCAAAAATCCTTATTCTACATAAATAAAGCCATTAACATTGATCCTGAAAACGGTTCTTACTGGAAGTTATATTCAATTATCAATGAAAGGCTTAATAAATTAGAAGAAGCTGAACGTGGCTACAAAAAAACACTAGAACTTGGAGACAGCGAATTAAACACTTGGCTTTCGAGAGGAGATATTCTAATTAAACTGGGGGAAGACGAAGCCGCAAAATATAATTTTGTTCAGGCATTGGAATACCATCCAAAAAGTGAGGAGTTAGAGTATCGTCTTTCAGGAGTATGTTTAAAACTTAATAATATGGAAGCTGGTTATGCCCACTTACTTACGGGATTGCATATAAATCCAGACTATGTGTTTATTTTGGAAGAATTATTTCCAGAAGTTTATAGTCGTAAAGCAGTACTTCAACTAATTAAAAATTTTAAAAATAGTTCCAAGTAAAAATCCATATATTTACTACAAGGTACCAGAGTATTTAGACTTTAAAAATTCTATAAAAACACCTTTATTACCCAAGGCATGAAAAGATCCCTAGTTGGTTATTTAATAATTTCATTAAAAGGAATGGCAATGGGTGCCGCCGACGTAGTTCCAGGAGTTTCTGGTGGTACAATAGCATTTATATCCGGTATCTATGAAGAACTTATTGAGTCGTTGAACAACATTAATCTGTCAATTTTCACTCAACTGAGGTCTAAAGGAGTCAAGCATACCTGGGAGACAATAAATGGTTCCTTTTTACTAGCACTTATGTGTGGTATATTTATCAGTGTTTTCTCGCTCGTCCGAGTCGTTGAGTGGCTTCTGGAGCAGCATCCGATCCTTTTGTGGGCATTCTTTTTCGGTTTAGTTGCTGCTAGCATTATATACATAGGGAAACAAATTAAAATAAATTTATGGAATCTCGAAGGCATAAAGATGTTTTTAGCAATTACTATCGGAGGTATTGTAGCCTACATTATTACAACCATAAACCCTGTTGCCTCATCAAACTCTAATTTATTTCTGTTTTTTGCTGGAGCATTCGCTATATGTGCGATGATCTTACCCGGTATTTCAGGGGCTTTTATTTTAGTAATCATAGGCGCCTACGGACCAGTACTAGAAGCAATTTCAAATAGAGACCTTAAAACTATATTAATCATTGGTGCTGGTGCCATAGTAGGACTTCTGTCCTTTTCAAAACTTTTAAAATGGTTATTTAAATACTACAACCAGTTAACATTGGCAGTTCTTACAGGATTTATGATTGGATCTTTAAATAAAATATGGCCATGGAAAGTAGTTTTAACATATAGAACAAACTCAAAAGGCATAGAAGTACCATTAGCCGAAAAAAGTATTTCACCATTTAATTACGATGGAGATCCACAATTTTTAAAGGCAATTGGTTTGATGATGTTAGGTTTTTTTATCCTTCTTTTTTTAGAAAAAATCAGTAACAAAACAAACGCAGTTGATAGATAGCTACAAAAAATCAAATTCATTTTCATTGATTCTAAAAGGAATCATTATGGGGGCTGCTAACAAGGTGCCTGGAGTCTCGGGTGGGATAGTAGCATTTGTTATGGGGTTTTATGAGACGTTTATTTATTCCTTACAAAGATTTAATTCAAAATCTGCAAGCTTATTTTTCCGAGGACACTTTAAAAGTTGCTATGAATATATAAATGGACGCTTTTTATCATTACTTTTTATTGGGATGGTTATCAGCTACTTTAGCATCTCTAAATTACTAGATTTCCTAATACTACGCTATGAGCTCTACATATGGAGTTTGTTTTTTGGAATGATCATTGGGTCCGTCATTTATATTTATAAGGATTTTAAATCTTGGAATTTAAACACCGTAATAGCAGCCATCATTGGAATTGCAATAGGTATTAGTATAAGTCTTTTAGATCCCGCGACTCAAAATGACAATCTTTGGTTTGTATTTTTTTGTGGGATTATAAGCGTAACTGGAATGGCACTTCCTGGTTTTTCTGGCTCCTTCATCCTCATACTTCTTGGTAATTATGTGCTGTTATTAGTAGATTCTGTAAACACACTTTTTGATACGTTTGTATTCATATTCAAAGGAGATTTAAGTTTTATTTCAGATGCTCAGCATATGAGGCTTTTAAAAGTACTTGTAGTGTTTACTCTTGGTTCAATCATTGGGCTCATAAGTTTATCACATGTATTAACTTATGTACTTAAGCGCTATAAAAATAAAACATTAGCTATTATAATGGGTTTTATAACTGGATCTCTAGGCGTGGTTTGGCCATGGAAAAACACGATATACAAACAGGATCCGTTCGGGGGTATACTTCTAGATGCAAATGGGATGGCGATTACAGAAAATTATGAACGTTATTTTCCAGACTTAAACATTCAAACTATTTACCTCATACTTTTAATTATTTGTGGTGTCAGCATAGTGCTGGGGTTAGACTGGTATGGGAAAAAGCGAAAACAAATCTTATGAAAACTTTTGGACTGATAGGTAAAAATATTGATTATTCTTTTTCGAGAGGCTATTTTAAAGATAAGTTTGAGACAAATAAATTAGACTGTACTTACAAAAACTTTGATCTTGAAAATATTGAATCATTTGAAAAATTAAAAGAAAATAGTACGGCATTTTCTGGCTTCAATGTTACTATTCCATATAAAGAAGAAATACTCCCTTACTTAGATTCTGTTGACTCAGAGGCAAAAGAAATAGGGGCTATAAACACGATTAAAATCAAAAACAATCAATTAATAGGCTACAACACAGATCATTATGGATTCAAAAACAGTCTATTACCCCATTTAAAACCACATCACAAAAAAGCCCTTATACTGGGGACTGGAGGGGCATCAAAAGCAGTTGCTTTTGCATTAAAAAACATGGGAATAGCCTATGAATATGTATCTAGAAACAAATCAGATAAAATTAAACACACCTATAATTCCATAAAATCAAGTGATATTGAAGCTTGTAAGCTGATTATCAATTGCACTCCTTTAGGGACATTTCCGAAAACCGAAAAGTACCCAGAAATCCCCTATAATAGTATTAGTGATCAGCATTTACTTTTTGATTTGATATATAATCCGGTTGAAACCCAATTTTTAAAAAACGGGGCTTTACAAGGAGCTAAAATCGTAAACGGGTTAGAAATGTTAAAAATACAAGCTGAAAAGTCTTGGGAAATATGGAACTCTTAATAAAAAATATTTATTTATAATAATTAGATAATTTGTAGATTAAATTGATAATGTTATATTTATATAATAGTATTTAACGCACAAAAACATTGAGAAAAATGTCACAGCATGATAACCTGCAAGATGCAGATGGAGAAAACTTAAAAACTACTCCCCCAAAAACAGAAAGTACCGAAAAAACTGATTCGTCTAAAGAGTCTGTAAAACAGCCTATTTTAGCTAATGAAGTCACCGTAGAGTCGGAAGAAAAAACTAAAAAAGAAGACGCCAAGGATGTACTTCCAGAACCTGAAATCACTTCAAAAACAAAAAAAGTAAATTCAAAAAAAATCACTAAAGATGTAAGTGCTAAAGATGTAGGTGCTAAAGATGAAGGTTCTAAAGATGAAGTTGCTAAAGATGAAGGTGCTAAAGATGTAAGTGCTAAAGATGAAGTTGCTAAAGATGAAGTTGCTAAAGATGAAGGTGCTAAAGATGAAGTTGCTAAAGATGAAGGTGCTAATGATGAAGTTGCTAAAGATGAAGGTGCTAAAGAAAAAACTAAAAGTGAGGCCGTAGAAGCAACAGCAGACGAGGAAGAAACTTTTGATAATTTATCATTAGAAGAGTTAGTAAACACGTTTGACACTCTTTTGAATAATGAAAATACTCAAAACGTTAGAAATAGCATTAACAAAATCAAAAACAACTTTAATGCTAAATTTGCGCTACTAATTGCAGAGAAAAAAGAAGCGTTTTTAGCTGAAGGAGGGAACGTAATTGACTTTAATTTCACCAGTCCATTAAAGAAAAAGTTTAACGACTTATCAAAAGACTTTAGAGAGAAACAACAGTCATTTCAAAAAAACAGGACTCAGACACTTAATCAAAATCTTGAAATTCGTCTTCAAATAATCGAAGAAATTAAAGGGTTAATTAATGTAGAAGGCGATATCAATTCCTCATATAACACTTTTAAAAGACTTCAAGAACGTTGGAGAAACACCGGACAAATCCCTTCCACTGAAAACAACAATACTTGGAACAACTATAGACATCATGTAGAGATATTTTATGGATTTCTCCATCTAAATAGAGATTTAAGAGATTTAGATTACAAGCATAATCTAGAACAAAAACAAAAGATAATTCAAAGCACCGAAGAGTTAGCAAATGAAACTGACTTAAACAGAGCCTTCAGAGAGCTTCAGGCACTTCATAAAATCTGGAAAGAAGAGTTGGGACCTGTTGCAAAAGAATTTAAAGATGCCCTTTGGGATAAGTTTAGTGCTGCTACAAAAGTAATTAATGATAAACGTCAAGTTTACTATAGTCAACTCGAAGAGAAGTTTGATGAAAATCTAGTCATCAAAAACAACATCATTGATCAAATTAAAGCCATTTCTGAAAAAACTACCCAAGTACACAAAGAATGGCAAGCAAACATAAAGGAAATTGAGTCTCTTAGGGATGCTTTTTTCAAAGCAGGTAAGGTACCCTCAAAACATAACGAAAAAACATGGACAGGTTTTAAAGATGTTGTAAGAACTTTTAATAAAAATAAAAATACTTACTACAAAACCTTAAAGAAAGACCAATCAGAAAACTATCGAAAAAAAATAGAGTTAGTTGAGATTGCTGAGCAAAATAAAGATAGTTTAGATTTAGAAACTACTTTGTCTTTAATGAAAGATATTCAAAATCGCTGGAAATCAATTGGACATATCCCAAGGAAAGACAGTGACAAGTTATGGAAACGCTTTAGAGGTGCTTGTAATTTGTTTTTTGATCGTTATCACGAGCAAAAAGACAATGGGTCTGAAGAAGAAGTTAAAGCTTTTGAAGAAAAAAGCAAGCTACTTGAATCTTTAAACTCTTTTGTAATAAGTGATGATAAAGACGCAAACTTAGAAGCTTTAAATCAGTTTTCTAAGGACTGGAAAAAAATTGGATCTCTAGTACAAAGTAAACGATTCTTAGATGGTAAGTTTTATAAATCTCTAGATAGTTTTTATTCAAAAATTGGTTTGGGCAAAGAGGCCTTAGATCAATTGAAGTATAATATAAAACTAGAAAGTATCTCCAAAGATCCACGTTTGTTTAATAACGAAGTGATTTTTATTAGAAAAAAGATGGATGAGATTAAAAGTGAAATAATCCAACTTGAAAATAACTTACAGTTTTTCTCAAACGTCGATGACAATAATCCATTGGTAAAAGATGTACACAAAAACATCAATAAGCACAAAGAAAATTTAAAAGCTTGGGATATTAAATATTCTAAAATAAAAAGACTTATGAATTAATTATTTATAAGTTTTTAGCTTCTTCCCAGTACACATCCATTTCGGCTAAGGTCATTTCAGAAAGCGATTTTTGAAGCCCCTTAGCCTTATTTTCTAGATACTGAAAACGCTTAATAAACTTCTTATTCGTTCGTTCTAATGCATTTTCAGGATTAATATTTAGAAACCGTGCATAGTTTATTAAAGAAAATAAAACATCCCCAAATTCATCTTCAATAGCGTCTTGGTTTAAGTTTTTGATTTCTTCTTTTAACTCCCCTATCTCCTCCTCTACTTTTTCCCAAACTTGGTCCGAATGTTCCCAGTCAAATCCCACGCCTGCAACCTTTTCTTGAATACGGCTCGCTTTCACCAAAGCTGGAAGGCTATTAGGCACCCCTTGAAGTACACTTGTCTTTCCTTCCTTGAGTTTTAAATTTTCCCAGTTTTGTTTAACTTCAGCTTCATCTTTTACCTTTACGTCACTATAAATATGTGGATGCCTGTGAATCAATTTCTCGCAGATGCCATTGATCACATCAGAAATATCAAAGTCCTTTGTTTCACTTCCAATTTTAGCATAAAAAACAATGTGAAGTAAAAGGTCGCCTAGTTCCCCTTTAATTTCATTTGAATCAGCCTCTAAAATAGCATCTCCTAGTTCATAGGTCTCCTCAATGGTTAAGGGCCTAAGCGATTCCATTGTTTGTTTTTGATCCCATGGGCACTGCTCACGCAGTTCATCCATGATGGTTAATAGTCGATCAAATGCTTGTAATTTAGTGGCTCTAGTGCTCATTGGTAGTGTTTATATTAATTTTTGACAAGCGTGCTTTACACGCCTTAAACTCTGAAAGGATTGATTTTACAATTTCAGAAACGGGTTCGATCGTTTCGATCAAGCCCGAGATTTGACCAATCTCTAACTCTCCTTCTTCTAAGTCACCTTCAAACATACCGCGTTTGGCGCGGGCTTTTCCTAAAAGCGATTTTAAGTCTTTATTAGAAGGCGATGATTGATACAGAGATTCTATATCATGATAAAATTTATTTTTTAATAAACGAACAGGCGCTAATTCTTTAAGCGTTAACTTGGTATCACCCTCTTTAGCTAAAAGCACTGCTTTTTTAAAATCTATATGTGCAGAAGACTCCACACTGGCCACAAAACGACTTCCTATTTGAACTCCTTCAGCTCCTAAAGCCATCGCAGCCATCATACCATTTCCAGTTGCAATACCACCCGCAGCAATTAAAGGAATTGAAAGCTTGCTTTTAATCATTGGAATTAGTGTGAGCGTTGTAGTTTCATCACGTCCATTATGACCTCCTGCTTCAAAGCCTTCAGCTACAATGGCATCCACACCCGCGGCCTCCGCTTTTAAAGCAAACTTTAAACTACTCACAACATGTACAACGATAATACCTCTAGCTTTGAGCCAAGCGGTCCAAATAGTAGGGTTACCGGCAGATGTAAAAACAATCTTCACCCCTTCGTCTACAATAATTTGCATGATCTGCTCAATATTTGGATATAACATAGGGACGTTAACCCCAAAAGGCTTATCGGTCGCTAATTTACATTTTTGAATATGAGTTCTTAAAACATCTGGGTACATGGACCCCGCTCCAATTAAACCTAAAATGCCCGCGTTACTAGAAGCAGACGCTAATTTCCAACCGCTATTCCAAACCATTCCAGCTTGAATAATAGGGTATCTAATATTAAAAAGCTGTGTAATGGAAGTATTCATAATATAAAAAACTTGTATTAATTTCAGGAAATATAAAAACTAAACCAATCTAAGAAATAACTCCAGAGCCCACTAATTCATCTCCTAAATACCAGGCAACAAATTGACCTTCTGTAATAGCGGATTGAGGCGAATCGAAAGCTACATATAAACCATCTAAAGTTGCGTATAAACAAGCGGGCTCTAACTGTTGACGATACCGAATGCGTGCCATTACCTTTAAGGACGCCTCTATTGGAATGGCTAAGTCCGGACGGACCCAATGGATATCTGCAGTTTTAACTAAAAGTACCGATTTATAAAGTCCAGGATGGTTTTTCCCTTGCCCTGTATAAATTATATTGTCTTTGACATCCGTATCTATTACAAAAAGAGGATCTACTGTACCACCAACAGCCAAGCCTTTGCGTTGGCCTTTGGTAAAATAATGCGCCCCTTGATGCGTACCAACGAGCTTACCATCGGAAATAGAATAATTAGTTTTCTTTGACCTAAATACTAATTCATCATATATAGAATCAAACGTTGGTTGTTTAATATTATAAGCCTCATGGGTTTGAGGGATTTCTATAATTTGACCTTCTTTAGGCTGTAATTGTTGTTGTAAAAAATCCGGCAAACGTACTTTACCAATAAAACATAATCCTTGAGAATCCTTCTTGTCAGCGGTTACTAAATTTAGTTTTGTAGCGATTGCTCGCACTTCAGGCTTGGTTAATTCACCTATTGGAAATAAGATTTTTGAAAGTTGTTCTTGAGATAGTTGACACAAAAAGTAAGATTGATCTTTATTTAAATCTTTTCCAGAAAGGAGTTTATAAATTATAGGGCTTAAGTCCTCTTCAACGGAGCCTTTTCTACAATAATGACCAGTAGCCACATAATCAGCGCCAAGAGATAATGCTATTTTTAAAAAAACATCAAACTTAATTTCGCGGTTACAAAGAATATCGGGGTTTGGGGTCCGTCCATTTTTATATTCGTTGAACATATAATCGACAATTTTGTCTTTGTACTCAACACTTAAATCGACTGTTTGAAATGGAATATTTAATTTTTCAGCCACTAACATGGCGTCGTTACTATCATCTAACCAAGGGCAGTCATCTGAAATTGTAACAGAATCATCATGCCAATTTTTCATAAAAAGGCCAATCACGTTATAGCCTTGTTCTTTTAATAGGTAGGCTGCAACACTAGAATCTACGCCTCCTGAGAGGCCCACGACAACTGTTTTCATGTTTGTCTTTTAATTGTTTTAACATGCTGAATGCACACTGCAAATTTACAATTAATTATAATGCAGTGCTATGCTTCCTATAGATGAATGTATTTCTTGATTTTAAATCTTTTGATATTCTTAAAATCTCTTTGTTTTAAATAGGTATTACACAGGCCTTGATAGGTCTTTGATTTTTCAACATGGGGCTTGCGTTTATTTACAATAAGCCAGCTCCTTTTTAACACAGATTGAAAAATAATTTATAAGAAAATGCAAAGTCCCTATGTTCTAAAACGCATTGACAAAAAAAGTGATCATTGTGAAGTCTCAATGACTGTTTCAAAAACAGCTAGTTGTTTTTGTATATTACCTTTTTCATCTATAATAAATAGTGTGGGAGCAAATACCAATTTATAGGCATCGACTGTTTTTTGTTTCTGATCCGCATCTTGTATACTATGATGTGTCCATTTGGGAAAAAGTGCCCTAAAATTTTGTAAGCTCTCATTGCTACCGTCTAGTAACACAGCAATGACTTCGGTATCTTGAAGTGTGGCTACTTCCGTATTAAACTGCTGTAAAACTTCTAAAGAGATGGGAGTATTACCCCCTACAAAAACAAGGGCGGTCTTTTTGGTTACTGCACTTAATACTTGTTGCCCTTTAGAATTTATAATAGCCGTTGCTTTTTCTCCTATTAACAGCTGTTGTGATTGCCTATAAGCAAAAGACAGACTATCATTAGGGGTTAAAAGTTTTTGGGGGGTTACATGGGGGTCTATATGATTAATAACATACGGATATTGCTTATTAGCAAAATAGCGTATCATTAGGTTATAGTATTTTGTTTGGTAAGCGTCGTCTTTTAAATACTTAATAACATCTGTTAGTTTAGCTGTGATAGTTGCCAGTTTTTCTTTTTCTGAGCCTTTTCCATTGTCTATAATAGTTCCAAAAACTTGTTCCAGTTTATCTACAAAATAAGGTTTTTTGTAGTAGGTACTATCATTTTTGGGAACTCTAGCCCAAAGTGTTTTATAAAAATGGTCTTCTCGTTCTTTAGTAGACCATTTTGGATTGTGCAGTATTATTTTATTTTGCTGTAATAGCTCTTTACTATATTTTGGGGCCTTGGCTATGGCAGCATTACTAAATATTTTAAAGGCGTTTATTTTTTCTTTTAGTACTTTTTGATTACTCTCATAAATGCGCTCTTGCTTTAATGGATAATTTTGTTGAAAATAATAAAGCAAACGTATCGGTTCTAATTGTTTTTGCTCTTGTTGCCAATACTCTGTAAGATAGGTATGCTCACTCCCAGTTGTGCTACTTAACGTCCATTGGTTGTTTTTCTTTTCTATAGTTGCTGCATAGGCTTTAACTTGAGGCTGGTGTATTAAATAAAGGTTGGGTTTTTCTTGCATGCCAAAACCTAGCTTATACACACCATAAGCCAAACTATCTGGTAATTGCATGGTAAAGGTACCTTCTGTTACTTTTGCTTCCGCTAAAATGCCCTCTTGACCTATATTCCCATACACAACAACATAAGCTGCTGCTCTATCTTTGGGTATAAATGTTCCCGAAAAAGTAATGGGTAGCTTTATTTCTTGACCAATGCTCGTAAATATTATACTTGCTACCAACAGGTAAAAAAAATGTTTTTTCATAGTAAATTCACTTAAAAATATAATTATGGTTTTAGAACTTTGTGACGTCTGTTGTACTTTCAATGACGTCTTGGTTTCTATTTATTGATTCTTTTTCTCTTCATTATTTAAATTAAAAAACCACCGAAAGTTAGTACGGTGGTTTTAATTTTTAAGTAGTTAATAATTTGATGCTAAAGGCATCTCCCTATTACCAGGATTTTTGAGTAGATCCTATAACTTGTACTCCAACAGCACGCGCCTCATATGGACCATTATTTTTATAAAGATCACCACAATAGTTGTCAGGTATATTTGAATATCTCATTTCATCTGGTGGTATTGTGTTATCGTAGTGTGAGGTATAATCACCTCCATAAGGTACTCCACCCCCTACAGCTGCTCCAACTGCTAAATAGGTGTTTTCTCCAGAATTAGTTTGTGGACGCTTAACAGCAAAAAAGTGTGTTTTATTCTCAAAATCGATCCCTACAGTTGTAGTAGATAAACAAATTGATTGCTGAGCTACATTAACACTCATAGCTGTGGAACTATGCAAAGCTAAAACGTTGAAATGTCTCGATGTATATGTACCAGTAGTTCGATAAGCAACCCCTACTACATAAGAGTTTTGGTCCAACTCATGATTGGTTTGACTAGGAGCAGTTACTCCCCCTACCCAACCTAAACCACCTTGAAATCTTTCACGACTCTGAGCGCCTTTATAGCTAGACCCTGGAACGATAATAATCATATTATCATATTCTGTTTCTGTAACCTCAACCAAACTATTCAAAGGCGCAGCATCATAGGCTTGTCCACTTACGGATAAGGAACCACGGATAGCGTCACCACCTTCGTCTAAACCTACTGTATTTGACATTGTTTGACCGTCTACTATTAATGGTAAGTTTACTATGTCAAAGTTTATTATATCAATACTACTAACCCGTTTAGCTTCAAAATCGGTGTTTATTCCACCCTTTTGAGTCACTAAAGTCGCTACAATATTTCCAGATGTACTAAATACTCCTGAAGCATAGCTATAACCAAAGGTCCAATCGGAGGCACCATCTTCTGCATACTGTGCATCGATAGGCGCAAATGGGCTTGTATAGCCGGGATAAGACCCCAAACCAGACGTATAGGGTATATTAACCGTAGAACCAATCGTAAGGGAACCTTGGTAGTTTAAAGGTAATACTGTATCGTCTACAGAAAATACATAACCATTATTTCTAGGGTTTGTAAAAGTAGCATCCCCATTACCTATAGTTTTAGTCTTTGTACAGGAGAGTGAAATTTTAGTCCAATCTGCTTGTAATTCTCCAACAACGGGTGTTCCAGATAGTTGATAAGTAACCACTTGACTTTGTCCCGCTACTATATTCACTGATGAAGGAGACACAGAACTTACAGTTACTGTACCTAAAGCGGCACCACTTAATACCAAATCACTGCTATTTAATGGGAAGGACGCTGTAGAAAACGTGTTATTTGTAATTGTTACTGTAAAATCATTACTAGCGTCTAAAGCAACACCTCCAACAAATCCACCTTCAAAACCGTTTTGATCGCAATTGCTTATAACACTAGTAGCCTGGGAAGTATTTACAGCAGAGACCATCGCTTCTACTTCTGCCTGTGTTGCAGGTGAAGAAAAAGAATCTGGGTTGGCATCAATATAATCTTGATAAGCCGTTTCATTCGCTGCATCTAGTCCGGCAAGTGATGGGGTTATTGACCCTAATTCTGCTACAGTAACTACAGAGCTTGTAGTATCTGGGTTATCTGCCTCACTACCAATCTGTGCCAATACTGCTTGTGCTGCATTTACAGCAGTTACCATCGCCTCTACTTCTGCCAATGTTGCAGGTGAAGAAAAAGAATCTGGGTTGGCATCTATATAATCTTGATAAGCCGTTTCATTCGCTGCATCTAATCCTGCAAGTGATGGAGTTATTGCCCCTAATTCTGCTACAGTAACTACAGAGCTTGTAGTATCTGGATTATCTGCCTCATTACCAATCTGTGCCAATACTGTTGGTGATGTAGTTACAGCATTTACCATCGCTTCTAATTCTGCCTGTGTTGCAGGTGAAGAAAAAGAATCTGGGTTGGCATCTATATAATCTTGATAAGCCGTTTCATCCGCTGCATCTAATCCTGCAAGTGGTGGAGTTATTACCCCTAATTCTGCTGCAGTAACTACAGAGCTTACAGTATCTGGATTATCTGCCTCACTACCAATCTGTGCCAATACTGCATGTGATGCATTTACAGACGTTACCATCGCTTCTACTTCTGCCTGTGTTGCAGGGGAAGCAAAAGAATCTGGGTTGGCATCTATATAATCTTGATAAGCCGTTTCATTCGCTGCATCTAATCCTGCAAGTGGTGGAGTTATTCCCCCTAATTCTGCTACAGTAACTATAGAGCTTGTAGTATCTGGGTTATCTGCCTCATTACCAATCTGTGTCAATACTGTAGGAGATAAAGTTACAGCATTTACCATCGCTTCTAATTCTGCCTGTGTTGCAGGGGAAGAAAAAGAATCTGGGTTGGCGTCTATATAATCTTGATAAGCTGTTTCATCCGCTGCATCTAATCCTGCAAGTGGTGGAGTTATTCCCCCTAATTCTGCTGCAGTAACTACAGAGTTTACAGTATCTGGGTTATCTGCCTCATTACCAATCTGTGCCAATACTGCTTGTGATGCATTTACAGACGTTACCATCGCTTCTACTTCTGCCTGTGTTGCAGGTGAAGAAAAAGAATCTGGGTTGGCATCTATATAATCTTGATAAGCCGTTTCATTCGCTGCATCTAATCCTGCAAGTGGTGGAGTTATTGCCCCTAATTCTGCTAGAGAAACTACAGAACTTACAGTATCTGGGTTATCTCCCTCATTACCAATTTGTGCCAACGCTTCTGCACTAGTTGTAGCACCAGAACTTAAACAAGTTGTCCATGCAGAATTTTCATAAGCCTTTAAACAGTTTGTAGAAAGGTCGTATACTAACATCCCATTTACGGGTGTTGTAACGGCAGCAGTAGTAGCTACACGAGGTAGGACAAGCCCACTGTTTGTGGACACTATATCTAGTACACCTTCGGGGTCTACAGTGCCTATTCCAATATTACCATCGGTATATACTGCATTATTTAGATTGGTACCATCGACAAATTTTGACCTTGATTCAAGCCATTGCAACCCATCAAAAATCCATATAGATTTTGTATTGGTGTCGAAAACTTGTAGACCGACTGCTTCTACAGAAGGATTAATATTATTTCGATCCGCAGTAGACATTCTTGGCAATAAAAAGCCTTTATCAGAACTTGTGATGTCTAAAGCAGACGATTCTTGCGGGGTTTCAGTTCCAATACCAACCTGAGCAAAAGTTATAAAACTTGCTAAAAGGAATGATATTGTTAGTATTTTTTGTTTTATGTTTTTCATATTAAGTAGTTTGTTCACCCTAGTTTAAGGGATTTATTTAAAATTCGAGAATAATTAATTGTAATTTTAAAGTGTCGACTCGTAAAGGAGGCGTTTTGTCACTAAACTAATTTTGGGGGAGGTGTATTTATTTTTATAATGACTTTATAATCATCAATATATTGTAGCCTGTGTGTAGCTAAGAGTACTTTTTTAATAATAAATGAAAGCTCGTTTTGTGAGCTCATTTTATAGACATAAAAAACTGGTACTGTTGCGTTAGCAAAGGGGCGTTCATTAAAATATTCCAGAAACAGAAGCTTGCCATTTGAAGTTTCAATCACTTCCGATAACCCTTTTAAAATAAGAGCATCTGGGTTGCTAAGTGTTAAGTCGTGTGAAAGGACAAGAATCCCGTTTTCTATTAGTAGTTCGTTGCTAATGCTAAGGGCTGTATTTAAGTTTAAAAGAAACGCATTTTTAATAACCAAGTTGGGCAACTCTAAAGACTTTTTTGAACTTTCTAAATACTGAACCGATTCACCAAGTAAACGAAACACACCAGTGCCTTGTAGGTGCGAGTTAATTATATTTGTTGATTCATTTGAGCACAGCTGCGTTTCTGAGCCGTTAAGAGTAAAAACAGTACCTGAGGGTATATATAATTGTGAATAGCTATATAGGCTACTAAAAAGCAAAAAAACAATAACTATAAGACGCATGTAAAAATATTTACTGAATGCGAAGTACGAGCATAGGGTGTCTAAATAAAAGCGTCGTGTAAGGAACGGCTGTATAAAGTAATAAGCTTAGTGTTTAATGTAATTAAAGGAGATGCTCTTTAGTAATCTTATTACTACAAAAGAAGCCTTAAACTCATAAAAAAACCAATAAATAATGTAATACATTATATATTGGTTTTATAAATTACTTGGCAACTATGAAAAATAACCGCGACGTCAACAACGAAAAAAACAGTTGGTCAAAATAAGCGACCAATAAGGGCTAAAAAGTCTCTTATTTTTTACGTTTTTGTTGGTTTTGCTTTTGAGTTTCCGCTTGCTCCATTATGTCCGCCATTTTCTTTTGGAAACGGTTTTGTTTTTTGGGCTTCGTTTTACTCACTTGTATTTTTGCTAGCACTTTTTCTTCATCAATAATAAAGTTTTTAATAACTAACATAATTCCAATACTAATTAAGTTAGATATAAAATAGTATAAGCTCAATCCGGAGGCATAATTATTAAAAAATACCAGCATCAAGATTGGTGAGAAATAAATCATATATTTCATCATCTTGGCCATATCGGGCATGCCTTCTTGAGTAGGTTGTGCAGTCATTTGTTGTCCTGTAGTCATTTTCATGTAAAAGAAAATAGCTATCGATGCTAATATTGGAAATAAACTAATATGGTCTCCATAGAAAGGAATGTTAAAAGGTAACTCTGCAATTGAATCGTAGGAACTTAAATCCTCTACCCACAAAAATGGTTTTTGGCGTAATTCAAAGGCGATTGGAAAAAACATAAATAAGGAATAGAATACGGGCATTTGAAGCAAACCAGGCAAACAGCCACTTAAAGGGCTTGCTCCTGCTTTATTTTGAAGTGCCATTGTTTCTTTCTGCACTTTCATTTTATCTTTCTTATGCTTTTCACGCAAGGCATCTAACTCAGGTTTTAAGATTTTCATTTTAGCCTGAGATAAGAATTGCTTATACTGAACAAATGACAACAAAATCTTAACCATGATAGTCATTACGATAATAGCAATACCAAAAGAAAGGTAGTTAGTTAACCATGAATATAATGGGCTAAAAACCGATTTATTAATCCATCCAATGATGCCCCATCCAAAAGGAATACTAGCTTCTAAATTTTTGTCGTATTGATTTAAAATCTTGTCATAGGTTGGCCCGTAATAAATGCTCATATTGTGAGCTAATTCTCCACCAGAGAAGCTCAATGGCAAGCTCACTTCATAGCGCTTAGTAAATAAGGTGTCAATGGTTTCATCATTTACTAAATTGAATGATTTTAAGTCGGCTGTTTTAAAAGGAACTTCAGGCACTAAAATAGAACTGAAAAAATGCTGTCTAAAAGAAATCCAAGAAACCTCTGTCTCGGACTCATCATCATCGCCCGTTTGAGATAATTTATTTGTTTTATCGCCTTCATGTTCGTAAGATAAACGGGTATAACGATTTTCGAATACGATGCTTTTATCTTGGCGATGCGCATTAAACTTCCAATCCAATTGAACTTGTTGAGAGGTATTTAAAACAGACGATAGTCCTTGAGAACGTACCGAAAACCCAAGCATATGGTCCTTTGGTTTTAATTCATATCGGTACTCTAAAAACTGAGACTCTGAGACCTTGAGTCGCATTGACAAAATTTGATTATCCCCTGATGTTGATAGTGTGGGTTGAAAATATAAATCTGAAGAATTTAGTGTACGGTTATCTGTGGTTGCAAAATTTAAATTAAACTGAGAACTGCCGTCTTTAATAAGATATACAGGGACAGAATCATGATTTACATAACTTTTCAATTTTACTTCTGAAATAAACCCCCCTTTATTATCAATTTTTAGAGCTAACACTTCATTTTCAAAAGTTGTGATGGCAGAAGTTGCAGAAGACAAGGTCAATGCATATGCAAAATCGCCCACTTGATTTTTTAAATTTTCTAAGTTTTGAGGAGTATCAAAAGTTTGGCTACTCTCGTTATTGGGTGTTAATACTGCCTTGTTTTGGGCTGCTTCAGTTGCTAATTCTTCTTGTCTGGTTTCTTCTTGAGCTGCAATTTCTTCTGGAGTTGGTTGTTGTTGCCATAGCATGTACAACAAAATTGCTCCAATGAGCAAAAATCCAATAATTGTATTTAAGTCAAGTTTTTTCTCTTCCATAATCTATATTTTAATATGACTCCAAACACAAAAGGAATGGTAAATCAACTTTAATTATTTGTTAGTTTTATGTTTTAAGGCTGCTTTTATAAAAGCCAAAAACAAGGGGTGAGGATTGGCTACAGTACTTTTATATTCTGGGTGGTATTGTACAGCAACAAACCAAGGGTGGCTTGGAATCTCTACAACTTCAACAAGACCTGTTTCAGGATTAAGTCCAGTAGCTTTCATTCCAGCAGATTCAAGTTTAGTTTTGTAGGCGTTATTAAATTCGTAACGGTGTCTATGACGCTCCATAATAGACGAGCTATTATAAACGGAGGCTATCTTAGTGTTTTCTAAAAGATCACATTTCCAGGCGCCTAATCGCATAGTCCCTCCCTTTTGGGTTACTGTTTTCTGTTCTTCCATGATATCAATCACTGGATGTGGAGTTAGGGAGTCTATTTCTGAAGAATTAGCTTGAGATAATCCTAATACATTTCGTGAAAACTCAATCACAGCCATTTGCATTCCCAAACAAATTCCAAAAAATGGAATTTTGTTTTCTCTTACATACCGAATCGCTTCTATTTTACCTTCTATTCCACGTTCTCCAAAGCCTGGAGCGACCAAAACGGCATCTAAATGCGCTAGTTTTGATTCAATAGTTTCAGTGTTGAGATGTTCAGAATGTACACACTCAACTTTGACCTTCACTTCATTGGCTGCGCCTGCATGAATAAAGGATTCTAGAATTGATTTGTAAGAGTCTTGTAATTCTACGTATTTTCCGACTAGCCCTATAGCCACTTCATTTTTAGGGTTTTTATGTTTCTCTAAAAAGCTATTCCATGATGATAAGTCAGGGGTATGGCTTGGTAAGTTTAATTGCTCTAAAACTACTTTATCTAAACCTTCTTCTAACATAAGGTTAGGGACATCATATATCGTAGAAGCGTCTATCGATTCAATGACAGCTTCTCTTTTCACATTACAAAAACGCGCTAATTTTGTACGGATACCATCGCTTAGTTTATGTTCAGTTCTACACACGAGTATATCTGCTTGTACTCCACTCTCCATCAGGGTTTTAACGCTGTGTTGAGTTGGCTTTGTTTTAAGCTCGCCTGCTGCCGATAAATAAGGTATTAGTGTTAAATGAATGACAAGTGCATTTTCATTACCCATCTCCCATTTAAGCTGACGAACAGCTTCTACGTAAGGTAAAGATTCTATATCGCCTACAGTGCCTCCAATTTCAGTAATTACGATGTCATAGTCACCAGATTTTCCTAAAATCTGAATTCGATGTTTAATTTCATCCGTAATATGAGGAATTACTTGTACCGTTTTACCTAAAAACTCACCACGGCGTTCTTTATCAATAACGCTTTGATAAATACGACCTGTAGTCACATTATTTGATTGAGAAGTTGGCACATTCAAAAAACGTTCATAATGACCTAAATCTAAGTCAGTTTCTGCACCATCATCAGTGACATAGCATTCTCCATGCTCATAAGGGTTCAAGGTTCCTGGATCAATATTAATATAGGGATCTAGTTTTTGAATGGTTGTACGGTAGCCTTGGGCTTGAAGTAATTTAGCCAATGAAGCGGCTATAATACCTTTCCCTAAGGAAGAGCTTACGCCTCCAGTAACAAAAATATATTTAGTAGATGTATCTGTCATTATGCGGTGTTAAACGCGAACAAATTTACAAATAAGTATTGAAACTATTCGTAAAATTTCAAGTTGTTTATAAACACTTTGTATTTAAAAAAAAAAGCACCCTTAAGGTTTTTTTTTAAAAATTAAAATTTAATTATTTGATGCTAACTAGCTCAACATCAAATATTAAATTTGCATTTGGAGGTATAGCACCGCCAGCACCTCTACTTCCATATCCTAAATTACTTGGAATTACAAAACGGGCTTTATCACCAACGTTAAGAAGAGATACACCTTCATCCCATCCGGCAATAACTTGTCCCATACCCAATGCAAATTCGATAGGTTCTTTTCTTTTGTATGAGGAATCAAATACAGTTCCATCGGTCAATTGACCTTTATAGTGTACTGATACCATAGCACCTTTGGTCGCTTGTGCTCCTGTTCCCTTTTGGAGTATTTGGTACCGAAGACCACTTTCTGTTTTCTCAAAACCAGTCGCTAATTTATCAAGCTCAGCTTCAATAGCTGCTTTATCTTCTGAAAGACGTGTTTCACGTGAACCTTCAAAACTTCTAAATGCTTCTACTGCTTTAAATGATTCAGCCTCTGCACCTACTGCTATAATATCAACAGTATCTAAAGCATCGCCTTGCGCTATGGCATCAACAATTGATTGTCCTTCAATTACATTTCCAAAAACAGTGTGTTTTCCATCCAACCATGGGGTTGGAATATGTGTAATAAAAAACTGGCTTCCATTAGTACCAGGGCCAGCATTAGCCATTGACAATACTCCAGGAGTATCATGTTTTAAATCTGGATGAAATTCATCATCAAATTGATATCCAGGATTACCTGTTCCAGACCCTAATGGGCAACCTCCTTGAATCATGAAATCGGGTATCACTCTGTGGAATTTTAAACCGTTATAGTACGGGTCTCCTTGTTTTTTTACTGAATTTTCTAAGTTTCCCTGAGCCAGAGCAACAAAGTTACCTACGGTTCCAGGTGTTTTTTGAAATTCTAAATTTACTAAGATTTCACCTTTAGAGGTGTTAAATTTTGCGTATAAACCGTCTTTCATGAGTTTGAATTTATTTTTTTATAGCTGCAAATATAAGCAGGAATTATAAACAAAAAAGTTTATGTAATAGATTTATTGATAAAGGAATTAATTAGCAACCTCACTAATGAACTTAAGTCGATACAAACGAAGCTCTAGATCGTCGTAATCACCATCAAACTCTTCAATTGCAGTTTCAATATCGTCCGACTCAGACTCCATAAAATAATCGTGAATTTCTTCTTGTTGGTCTTCATCAAAAAGTTCATCAATCCAATAATTAATATTTAATTTGGTTCCAGAAAAAACAATCGCTTCTAATTCTTTAACAAATTCATCCATACTCATTCCTTTCGCAGAAGAGAGATCATCAAGTGGGAGTTTCCGGTCGATGTTTTGGATGATGTATAATTTTAGTGAGGAGTTTGATCCAGTAGACTTAATGACCATATCTTGCATACGGTCTATTTCATTTTCATTCACATAACGATTGATCAGCGCTACAAAATCAGCACCATAACGCTTTGCTTTTCCTTCTCCAACACCATGAATGTTATATAACTCTTCGATAGTAATTGGGTATTTTAGAGCCATATCTTCTAAAGAGGGGTCTTGAAAAATAACAAAAGGGGGCACTCCTAATTTTTTTGCGTTTGTTTTCCTTAGGTCTTTCAACATGCGCATTAAGTTAATATCTGCTACTGCTGTAGAATTACTGTAGGCTTTACTAGAGTCACTGTTATTGTAGGTGTGATCTTCTGTCATTGTAAAAGACACAGGCTGCTCCAAAAACTCGCGACCATTTTTCATAATCTTTAAAACACCATAGGTTTCGATATCCTTGCGCAAAAACCCTGCGACCAAAGATTGCCTAATCAGTGCCATCCAATACAACGGTGCTTTCTCACTTCCATTTCCAAAAAATGGCTTTTGATCTGTTTTATGTGATTTTATAAGCGCATTTTCTTGACCGGTAAGTACGTTAACTAAATCTTTACTTTTATATTTTTCGTGGGTAGAAGACACTACATTAAGTAATAAATTTACTTGATCCATTGCTTCAGATTGGGGTTTTGGATTGCGTATATTATCGTCCATATCCCCTCCATCCCCTGTTTCGGAATCAAAGGGCTCTCCAAAATAGTGTAAAATAAATTTTCGTCTAGATATTGATGTTTCGGCCAAAGCCACAACTTCCTGTAGTAATGCAAAACCAATTTCTTGTTCTGCAACAGGTTTTCCAGACATAAATTTTTCTAATTTCTCTATATCTTTGTATGCATAGTAAGCTAAACAATGACCTTCTCCACCGTCACGACCAGCACGGCCCGTTTCTTGGTAGTAACTCTCAATACTTTTTGGAATGTCGTGATGAATCACAAAACGAACATCCGGCTTGTCAATTCCCATGCCAAAAGCAATGGTTGCAACCACCACATCTACATCTTCCATTAAAAACATATCTTGATGCCTAGAACGTGTTTTTGCATCTAAACCCGCATGATAAGGCACTGCTTTAATTTGGTTCACTTGAAGTATTTGTGAAAGTTCCTCCACCCGTTTTCTACTCAAGCAGTAAATAATGCCTGATTTGCCTTCATTTTGCTTTACAAACCTTATAATATCATTATCAACCTGAGCCGTTTTAGGGAGTATTTCGTAATATAAATTAGGTCTATTAAAGGACGCTTTAAATGTTGTTGAGTCGGTAGTTCCTAAGTTTTTTAAAATATCTTCTTGAACCTTAGGAGTTGCGGTTGCAGTTAATCCTATTATAGGAATGTTATCCCCAATTTGGGTAATAATATGTTTTAGGTTTCTGTATTCAGGCCTAAAGTCGTGCCCCCATTCACTAATACAGTGGGCTTCATCAACTGCCATAAATGACACTGTTTGGCCTTTTAAAAACTCAATGTTTTCAGCCTTAGAAAGCGACTCAGGTGCCATATACAAAAGCTTCGTGATTCCAGATTCAATATCTGATTTCACTTGCCTAATCTCCGATTTATTCAAAGAGGAGTTTAAAACATGTGCGATGCCTTCTTGGCTAGAAATCCCTCTAATGGCATCTACTTGATTTTTCATTAAAGCAATCAAAGGCGACACAATAATTGCGGTGCCGTCTTGCATTAATGCAGGCAATTGATAACAAAGAGATTTACCACCTCCAGTTGGCATAATTGCAAAGGTGTTTTTTTTGGATAAAATGCTAATTATGACTTGTTCTTGAAGTCCTTTGAACTTACTAAATCCAAAATAAGTTTTAAGCGCTGCATGTAATTCTTTAGTCGAAATACTCATTAATCATCAAATTTCTTAACTTAAAGTAAAAAAATGTAGCTTTATTTAATCAAAAAATCGAATAAACTCAGGAACACTCCTATTTTTTTTGTTTTTTTGTAACTTATTCTAAAGGTAGATATATTTAAATAAGTACACAACCAAAAGATAAAAAATTTGAACTCTAAAAAAGATACAGTATCACTTGCTAAACAAACCATCGCAGATGAAAGTTTAGCCATCTCAAAACTTGCTGATTTTGTAAATGATTCATTTGCAGAAGCAGTAGAATTGATATATAATTCTAAAGGACGTGTTATTATAACAGGCATTGGGAAAAGCGCTATTATAGCTAATAAGATTGTAGCCACACTCAACTCCACAGGAACTCCCTCAGTGTTTATGCATGCTGCTGATGCTATTCATGGCGATCTAGGACTTGTTTTGAAAGATGATATTGTTATATGCATCTCCAAAAGTGGAAACACTCCAGAAATAAAAGTATTGATTCCATTACTAAAAAACGCTAAAAACACATTAATTGCCATCACTGGCAACATGAAATCCATGTTAGCTGAACAAGCAGACTATGTTTTTAATTCTTATGTAGAAAAAGAAGCATGTCCTAATAACTTAGCACCTACTACAAGTACAACTGCTCAGTTAGTTATAGGGGATGCCTTGGCCGTTTGCCTTTTGGACCTTAGAGGGTTTTCAAGTGATGATTTTGCAAAATACCACCCAGGTGGAGCGCTAGGAAAAAAACTATTTTTAAGAGTTAGAGATTTATTAGCTCTTAACGAAAAACCAAACGTGTCTTTAAAGTCAAGCATAAAAGATGTAATTATTGAAATCTCAAAAAAACGCTTAGGAGTCACAGCTGTTACCGAAAATGATGAAATAGTTGGGATCATTACAGATGGTGATTTGAGACGAATGCTTGCCAATACAGAAGATTTTTCTAAACTGTATGCAAAAGATATTATGAGTCACACTCCCAAAACTATTGCTGTGAGCGCTATGGCTATTGAAGCTATGGAGTTAATGGAAACCAACGAGATATCACAACTACTAGTTCAAGACAATGGGCGCTATGTTGGAGTTGTTCATATTCACGACCTAATCAAAGAAGGAATTATATAGTTATGGGGAAAGAAAAAGAAATGTCTTTTTTAGACCATCTTGAAGAATTAAGATGGCATGTTATCAAAGCAACAGCTGCTATTATCGTAGCCGCTACAGCCGCTTTTTTGGCTAAAGGCTTCTTATTTGACGTTCTTATATTTGGACCCACAAAATCTGACTTTTTTACCTACGAATTTTTGTGTAATGCCTCCAGGTTAATGGGGTTTGAGAGCTTTTGTGACACCAACTTTGATTTTGAAGTTCAAAGTAGAACCATGGCTGGACAGTTTTCAGCACACATCTGGACCTCTATCACTTTTGGATTTATAATCGCCTTCCCGTTTGTTATTTATCAATTCTGGAAATTTATAAGTCCAGGTTTACTCCATAAAGAAAAAAACAACTCCAGAGGCTTTATTTTTATTTCTTCCATTTTATTTTTTATTGGTGTTTTATTTGGATACTATATTGTTTGCCCGCTATCCATTAACTTTTTAGGAACCTACTCGGTAGCTGAGCTTGTACATAACGATTTTGACCTTAATTCTTACATAGGACTGATTAGAGCTTCTACCCTAGCCTCTGGACTCATTTTTGAATTACCAATAATCATTTATTTTCTAACTAAGATTGGACTGGTAACCCCAGAATTTCTTAAAAAGAATAGAAAATTTGCCTTAGTCATTGTTTTAATTTTTGCTGCCGTCATAACACCTCCGGATATAGCGAGTCAAGTTATTGTAGCAATCCCCGTAATAGTGCTGTATCAAGTGAGCATTCTCATTTCAAGAATTGTAATAAGAAACCAGAAAAGAAAAGAAACTAATGGCTAACGAAGTAGAAGAGTTTAACGCGTATCGCGAGAAAATGAATAGCAAAATTCTGGCAGAAAATAATACGGTTATCAAACGCATCTTTAACTTAGACACTAACGCCTTTAAAGAGGGGGCTTTAGACACAAAAACAAAAGAATTGTTAGGGCTGGTCGCCTCTACTGTGTTAAGGTGTGACGACTGTGTGCGCTACCACCTAGAGAAATGTCATTCTGAAGGACTTACTAAAGAACAAATTGCAGAAGCGTTAAGCATTGCGACCTTGGTAGGAGGAACCATTGTTATTCCTCACCTAAGACGCGCCTATGAATATTTAGATGTATTAGAAGCCTAATTTAGCGAGATGCTTACTATTGGATTAGCTCTGTAAGCTATGGGTTTAGTAACTATATTTTATAAATTAATTACACACAAAAAGTCTAGTTAAATTTTATATAAACTAGCCAGAGTTGATGAATAGTCAAAATCATTTCACTATTTTTAAAATTCTTTAAACAAACGAATGAAGTTAAGAGTCCAAAATTTAATGAAGTCCTACAGCGGACGAAAAGTGGTGAAAGACGTTTCTCTTGAAGTAAATCAAGGTGAAATTGTGGGACTCCTTGGCCCTAACGGCGCTGGAAAAACAACCTCGTTTTATATGACCGTTGGATTGATAAAGCCCAATGGTGGTGCCATTTATTTGGATGATAAAGAAATCACTTCGTATCCCATGTACAAAAGAGCACAAAGTGGTATTGGTTACCTAGCACAAGAAGCCTCTGTATTTAGAAAACTAAGTATTGAAGATAATATTTTGAGTGTACTTCAAATGACCAAATTATCTAAAAAAGAACAGCTGGATAAAATGGAATCGTTGATTGATGAGTTTAGCCTTCATCACATTCGAAAAAGCCGAGGAGATTTATTATCTGGAGGCGAACGAAGACGTACTGAAATTGCTAGAGCTTTGGCGACCGATCCTAGTTTTATTTTGCTAGATGAACCTTTTGCAGGAGTTGATCCCGTTGCCGTTGAAGATATTCAGCGAATCATTGCAAAACTGACCAAAAAAAATATTGGAATTCTAATTACAGATCATAACGTTCAAGAAACACTGGCAATTACGGACCGCACATATTTGATGTTTGAAGGCAGTATTCTAAAAGCTGGTAAGCCTGAAGACTTAGCAAATGACGAGATGGTAAGAAAAGTTTACCTCGGTCAAAATTTTGAACTTCGGAAGAAAAAGTTAGAGTTTTAAGACACTTTCGTTTTTAGAAAGGTGTCATAGAATTTCTTAATTAACTTCACAACCATTACCGCTAGTATTCCTACGCACCCCCCTATTATTAAATCTCTTAGCATGCTCGGAATCCCTTCTAAAAAGTGATGAAAAAAGGAGACGTTATGCACAAAAATCCCACCTGAAACTAATAATAACGCCACGGTTCCAACGACCGATAAAGATTTGATGACAAGCGGCAAAGCATTTACTAACCCCATCCCAATAAAATGCAAACTGTTTTTTTGGCCCTTACTCGCTTTAACAAGTTTATAACCCAAGTCATCCATTCGAACAATAAGTCCTACCACTCCATACACGCCAACCGTGGCCACCATAGAAATAATAGTCACTACCGCTAGCTTCATTCCAATCGATTCATTAACAACCGTACCTAGAGCAATAATAATAATCTCAATAGACAGAATGAAATCGGTTACAATAGCAGACTTGATTTTCTTCTTTTCTAACTTCAATAAAGCACCCTCAGAAAGTACCTCAGACTTAACATTAATAGTAACGGTATGATGTGGGAAAAAATAGCCCGCAACTTTCTCTACCCCTTCAAAAGCTAAATAGATCCCACCAAAGACTAGTACCACTAAAATTGCTGAAGGTAAAAAAGCACTCAGTAAAAAAACGAAAGGCAAAATAATTATTTTATTTAAAAAGGAGCCTTTAGTGATGGCCCACAACACAGGAAGTTCTCGAGACGATGAAAACCCAGATGCTTTTTCGGCATTGACCGCCAAATCATCTGCCAGAATACCGGCTGTTTTTTTGGCGGATATTTTAGTCATCACCAAAACATCATCCATAAGAACAGCAATATCATCAAGAATCGCAAAAAAGCCAGATGCCATAGGTTTTGTTATTTATTGGAGATGACTGATAAGACCATATAAGAAATTATTAACAATGGAATTCCAGAAAAATGAAAGACAAAAAGAAGAACTATTGAAAATAAGATTAATATATACCGGTACATATTATCTTGAAAACTCCAGTTTTTAAACTTTAATGCTAACAGCTTAATAGGTGCATTAAGCAAATAACAACTCATGATAGTGATCGCTATTAAAAACCAAGGATTTAAAATAACGGCCTCCGTCATTTCACTGTTTTGATATTCTAAAATTAAAGGCAAGGCAATAATCCATAAGGTATTTGCTGGAGTTGGCAAACCAATAAAAGAATCGGATTGATTATCAGAAATATTAAACTTAGCTAATCTGTATGCAGACGCCAAGGTGACCAATAACCCAAAATAAGGTAAAATACTTTCAGAATCCCAAGACGGTTGAGGAACAAGACCTAACAAGTGAAATAGCACTAAACCAGGAACAAGCCCACTAGTAACCATATCCGCTAGAGAATCTAACTGCACCCCTAATTCACTCTGAACTTTCAACTTACGAGCAAAAAAGCCATCAAAAAAATCAAAGAATATTCCTGCACACACAAACAGGGCCGTAAGTTTCATATCTCCTTCCAAGGCATAAATCACGGCAATACAGCCAGAGAATAAGTTTAATAATGTTATAAAATTAGGTATATATGCTTTCACGCTAAATTGTAATTAATTAGTAAAAATAATAAACTATTTTTGTTTGACGTAAATAAACAACAATATCTAAAAAAAAACAGAGTTTTATACTAGTGTTTACGTGATAAATAAAAAAAGCCTTTGCGAATCTTAAAACTAATTTTACTACTTATCATCCCTCTTTTTATGGGATCTCAGACCGCTCGGAACTATTCAAATGAATTTATGAATATTGGAGTAGATGCTGCCGCATTAGGGAAAAGTAATGCAGTCGTAGCATCTACGGAAGATGTAAATTCTAGCTATTGGAATCCAGCGGGGCTTATACATATTGAGGACCATCAAATTGCAGTTATGCACTCTAGTTATTTTGCAGACATTGCCAACTATAATTACGTGGCTTTTGCAATGCCGCTAGATGACCGAACCGCTATTGGCATCTCTTTAATTCGATTTGGAGTTGACGACATTTTAGATACCACGAACCTCATCGACCAACAAGGGGTTGTGAATTACGATCGTATTAATTTATTTTCTGCTACCGATTACGGACTTACATTTTCATTTGCTAGAAAACTCCCTGTTCCGGGATGGAATTATGGGGTCAATGCTAAAGTAATACGACGAATTATTGGAGATTTTGCTTCTTCTTGGGGCTTTGGGTTTGACTTGGGGCTTCAGTTTGAATCCAATGACTGGAAGTTTGGTTTAATGGCTAGAGATATCACAACCACTTTCAATGCCTGGGCCATTGACGAAGGACGCTTGCAAGACATACAAAATGCCATTCCTGGAGAAAATCAAGAAGAGCCAGAAACTACAGAAATAACCCTCCCAAAATTACAATTTGGGATGTCTAAGCTACATACATTTAATTACGACTACTCTTTAAGAACTGAAATTGATATCATTGCACGGTTTGAACAAAACAACGACCTTATATCCACTTCTTTTGTGAGTATTAATCCAGCTATTGGTTTAGAATTTGGTTACATAGACCTAGTCTTCTTGAGAGCAGGTGCTGGAAATTTTCAAAATGAATTACAGATTGATAACTCAGAATCTTTAACGTTTCAACCTAACTTTGGTGTCGGGTTTAAATATAATGGTATCTGCTTAGATTACGCTTTTACAGATATTGGAGATCAAAGCGCTGCGTTATACTCCAATGTCTTTTCACTCAAAATTGATTTAAGTATTTTTAGATAATGGAATTAAAAAAAATAACTACACTCCTCCTTTTACTGCTAACGCTATCTTCAAGCGCACAGCTTCAACTAACAGAGGCCTCAGAAATTAGTGTTTTGAGTATTGGCCCAGGTCATTTGTTAAACGATTCATTTGGACACAGTGCCATTCGGGTAAAAGATCCTTTATACAACTTTGATGTGGTATTTGACTACGGACGTTATGACTTTGAAGCTGAAGGGTTTTATTTAAATTTTACAAAAGGCAAACTTGATTATATGGTTGGGCGCAGCGCATTTGATGATTTTTTATCGTTTTATGAATACCAAAACAGACGTGTTCAAGAACAACAACTCAACTTAAGTACAAAACAAAAAACAGAATTTTATTATTTTCTTACAGAAAACATCAAGCCTGAAAACAAATTCTATCCGTATGATTTTTTCTACAATAATTGTGCAACTAAAATCACAGATGCGATTGAGTCCATTTTAGGAGACCAAATTACCTACTTGCCTGATAGCACATTTAAACAAGAAACATTTAGAAACTTAATACGTTCGGATTTAAATCAAAACTCTTGGGGAAGCTTAGGGATTGATGTTGCACTTGGCTCAAAAATTGATCAGACAGCAACTGTAAAAGAACATCTGTTTTTACCAAAAAACATTTATCTATTACTTGAAAATGCACGTATTGGATCTACAGATTTAAAAATTGTTAAAAAATCAAAAACACTAAACCCATCAACCTTTGTTAAAGCCTCTGAAGGATTTGGCAGTCCGCTTGCTATCTTGTCCTTAGTAGCCTTTGCAATCCTATTTGTAACCTTTAGAGATCACAAAAAAAACAAACGAAGTAAATGGTTGGATGTGAGTTTATTTGCTGTTACTGGCTTTATAGGGCTTGTTTTATTACTGCTATGGTTTGCTACAGACCACACTGCGACGGCGGACAACTACAACCTGTTATGGGCCTTTGCTACAAACCTTCTTTTTATTCCCTCTATTTTAAAGACCCGCCTTACGAATCGCGGTATTAAATATATTGTATTTCTTGTCATCCTTTTAGCTCTAATGTTGTTGCATTGGATTACCGGAGTTCAATCCTTTGCGGTTGGCTTGATCCCTCTTCTAATTGCTATTTGTGTGCGATATTTATTTTTAATTCGTCATTTCAACAAGGCAATTCGACTATAATTAACCTTTATTTGCAAAAAAAGAATTTTGAATTACCTCAACGTAGAAAACATATCGAAGTCATACGGCGAACTCAGCCTTTTTGAAAACCTGTCTTTTAGTATTCATAAAGACCAAAAAATTGCATTTGTCGCCAAAAACGGAACTGGAAAAACAACCATTTTAAATATTCTTTCTGGAAAAGACACCCCCGACTCAGGGCAGATTATTTATCGAAAGGACCTAAGAACGACCTTCTTATCACAAGAACCTGTTTTGGACCAATCCCTCACTGTAGAAGAGACCATTTTAAAATCAGACAATCCGATTTTAAATGTCATTAAAACCTACCACCAAGCGCTCGAAAACCCCGAAGACAGCAAGTTGTATCAAACCGCTTTTGACGACATGGAACGCTACCAAGCTTGGGACTACGAAACACAATACACTCAAATACTTTTTAAGTTAAAGCTTGTTGATTTAGATCAAAAGGTAAGCGAACTCTCTGGAGGTCAACAAAAGCGTTTGGCGCTGGCAAACACCCTATTAAGCAAGCCAGACTTGTTAATTTTGGATGAGCCTACCAACCACTTAGATTTAGAAATGATCGAATGGTTAGAGGCTTTTTTTGCAAAAGAAAACATCACTCTTTTTATGGTCACGCATGACCGGTATTTTTTGGAACGTGTTTGCTCTGAAATTATCGAACTAGACGAAGGCTGTATTTATAACTACAAAGGGAATTACTCCTATTATTTAGAGAAAAAAGAAGAACGTATCGAGCGCGAAGCGATCGAAACAAACAAGTCCAAGCAGTTATTTAAAAAAGAACTTGGATGGATGCGTCGCCAACCAAAAGCACGAACAACCAAATCAAAGTCAAGAATTGATGACTTTTATGAAATAAAAGAACGGGCAAGCAAACGTAGAAATGACCATGAAATTCAACTAGAGATTAACATGGAACGTATGGGTAGTAAAATCTTAGAAATCTATAAAGTTTCAAAGGCCTTTGACGAGAAGTTAATTTTGGACAAGTTCGAATACGTGTTTCAAAGAGGAGAACGCATTGGAATCATTGGAAAGAATGGAACTGGAAAATCAACCTTTCTTAATATGATTACTGGCGGGCTTCAACCCGATAGCGGTAAAATAATTCAAGGGGAAACCATTAAGTTTGGTTATTATACACAAGACGGCATCAAAGCAAAACCGATGCAAAAAGTGATTGATGTAGTAAGGGACTACGGCGACTATATCCCCCTTATGAAAGGCAAGCAGATTAGCGCCCAGCAATTATTGGAACGTTTTTTATTTAGTCGAAAAAAACAATACGATTTTGTTGAAAAACTAAGTGGTGGGGAGCGTAAACGTCTTTACTTATGTACCCTCTTAATCCAAAACCCCAATTTCTTAATACTCGATGAGCCCACAAATGATTTGGACATTGTAACGCTTAACGTCTTGGAAAACTTTTTACTTGATTTTCCTGGCTGCTTACTTGTTGTGTCGCATGACCGTTATTTCATGGATAAGATTGTGGATCATTTATTTGTCTTTCGAGGAGAGGGCATAGTGGAGGATTTCCCAGGAAATTACTCAGATTTCAGAACCTATGAAGACAGTGCGTCTGTAGCTTCAGAACCAAAAAAACTAGCCACTATTACAAAAGAAGTAACTCCAAAACAATCGCAAACTAAACTAAGTTTTAATGAGCAAAAAGAGCTTAAAAACTTAGAGAGCAAGTTGAAGACGCTTGAGTTTGACAAAAAAGAACTGGAGTCTCAATTTTTGGTGGAAGACCTAAGCATGGACACTATAGAAACGCTTTCTGCAGATTTAAAAAAGCTCCTTCAAGTCATTGAAGATAAAGAACTAAGGTGGTTAGAACTAAATGAAAAACTAAATTGAATCGATTGCTTTTATATTTAAGGTTTTGGTGGCATTCCAAAAATGAACATGGAGTCCACTCCCCTTTTGTTTTTGATTTAATCACCAACTGCTTTTATGACCGCAGCACACAGGAGGCCTTTCTTCAATTTCCGAAAAATGATTCAAAGAGTCAATTCTTAGCACGTTTAGGGCTGTATTTCAAATATACCCACAGCTACCTAGAGGCATCTATTTCTGTTACATATGAACGCGCTTTGAGTTTGCATGGCCGTGTTAAAAAATTCAATACGATTGAGAACCTGATGGATCCAAAAAATTTAATTTCAGACAGTCCTGGTCTTATTTACTTGGACATGGATATGACAAATACTTCAGCCCTTCTTGATTTTTTTAAAGTGTGCCATCGGGATTCGTTCGTTTTAATTCCTTCCCTACGAAAAAGCAAAGCCCATTACAAAAAATGGAATCAACTCAAATCATCCGCTGACGTTTCGGTTTCTATAGACACCTTTTACTGGGGCTTATTATTTTTTAGAACCGAACAACCCAAAGAACATTTTACAATAAGGCTCTAAACCCTTGTTGTTTTATAATATTCCTTTTAACTTTAAGGCAGAAAATAGCAAATGAAAATTTACACAAAAACAGGCGATAGCGGGACTACAGGACTTATTGGTGGAGCCCGATTACCAAAACACGATTTAAGAATTGAATGTTATGGAACCGTTGATGAACTGAACTCCTACCTTGGACTTGTTCGAGATCAAGAAATTTCTAGTGACTCTAAAGCGGATCTCATTGTCATCCAAGAACAGCTCTTTACTATGGGAGCAATCTTAGCTACAGACCCTGAGTTGCAAAAAACTTCCAAAGGGAAACGTTTTCAAACTCCAACACTTAATCCAGAAGCCACAGCATATTTAGAAACCTCTATAGACACTATGAATGCAGCCTTGCCACCACTCACCCATTTTATTTTGCCGGGGGGCCACACAACGGTGTCATACTGTCATATTGCAAGAAGTATTTGCCGTCGTGCAGAGAGAAACACCACCAAACTTCATGCTGAACAGCCGATTCCAACAGAGGTTCTCATCTATTTGAACCGTCTATCTGACTTCTTATTTGTATTGGCACGAAAATTGTCAAATGAATTAGGAGCGGAAGAGATCAAATGGATCCCTAATAAAACCACTTAATTAAAGATCAAATTTTTACAAATTACTGAGCCACAAAATTTTAGTTTTTGAAGTAATTAACAACGTTCATAACTTTATTGATGAAATAAATGCTTTTTTACTTGACTTTTTCAACTAAAAAATTATTTTTGCAGAAATTAAATACTTCAAAAAATGTATTGGACGTTAGAACTCGCATCTTACCTTAGTGACGCCCCTTGGCCAGCCACTAAAGACGAATTAATAGATTACTCAATCAGAACAGGAGCACCACTAGAAGTGGTAGAGAACCTTCAAGCAATTGAAGATGAAGGCGACTCATACGATTCTATTCAGGAAATTTGGCCTGACTATCCTTCAGACGAAGATTATCTTTGGAATGAAGATGAATACTAAAAACTCAAAAATTATTT
>Ga0115005_10000006_pt1 | contig 165254 bp, 141 predicted proteins | sample ArcOceMetagenome_FD_87163 | JGI IMG/M metagenome (GOLD analysis project Ga0115005, IMG submission 87163) | Marine eukaryotic phytoplankton communities from Arctic Ocean - Arctic Ocean - Greenland ARC118M Metagenome | ecosystem: Environmental > Aquatic > Marine > Oceanic | place: Arctic Ocean... | reverse complement strand
TTACCAGCTTGTTTGAAGAGAGGGATGGGAGGCTTGCCATCGACCAATTCTTGTTTGAACTGGGATGGATCGAATATACGATTGAGCAAGCCTGATTCCATGGGGTCTCCGTTATTACAGCAATATTAAATGACGGTGCATTAACTTAATGGTTGTGCCGTTAGACTTCCCAAGGGAAAGTTTCTTCTTTACGGCGAGTTAATACTTCAATGCCGTCAGCGGTCACAAGGCAAGTGTGTTCCCATTGTGCGCTTAATTTGCGGTCTTTGGTGATAACCGTCCATTGATCGCCCATTAGCTTACTTTGAGGTTTGCCTTGGTTGATCATTGGCTCGATGGTGAAGCACATGCCTTCTTTTAAGGTCATGCCGGTATCAGGTCGGCCGTAGTGCATTACTTGAGGGTCTTCATGGAAGCCTTTGCCAATGCCGTGACCGCAGTATTCACGTACAACCGTGTAGTAGTTTGACTCAGCGTGTTGTTGGATCACATGGCCAATATCACCAAGGCGTGCGCCAGGTTTAACAAGGGCCATGCCTTTGTACATGCATTCTTGGGTGATGGTGGCTAGACGAACGTCAGCGGGTTTAGCGTCACCCACAAAAAACATTTTGCTGGTGTCGCCGTGATAGCCATCTTTAATAACGGTCACATCGATATTAACGCTGTCGCCTTTTTTAAGGATTTTGTCGTCACTTGGAATACCGTGGCAAATAACGTGGTTCACAGAAGTACAAATAGACTTAGGGAAAGGCGGGTTGCCGTAGTTAAGAGGCGCTGGAATGGCATCCTGAGTATTTACAATATAGTCATGGCAAATACGGTCGATTTCACCTGTGCTAATGCCTGGCTTAACGTGCTCGCCAATCATCTCTAGCACTTCAGCAGCCAAGCGGCCTGCAACGCGCATTTTTTCGATTTCGTCTTGGGTTTTGATGGTCACAGCCATGTGCTGAGTTACTCTGTATTCTCAAAAGCCGTTATTGTACGCATATATGCTCCATAGATGAACCGTTGTGGGTGTTTCTATGGCGATATAGGCTGATTAAGGCCTTATAATCGCCCTGTGTTTATTTCATCAGGATGCACATTTTACTTCCTTTTTAGCTGCTAAATATGGTATAAAGCGCGCGCTTGTATTCACTGCGGCAGTTTGCAGTAGGGGGTATGGGTATAAAATATTTAAATCCGCACATATATCGACACACTGTTCTGGGTGTCCCAAGGGCTTCGGCTTAAGGGATTGGATAGTGGGATATATGGAGGCATAACCCTTACAATAGGTATATATATCATGGCACAAGTATCCATGCGTGACCTGCTTAAAGCAGGTGTTCACTTTGGTCACCAAACTCGTTATTGGAACCCAAAGATGGCTCAGTTCATCTTCGGCGCTCGCAATAAAATCCATATCATCAACCTTGAGCACACTGTTCCTGCTTTCAATGAAGCATTGAACATCGTTAAAGGCATGACTGCTAAAAACAACAAAGTTCTTTTTGTTGGTACTAAGCGCGCTGCATCTAAAGTGATCCAAGATCAAGCTGCACGTTCTGGTCAACCTTTCGTAGCTCACCGCTGGTTGGGTGGTATGCTGACTAACTACAAGACTATTCGTCAGTCTATCAAGCGTCTACGTGACCTTGAGTCTCAAAAAGCAGACGGTACTTTTGAGCAGCTTACTAAGAAAGAAGCGCTAATGCGTACTCGCGAAATGGACAAGCTTGAGCGTTCTATCGGTGGTATCAAAGAAATGGGCGGTCTTCCTGACGCTATCTTCGTTATCGACGTAGATCACGAGCGTATCGCTATCCAAGAAGCTAACAAGCTAGGTATCCCAGTTATCGGTATCGTTGATACTAACAGCAACCCAGATGGCGTTGATTACGTTATCCCTGGTAACGACGATGCGATCCGTGCGATCGAAATCTTCACTTCTGCTGTAGCTGATGCTTGCATCGAAGGTAAAGCTGAAATTGCTGCTGCACCTGCAAAAGAAGCGAAAAAAGAAGCTGCTGAATAATCAATTTTGATACGCAGCTTTAAATAAAGGGGGCTTGCCCCCTTTTTTTGCAATAAATTTAGACTGAATAATATTGGGTGATGACTATGGCAGCTGTATCTGCAAAATTAGTTAAAGAATTACGTGAGCGTACTGGCCTAGGCATGATGGAGTGCAAAAAAGCACTTACAGCAGCTGGCGGTGACATCGATGTAGCCATCGAAGAAATGCGCAAAAACTCTGGCCTTAAAGCGGCTAAAAAAGCAGGTCGTACTGCTGCTGAAGGTATCGTAGTAGTTAAAGCTGCTGACGATAACGCTTCTGCGGTATTGGTTGAAGTTAACTCTGAAACTGACTTTGCTGCTAAAAACGAAGATTTCCTAGGCTTTGCACAAACTGTTGCAAACTCTGCGTTTGAATCTAAAGACACTAACGTTGCGGCTCTTAACGATGGCGCACTTAAAGACGTTCGTGATGCATTGGTTCAAAAAATCGGTGAGAACATCTCTGCTCGTCGTGCTGAATTAGTTGAAGGCGACGTAGTAGGTAGTTACGTTCACTCTAACAACCGTATCGGCGCACTTGTTGTTCTTAAAGGCGGCAACCTTGAGTTGGCTAAAGACATCGCAATGCACGTAACAGCGGTTAACCCTCGCGTTCTTGCTCCTGCTGATATGCCTGAATCTGAACTAGACGCTGAAAAAGCAATCATCAAGGCTCAGCCTGATATGGCTGGCAAGCCAGACAACATCGTTGAAAAAATGATGGTTGGTCGTATTCAGAAGTTCCTTAAAGAAAACAGCCTAACTGAACAGCCTTTTGTTAAGAACCCTGATCTTACAATTGCTAAGCTAGCTAAAGAAGCTGGTGCTGAAGTTGTTTCTTTTGTTCGTCTAGAAGTAGGCGAAGGCATCGAAGTTGAAGAAACTGATTTCGCTGCTGAAGTTGCTGCACAGCTACAAGGCTAATTTTTATAAATTAGTTGATCAAATGCCGAGCTGGGTTTCCTTGCTCGGCATTTGTGCATCCAAACCCCGGTAAACTGAATAGATTTTGATCATTTTGGTTCTGGGGTTTTGCAGTAGAAGAGACATGGTATATAAACCATGCTGAAACCAAATTTACACATGCAAACACTGAGGTGATATATGCCCCCTGCAGATAATCGCAGCCCTAAGTATAAACGCGTACTTTTGAAGTTAAGTGGTGAGGCGCTTCAAGGTGAGCAGGAATTTGGTATCGATCCTAAAGTATTGGATGCGATGGCATTGGAAGTTGGGCAGCTTGTGGGCATTGGTGTGCAAGTGGGCTTAGTAATCGGTGGCGGTAATTTATTCCGTGGTGCGGCGTTAAGTCAAGCTGGTCTGGACCGTGTGACAGGTGATCACATGGGAATGTTGGCCACTGTGATGAATGCACTGGCAATGCGTGACGCATTAGAGCGTAGTAATATCCAGTCTCGTGTAATGTCGGCTATTCCAATGAGCGGCATTGTTGAGCATTACGATCGTCGTCAGGCTATTCGTCATTTAACGGACGGAGATGTGGTGATCTTTGCAGCCGGTACTGGTAATCCGTTTTTTACGACGGACAGCGCAGCGTGTTTACGTGGCATTGAGATTGAAGCGGATATCGTATTAAAAGCGACCAACGTTGACGGTGTGTACGACAGTGATCCGAAGAAAAACCCGGATGCTAAAAAATATAACACATTGACCTATGACGAAGTTCTTGAGCGTCAATTAGGTGTGATGGATTTAACCGCCATATGTCTAGCGCGCGACCATAATATGCCACTACGTGTATTTAATATGGTGTCCCCAGGAATTATGGGTAAGATCATGGTTGGCGAAGAAGAAGGCACAACCATTTTGTGTGGAGAAGAAAAAGATGCTTAATGAAATAAAACAAGACGCACAAGCGCGTATGGAAAAAAGCGTAAACGCTATGATTGAAGCGTTTAAAAAGGTGCGTACAGGTCGTGCTAATCCTGCCATTTTAGATGGCATTAAAGTGGATTATTACGGTTCTCCAACTGCGATTTCACAAGTAGCAAACATCATTGTTGAAGATGGTCGTACTCTAGCTATCAACGCTTGGGAAAAACCAATGATTGCTGTGATTGAAAAAGCAATCATGAAAAGTGATTTGGGTATCAACCCAGCAACGAATGGCGATACGATCCGTATTCCAATGCCGATGCTAACCGAAGAAACGCGCAAAGATTACATCAAGCAAGCTCGTGCTGAAGCTGAAAAAGGCCGTGTATCAGTACGAAACATTCGTCGTGATGCTAACGGTGATGTAAAAGATTTATTAAAAGAAAAAGAAATCAGTGAAGATGAAAGTCGTCAAACAGAAGACGAAATTCAAAAAATCACGGATAAGTACATTGCTAATATCGATAAGATTCTTGGCGAAAAAGAAAAAGACCTAATGCAGGTTTAATTCCAAATAATGATGTTTTATTCCACTTGAGTGACAGCATTCAAGTGGAAATTTCATTTTAGGGCTAACATGTCAGAAAACAATCAACCACAATTTGAATCGATACCGCGACACGTTGCCATTGTAATGGATGGTAATAACCGCTGGGCTAAGCGCCGTCATCTACCTGGCGTTGCTGGTCATAAAGCGGGTGTTAAGTCTGTGCGCATCGTTATTGAGCAGGCCGCTCGCCTTGGGGTTGAGGTGCTTACTTTATTTGCGTTCTCGAGTGAGAATTGGCAGCGTCCTGAAAAAGAAGTGAATGCATTGATGCAGCTTTTTTTAAACGCGTTGCAAAAAGAAGTTAAAAAGCTTCATGAACACGACATTCGTCTACAAATTATCGGCGATGTAACAGGTTTCAGTGAAATTCTGCAGGAGCATATCCATAAAGCCCATGAATTAACCAAAAACAACAAGGGTTTGACCTTGGTGGTGGCGGCTAATTACGGTGGTCGTTGGGATATGAGCCATGCGGCGAAACAGATTGCCACAGAGGTACAAGCTGGTAATCTGGCCCCAGAGAACATTACACCTGAGGTGTTTCACCAATACACTTGTTTAAGTGAATATCCAGAGCCGGATATTTGCATCAGAACAGGCGGTGAATTTCGCATTAGTAACTTTATGTTATGGCAATTTGCATACACTGAATTAGTATTTAGTGATGCTTTATGGCCTGACTTTAACGAACAAAACTTCTGGTCGGCAATAACACAATATAATAGCCGCACGCGTCGATTTGGACGCACAGATGAACAATTAAAGGAAGATAGCTAACGTGCTTAAGCAACGGATCCTTACAGGGCTGATTTTGGCGCCGATTATGATTGGCGGAATTTTTTATCTGCCAGTGCCTGAGTTTATGATGTTTATCGGTGTGATTACCGCTCTGGGTGCTTGGGAGTGGGCTAATCTTTCTGGTATTACTAATAAAGCCGGGCGTGTGGTTTACGCGGCGGCTGTTGCCTTGATATTACTGGCGCTGCAGCATTTCGATTTAGAGCAAGAGTCCGAAGTTTTATATGGCGCGCTTGTTTGGTGGGTCTTGGCATTAATTCTAGTGGCCACTCATCCAAAACTAACACCTTTATGGAAAAGCACACCTGTTAGGTTATTAATGGGTTTAGTGATTCTTGTACCTATGTGGGTTGGTTTTGTTCAAATTAAGAGCTACCCATACAGTGACTATTTAATGTTATACGTTATGTTCTTAGTTTGGGGTGCAGATGTGGGCGCTTATTTTGCGGGTCGCACCTTTGGTAAACGTAAACTTGCACCTAATGTAAGCCCAGGTAAAACATGGGAAGGGGTGTATGGCGGTTTAGCCACTACAATGCTGTTTGCTGTTATTGCTGGTTTGATTTTACAAAGTAAAACCATGATGGATTTAAGTGTTAAGCAATGGGTTTTATTGTTTGCAATCACCTTGGCTGTCACCGTGGTGTCGGTTGTTGGTGACTTAGTCGAAAGCATGGTTAAGCGTCATCGCGGTATCAAAGATTCTAGTAATCTATTACCTGGTCATGGTGGTGTAATGGATCGCATTGACAGTATGACAGCGGCATTACCTATTTTTGCTTTAGCATTTAGCTTTGCTGGTTGGAATCTGGTTTTTTAATTCCTCTGATTTAAGCGGCTCGTGTGTTTTAAGGCGAGCTGCACTAAAAGAAAAAATTTATGACTCAACAAATTACCGTTTTAGGTGCCACAGGCTCCATCGGTAAAAGTACCCTTGATGTAATTTCTCGCCACCCTGACTTGTACAGGGTGTTTGCGCTTACGGCCCATTCTCAGGTAGATGCATTGTGTGACATGTGTCTTGAGCACAAACCGCAATACGCTGTAATGGTGCAAGCTGATAAAGCCCAAGAACTTTCCCTAAAATTAAAATCCCTAAACAGCAAAACTGAAGTACTTTCAGGGGTTGATGCACTTTGCCAAGTGGCCAGCAATCCTGAAGTGGATCAAGTCATGGCGGCAATTGTGGGTGGTGCTGGTTTATTACCCACACTGGCAGCGGCAAAAGCAGGCAAACGTGTATTGTTAGCCAATAAAGAAGCGCTTGTGATGAGTGGCCATTTATTTATGCAAACCATTGCAGATAATGGCGCCACATTGTTGCCGATTGATAGCGAGCACAATGCTATTTTTCAGTCCTTACCTAGTCACTATGGTCAGGAAGGGTTCACCCAGTCGGGTGTGCGCCAAATTTTACTGACCGCGTCTGGTGGTCCATTTCGTGGGTTTACATCAGAACAGTTGGCAAATGTCACACCAGCTCAAGCGGTCAAACACCCTAATTGGTCTATGGGGCAAAAAATCTCCGTGGACAGCGCTAGTTTAATGAATAAAGGCTTAGAGCTCATTGAGGCTTGTTGGTTATTCGATGTGACTCCCAAACAAATCCAAGTGGTTGTGCACCCAGAGTCGATAATTCATTCTATGGTTCAGTATGTGGACGGCTCGGTCATCTCTCAAATGGGCAACCCTGATATGCGAACGCCCATTGCCTATGGTTTAGCATGGCCGCAGCGTATCGAATCCGGGGTAGATTCGTTGGACTTCTTTACCCAGTCACAGCTAAATTTTGAAGCGCCTAATCACGATGTCTTCCCTGCATTAAAGCTGTCAGCGCAAGCATTTGAGCAAGGCGGTATTGCACCTGCTATTTTAAATGCAGCCAATGAAATTGCAGTTGATGCATTTTTACGGGAACAAATTGATTTTAATTCGATCTCAGTGCTCATCGATCAGGCATTGAATCATTTTAGTATGGAAAAGGCCGATAGTTTAGACGCTATTTTAAATGCAGATAAACAAGCAAGATTGTTTACTGAAAATAAAGTAGCAGCGTTTAAATAGGTTAATAGGGATTGGCGTTATGAGTGTTTTATACAGTGTATTAGCGTTAATGGTGACTTTAGGGATCTTGGTCACTGTGCATGAATATGGTCACTACTGGGTGGCGCGTCGTTGTGGCGTGAAAGTTCTAAAATTCTCAGTGGGTTTCGGTAAAGTATTATGGAGTCGCACGGATAAAAACGGCACTGAATTCGCAGTAGCAGCCATCCCTCTTGGTGGTTATGTGAAAATGCTGGATGAGCGCGAAGCACCAGTTGAAGAAGCCTTGTTAGACCAGGCATTTAATCGAAAAAGTGTCTGGCAACGTATGGCTGTGGTTTTAGCCGGTCCCGCTGCGAATATTTTATTCGCAATTTTTGCTTACTGGTTAATGTTTGTAATAGGCATTACGCAAGTAAAACCGATTATTGGTGATGTGGTTGAAGGCAGTATTGCTGCACAAGCAAAATTACCATCAGGGCCAGAAATTACTCAGGTTGATAACAAGCAAGTATCGAGCTGGCAGGATGTGAGTTATCAGCTGCTAACTCGTATTGGTGATACGGGCGAAATAAAAATTGGTTTGGATAATGGCCAGTTTTATCAGCTAAACATTGAGCGCTGGTTAAGCGATGCAGAAGAGCCAAGTGTATTAGCTGAGCTAGGCATTGAGCCTTATCGTCCAAAAATAGCGCCCATTATTAAAGAATTACAGCCGGGTTTGGCGGCAGAGCAAGCCGGTTTAAAAGCAGGAGATGTGGTTAATCAGATTGATGGCCAAATGATTGAACATTGGCAGCAATTTGTAGAAAAAGTGCAGGTTAATGCTGGTAAAGCCCTTAGCTTGCAAGTTAAACGTGATGATCAAAATATAGAGCTAACACTGATTCCAGCGTCTCGCACATTGGATAACGGTGAAACAGTGGGATTTGTAGGGGCTATGGTTCAAGCGCCCGAATTACCAGAAGGGTTTATTCGTACTGTCAGCTTCAATCCTCTCACAGCCATTTATATGGGCGCAGAGAAAACATGGGATATGTCAGTGGTTACGTTGCAGTCCATTGGCAAGATGCTGCAAGGTTTATTATCAGTTAAGAACTTGAGCGGTCCCATAACCATTGCTAAAGTAGCCAACGCTTCGGCTCAAGCAGGTTTTGAAGCCTTTATTAGTTTTTTAGCTTACATCAGTGTGATGTTAGCAGTAGTGAATTTATTACCCATTCCAGTATTGGATGGTGGTCACTTTTTATACTATTTGATTGAGGCTGTGAAAGGCAGTCCAGTATCAGAAAAAGTGCAGCTAATGGGAATGAAACTCGGCATGAGTTTATTGCTGATGATTATGGTCGTGGCGATCTTTAACGACATAAGTCGCCTGTGACCGAATAGAATAAAAAGAATATCGTTTTACAGAGCCGAGTCATGCTCTGAATTGCAATAAAATTAAAGATAATTATAAGTTTGGATTAACATGAAGTTCTCCTTATTCAGCTTGCTTTTGCTAGCCAGTGTTTCATTTGTACAAGCCGCGTCTTTTAAAGTAGAGGACATTCGTGTGGACGGTCTGCAGCGTATTAGCGCAGGAACCGTTTTCAGTGCATTCCCAATCAATATTGGCGACCAAGTCGATAACGACGGTTTGAATAAAGCCAGTAAAAGCCTGTTTCGCACAGGCTATTTCAATGACATTCAGCTAGCCCGTGACGGCAATATCTTGATCATTAATTTGGTGGAGCTACCAACCATTACTGAATTAGAAATTGAGGGTAACAGTGCCATTGAAACTGAGCAGTTAAAAATAGGTTTGAAACAAGCGGGCTTGGCAGAAGGTTATGTATTCAAGCGCTCAACCATGGAGCGACTTGAGCTTGAGCTTGAACGCCAATATGTCAGCCAAGGTCGTTATGACGCGCAAATCGAAACAGAAGTTAAAAAATTGCCGCGTAACCGTGTTGGTTTGAAAATCAATGTGGATGAAGGTTCGGTAGCCTCCATTAGCCACATCAATATAGTGGGCCAAGAAAATTTCACACAAGACGAGTTAATCAAACAGTTTGAATTAACCACGACCAATCTTTGGTCTTGGTATAAAAGCGATGATAAATACAGCCGTGAAAAATTAAGCGGTGACCTAGAACGTTTACGCAGCTTTTACTTAGACCGCGGTTATATTCGTTTTAATGTTGAATCCACACAAGTCTCCCTTTCTCCAAGCAAAGAAGATGTGTTTATTAGCATCAATGTACATGAAGGTGATGTGTATAAAGTCAATAATGTTGAGCTAGCGGGGGATTTAATCCTCGAAGAAGAGCTACTTAAAAAACTGATTATTATTAATAAAGATGAAACCTTTAGTCATCGTAAAATGACGTTAACTCAAGACTTAATCGGCAAGCGTTTAGGTAATGAAGGTTTCACATTTGCTAGCGTGAACGGCGTGCCAAAAATCAACGATGAAGAAAAAACCGTTGATATCAACTTTTTTGTAGAGCCGGGCAAGCGTACCTATGTACGTCGTATTAACTTTACCGGTAACGAAAGCACCATGGACGAAGTATTACGCCGTGAGATGGTACAAATGGAAGGCGGTTGGGCGTCTACTGAGTTAATCGAACAATCTAAAAGTCGCCTAGAGCAGCTAGGCTTTTTCAAAGGTGTGAATGTTGAAACACCAAAAGTACCCGGCAGTGATGATTTGATCGACGTAAACTATAGCGTTGAAGAGCAGCCAAGTGGCAGCTTAAATTTGAGCGTAGGTTATTCAAGTGCTGACGGCATGATCATTGGCTCAAGTGTGAGCCAGAATAACTTCATGGGTACCGGTAAAAAAATGAGTACCAGTGTGAATAAAACAGACGCTGTTACCAGTTTGAATCTGTCGTTCAATAATCCTTATTACACAGTTGATGGCATCAGCCGTGGTTACAGCTTGTTCTATAGTCAAACTGACTTCTCTGAATTGTCATTGAGTGATTACAATACCGATACTTACGGTGGCCGTACCACGTTTGGTTTCCCAATCAATGCTCGTGAGCGTTTGTCGTTTAGCGTTGAAGCCAGTCAAACTGAGATGCAAGTGAGTGATGGTGCTCCGGAAGAGATTCAAGATTTTGTAGCCGATCAAGGTGAAAACTTTACTGAAGTTACAATAGGTAGTCAGTGGAGCTGGACGACGTTAAACAGAGGTCTATTCCCAACAGCGGGTGCAAAACAATCCCTAGCACTTGAAGCAACAGCGCCTGGTAGTGAGCTTGAGTATTACCGAGTGACCTATAACGCACAAAAATATTTCCCAATTACAAACTCTGGTAGTTGGACGTTCCGTATCCGTACTGAGTTGGGTTACGGTGACGGTTATGGAGATACAGATTCTTTACCTTTCTTCCGTAATTTCCGTGCTGGTGGTGTAGGCTCTGTACGTGGATTTACCAGTAACTCTCTGGGGCCAAAAGGTGTTTATTTAAGGGACCTTGGGGCTGCTGGTTTCGATTTAAATCAGAATTTAGACCTAACGGATGACAAGCAGTGGACAGTAGATACGAACAGTATTGGTGGTAACTTATTAACAGAAGCCTCTATGGAGTTAGTGTTCCCATTACCGTTTGTTGAAGATCAGCGCAGCATGCGCAGTGTGTTATTTATGGATGCGGGTAATGTATTTGATACGGAGTGTTTGGTATTAGAGCCAGATACATTAGGTAGTACAACTCACCCAGGTTGTAATGAAGGATTTGATGTAAATGAAGTGCGAGTGGGTGCAGGTGTCAGCCTAACTTGGGTAACGGCCATTGGCCCATTAACCTTCACTTTTGCTCGCGACTTGAACAGCAAAACCGATGATGAAACAGAAGGCTTTGAATTCTCTCTGGGTCAGGTATTCTAGGGCACACTTAACAAAACAGCTTTGCTGCATTTCATAACCGCAAAGCTTAATAATAATTAGATTAATCAGTAAAAGATAAAACGGATATAATAATGAATAATTGGATGAAAGCGTCAAAAGTATTGGTTGCCAGTGTATGCATGCTAGCTGGCGCTGCATTTGCGGAACAAAAAATTGCCGTTGTGGATATGGAGCGTGCTTTGTTTCAATCTGAAGGGGCCAAAGCTTCTTTTAAACAAGTTGAAGACCAATTTGGTGATGATCTAGGTAAAGTTAAGGTTCTTGAAAAAGAGCTGATGGATATTCAGAAAAAATTGCAAAAAGACGCAGACATCATGAGTGATGACGAGCAGCGTAAAATACGTAACACAGTAAAAGAAAAACAAAGCGAATATAAATTCTTTGCCGGTAAACTACAGCAAGCTGAGCAGCAATGGCGTCAACAGTTCTTCAGTGCGAACATGCAGCGCTTAAAAGCTATTCTAAAAAGCTTAGTAGATGAAGAAAAAGTGGATATCGTACTAAACGGTCAAGCTGTGATTCATGTAACACCTGATTTAGATCTAACTAAGAAGCTGTTAAACAAACTTAACCAAGCTTCTGCTGCGAAGTAATTGCCATGGCGTTTACTCTGGGGCAAATTGCAGAATTCTTGCAAGCTGAAGTAAAAGGTGATGCCAGTATTAAAATTACTGGCATGGCCACACTTAGTTCGGCAACAGAAGGGGAGCTAAGCTTTTTAGCGAATATGGCTTATCGCGATCAGCTTGCTGATACCAACGCCAGTGCCGTTATCGTGCATCCAAAACAGGCGGCGGAATGCCCTGTGGCGGCTATCGTATTAGAGAATCCCTACCTTGGTTACGCCGAGGTTTCGAGTATGTTTGAAACTCTCCCTAAGCCTTCTCAATTAATTCATCCAAGCTCACAAATAAGTGCCAGTGCTAAAATTGGCGCAAACGTTAGTATTGGTGCGAATGCTGTGATCGAAGATTATGCCGAGATTGATGATGACGCCGTGATCGGATCGGGCTCTGTGGTGGGTGTTAATAGCCGAATCGGTCAGGGCACGCGCCTGCATCATAATGTTTCTATTTATCATGACGTTAGCATTGGCTCTCAAAGCATTGTTCATAGCGGTGCTGTTGTGGGTTCTGATGGTTTTGGCTTTGCTAATAATAAAGGTCAATGGGTTAAAATCAGCCAGATTGGCGGTGTTGCTATTGGTGATGCTGTAGAAATTGGTGCGAATACCACTATCGACCGTGGCGCCATGAGCGACACTAAAATAGGCAACGGTGTAAAACTGGATAACCAGATTCAAATTGCCCATAACGTAGAGATTGGTGACTTCACCGCTATGGCGGCAGGTACCATGATTGCTGGCAGCACCAAAATTGGCAGCTGCTGTACTCTAGCGGGTGGTGTGGGTGTTGCTGGGCATTTAGTCATTGCCGATGGTACCCATGTGACCGCCATGACATTGGTTACAAAAAGCATAACTGAACCAGGCAGCTATTCTTCAGGTACGGCTATGTCTAATACGTCTGAATGGCGTAAAAGTGCAGCGCGTTTCCGTCAATTAGACGATATGGCTAAACGTCTTAAACTATTGGAAAGACGCGCCGCAGATAAAGCGGAAAGTGAGTAGTTTATGGCTGTAATGGTATATCAGGAAATAACGGATTTTATATCGTTCATCGCTAAGGCGGGCAAAGAGTAATTTATGTCAGTGATGGAATATCAAGAAATAACAGACCTATTACCGCATCGCTATCCATTTTTATTGGTGGATAGAGTAACTGAGCTTGATAAAAAGCAGCGAATTGTCGGTTACAAAAATGTCAGTGCCAATGAGCCATTTTTTGCTGGGCACTTTCCGAAGCATCCTATTATGCCAGGGGTTTTAATTTTAGAAGCCCTTGCCCAGTTAGCGGGCCTATTAGGCCTGGACGCTATTGGAAAAGAAAACGCGAAAAACACAGTGTATTATTTTGCGGGCGCAGATGGCGTTCGTTTTAAAAAGCCTGTGATCCCTGGAGATCGCCTTGAGATGGAAGTGCGCTATCTAAATGATAAGCGTGGTATTTGGCGGTTTGAATGTATAGCCAAGGTAGATGGGCAACTTGCCTGTCAGGCTGAAATTTTATGTGCAGAAAGGGAAATACACCTTGATTAGTACTAGCGCAATAATTGATCCAAGTGCACAGATTGCACCCAATGTAGAAATTGGCCCATTTACAGTAATTGGTCCTGATGTTGTTATTGAAGAAGGCACGGTAATTTCTAGCCATGTGGTTGTAAAAGGCCCCACTAAAATTGGCAAAAATAATCGTATATTTCAGTTTTGCACCATAGGTGAAGACTGTCAGGATAAAAAGTTTGCTGGCGAACCCACACGTTTAGAAATCGGCGACAATAATATTTTCCGTGAAGCGTGCACTGTTCACCGTGGCACCACACAAGATAACAGCCTAACTAAAATCGGTAGCAATAATTTATTTATGGTTAATGTACACATTGCCCATGATGTAATGTTGGCTGATAACTGTATTTTAGCAAATGATACTAACATTGCAGGCCACGTACATATTGGTGATTACGCCATTTTAGGCGGTGCTTCACAGGTGCATCAGTTTGTAAAAATTGGTGCTCATAGTATGTGTGGTACGGGTTCAATTGTATTAAAAGATGTACCCTCTTTTATTATGGCTAATGGCAACTCTGCCAAACCTCATGGCATTAATATCGAAGGGTTAAAACGTCGTGGTTTTGAAAAAGCCGATATTCGAGTATTACGTAATGCGTATAAATCGGTATACCGTAAAGGCTTAACATTAGATGAAGCCTTACTTGAACTTAAGGGCCTTGTAGAAGAGTCCTCAAGTGTACAAACCTTTATCGACAGCATTAATGTTTCCACTCGCGGAATCATTCGCTAATGGCCAAGTGTTTTGCCATGGTGGCCGGAGAAGCGTCCGGTGATATTTTAGGTGCAGGTTTGATTAAAGCACTTAAAGCCCAATACCCTGATGCCCGCTTTGTGGGCATTGGCGGCCCTAAAATGATCAGCGAAGGCTTTGAAAGCTTATACCCTATGGACCGTTTATCGGTAATGGGGTTGTTTGAAGTATTAGGCCGTTTGGGCGAGTTATTAAAAATTCGTAAAGCGCTTTTCAAAACACTGAAAGAAATAAACCCCGATGTATTTATTGGCATTGATGCCCCGGATTTTAACTTAGCCTTAGAGCGTAAATTTAAAGAATCGGGTATTACAGCGGTGCATTACGTGAGCCCAAGTGTGTGGGCTTGGCGTGAAAAGCGTGTGTTCAAAATTAAAAAATCTGTGGATATGGTGTTGTGCCTATTCCCATTTGAAGTAGATTTTTATAAAAAGCACAATGTACCAGCCGTATGTGTTGGGCATACTCTAGCCGATGCCATTCCTCTTGAAGTAAGCTCTACAGGGGCGCGTACAGAGTTAGATTTAAATGCCGACTCTAAAGTGGTGGCTATTTTGCCTGGCAGCCGAGAAGGCGAGATATCACGATTAGGCGAAGTGTTTTTACAAAGCGCCAAACTGATTGCTAAACAAATTCCAAATATTCAATTTGTTATTCCAGCTGCCAATGAGCAGCGCAAGCAACAGCTAGAAAAAATGTTACTTGAGCATGAAATGAATAATGTATTGCTGCTTGATGGTAAAAGCCATGAAGCCATGAGTGCTGCTGATGTGGTGTTAATGGCATCAGGTACTGCGGCACTTGAAGGTATGCTGCTTAAAAAACCTTTGGTTGTGTCTTATATTTTATCTCCGTTAACGGCTTTTTTAGTGCGTAAAATGTTAAAGCAGCCCTTTGTCTCTTTGCCTAATTTATTAGCAGGTAAAGAGTTGGTGCCGGAAATTTTACAAGAAAATGCTACCCCAGAGAATCTATCTCAAGCTGTGCTTAAATTTTTATCGGATGCACAATCCAGTGAAAAACTAAAACAAGCATTTAATGAAATACACACATCCTTACGCTTAGATGCAGATAAAGCCGCAGCTAATGCGATAAAAGACTTACTTTAACTATTTAGTAAGTCGCTTTCTGTTTTTACTTTTGTTCGCGCTTTATTTTCAGGCTCATCATGAAAGAAATCATTCCTCAAGAAATGTTAGTCATGCAACAAGGTTTATTCTACTGTGGCGTAGATGAAGCCGGAGCAGGGCCTTTATGTGGTGATGTGGTTGCAGCCGCTGTGATCCTTGACCTGAATAATCCTATTGATGCGCTGAACGATTCAAAAAAATTGTCAGAAAAAAAGCGCGAGGCGTTGTTTCCAGAAATAAAAGAAAAAGCATTGGCTTATTGCATTGCGCGAGCCAGTGTTGATGAAATTGACGATATTAATATTTTACACGCTCGTATGTTAGCCATGACACGGGCTGTAAACGGTTTACAGGGTCATGCCAGCGGCATTGTGCCTGAGCATGCTTTGATTGACGGTAACCGTTTACCGAAAGACTTATGTTGTGATGCTACTGCCATTGTTAAAGGTGACGCATTGGTGGCGGCCATTTCAGCGGCATCGGTATTGGCTAAAGTACAGCGTGATCATGAAATGATTGAGTTGGACCAACAATATCCACAATACGGCTTTGCTAAGCACAAAGGGTATCCGACTAAAGCGCATTTAGATGCGCTAAATGAACATGGTTTGATTGATGGGATTTACCGCAAAAGCTATGGACCCGTTAAAAAGCTGTTAGAGCAGCTTTGATTAACAAAGATCAACACTCACAAAAAAGGCCAATCAATGATTGGCCTTTTTTGTGGGTGCAACACTGAGAATGGAGTTTAATGGAGCTGCTTAACCATTGTTTTCTTCTTCACAGGTGGCATTTAGCTGAACTTTATTTGGATATATATTCCAAGCCGCGCCAGTTAAAAAGTCAGTAGGAATACTCATCAAACCTAGATCCATCAATAGGCCCATAAGGCTGATCTTATTAAAGCGTGGCTGTGTTAATAAAGACTCTTCACATCCTTTATTAACCACTTTAATTTCATGCTGCTCATCACGCTGCAGTTGTTTAACCGTATAGCCAGTACCGGCGTAACGGCCATTAATAAATATCTCGGCGTCTTTATGAGTTTTAATGCGTACTTCTTGCTGGCTGCCGTTAAATAATGAAGCACAGCCGGTTAATAAACACATGCTTAAAAGGCAAAGGCTAATAATTTTATAATTCATACATTCACCTTAAAAATGATAGCGGGCAGACAAACTAGTGAACCACTGGTCAAACGATTCCAGCTCCGTGTCGTGATCAAATTGGATTTGATTAAGTTGCAACTGATAAGACCAGTCTTTATTGGCTCGATACACCATGGCCATGGCTAGATGCGCTTTTGCAAAAGCTTTTGAACTTGTAGAAAAGCCAGGGGTAACTTGTACGTCACTACTGGAATCACTAGGTTGAACAGTCGTGACTTCATCATCGGTATAGTTGTTTGACCCAAAGATCACACCGGCTTTAAATTGCATATTAAGTCGTTGGTTAAGGTTGTAAAACAATACATGGCTCAAATAGAAACCACGGGTGCTAACTTTCGCATTACGAACGACGGTGCTAACAGATTCACCATTAATACCATTTTCATTTTTAGAGAAGGTTTTTACAAATTTAATACTGCCGTAGTTTAAAAAACCAACCTCAAAAGCATAACTAGGGTGAAAGCGTAACCCTAAATAGATGTTCCAAGGCATAGCTTGGTTTTCTACATCAGAGTAACTTGGGGTCTCTGTTGTCCCTCCGAAATCTTTTGTAGGGTCGCTAGCACTGAGTTCTGTATAGCTATATCCCAAACCAAAACCTGCGTATTTTGCCACAGGAAAGGCCATGCTATTTAGGCTCATGGTGCCCAGTAGGCTTAATAAAAAATAAGAAATGTATCGCATAATAATTTGTCTATTATTTTTTGTGGTCATGGTAGCGGCTGCTAAGGTTTAGTGCCATGAATATTTGTGGGCAAACCGTACTAAGACTTGGCTGCATCCGCTAAATCCTCCACGTCTTCACAAAAGAATTGGTAAATATCTTCTTTGCGCTTCATGGCGTCGTCATAGCCATGTTGAATCAAATCACGGCAAAAGCCCCGTTCAAACAATAGATAACTTAAAACACCCGCGCCACTTTTATGGGTGGTGCCACTGCCTTTTAAAAAGAAGCGCAAGCTTTTAGGCAGTTCACGGGCGTGACGAGCGGCAATGTCATCGATGGATTCACTGGGGTTAATCTCTAAGAGATCCACTGGGCGCAAGGGAATGCCTTGGCTAATTAATACTTCATCTGGGATTTTACTGATGGTGCTGTTAATACGAGTTAGGCGTTCAACATCACTTTCCATGCTGTCTAAGAAAGCAGCATTAAACATGTGGTTCATGATTTTAGCCATGCTTGGATAGTGTTTCATGGTTTCACGTTGTTTACGTTTATGCGCCTCGCCACTGACACCTATGACCAATATCTTTTCGGCGCCTAAATGTAAAGAAGGGCTAATAGGCGCTAATTGGCGAATGGCGCCGTCACCAAAATATTCGCGATTAATTTGAATGGCGGGAAAAACAGCAGGAATAGCTGATGATGCCATTAAATGGTCAATATCAATGCGCGAGCGTAAACCAATGCGGCGTAATCGTTGCCAGTTTTTTACACTCTTATGGGCTTGGAAAAAACTAACCGACTCACCGGTTGCGTAACCAGACGCGGTAACTGACAAAGCATACAGGTCTTTGCTATCAATGGCTTTTTGGATGTTCTCAAACAGTACCACTTTTTTTAATAAACCCCTTAACGGAGTGTTGTCTAATAACGAGACGGGCTCTCCGGCTTTGTAACCAAAAAAGCTGTTCATCAAAAACTTCATGGACCAGCTTAATACCCCTGGGGTATCGCAGCGGAAAACCTGATCGCAGCTAAAGTTTTTCCAGGTATGCTCTAAGTGGCGAATGCCTAAACGATAGTGGCTGGCGTAACTGGCCAGTGCTACCGCGTTAATGGCCCCAGCACTGGTGCCGCTGATGACTTGGAAGGGGTTGCCGCTGTCTTTAGGCATTAAACGACAGATGGCTTTTAATACACCCACCTGATAGGCCGCCCGTGCGCCACCACCTGATAAAACCAGACCGATTTTTTTATCCACTAATTTCCGTGTCATGTTCTGGGCTTACCTGCCTAACAAAAGCTGTGATTAAAAAACGCTAAAAGAAACCGCTTAAAAGTGCGGGAACTCACCCTGAGTATAGTTCATAATACGTGGCGTAACGGGCCTAGCCACTTGGCTGAATAGGGAGAAAAAAGAGATGTTTACCGGCATTGTACAAGCAGCACTTGAAATCGATTCTATTGAGAAAAAAACTGGCCTTTGGACCTTAGCCCTAAACCTGCCCGAAGCCATGTTAAGCGGCTTAGAGATTGGTGCCAGTATTGCCCTTAACGGTGCTTGCCTAACCGTGACACAAATAAGCCCAAACGAGCAGGGTGCTCAGGTGAAGTTTGATGTGATGATGGCCACGTTAAATCTAACCAATTTAAACGCTCTGCATAAAGGTACTCAGGTGAATGTCGAGCGAGCCGCGCGTTTTGGCGACGACATTGGTGGGCACCAATTAAGCGGCCACGTATTTACCACGGTGAACGTGGTGGAGATCGAGCGCCCAGAAAATAATTGCATCATCTGGTTTGAGTTAAACGAAAAGCTAAAACCGTATGTCTTTGATAAAGGCTATATTGGTTTAAATGGCTGCAGTTTGACCATCGCACAGGTAAAAGACGATCGCTTTTGTGTGTATTTGATTCCTGAAACTTTGAATATCACCACTTATAAAAACATTGAAGTGGGCCAAGCTGTAAATCTAGAAATAGACACACAAACACAGGTGATTGTGGATACTGTTGAAAGAATGCTAAAGCAAAAACAATTAGTGTGATCCACAAAAAAGCAGCCAATTAGCGTTTAACGCTAAGGCTGCTTTTTTGTTACAGGCTGCTTGATACAAGTTGTATATCAAAGCTTATTTACAGGCTTTTGATGTACGTAGCGATGTCGCGAGACTCATACATCCACTGCACTTCACCGTTGTCATTTTCAATTTTTAAACAAGGTACGGTGCCTTTACCGCCTCCTTGAATTAAATCCTGACGGTTTTTAGGGTCTTGCAGTGTATTACACAGTTCTACCTTCACAGGGCTGTTTTTCAAAACAGTCAAAACCATTTGGCAAAATGGGCATTGGTCGTAGTAATAAAGGGCGTAATTCATGTGTATCCCGCTTTTGGTCTTTAAGTTAAATAGAAATAGGCAGTCATAAAAAATGTTAGACCAAATTATACTGTTTTTTATCAGTACCATCGCGAATATTTTTTCAGCCTTTGCAGGGGGCGGCGCAGGCTTGATTCAGCTGCCGGTGCTTATCTTTATGGGGTTGCCGTTTTCCATTGCTTTGGCCACCCACAAAATAGCCACTGTGTTTTTAGGCGTTGGCGCCACCATTCGCAATGTGAAAGAAGGGCACACAAGCTGGAAATTCAATGGCTTTATGCTGCTATCGGGCATTCCCGGTGTGGTGCTTGGGGCGTATGTGATTGTCGGTGTGGACGATCGATTAGCTGAGATCTGCTTAGGCTGTTTGACCTTGTTTTTGGGCGTGTACTCCATTTTTAAACCGGAACTGGGTGTGGGCTCTGAAAAAAAGGAATTCAGTGCTTTAGGCTATGTTTTAGGGGGCTTGGGCCTGTCTTTAATTGGTTTTGCCAATGGCGCTTTGTCTGCGGGCACAGGGTTGTTTGCCACCATGTGGTTGGTTAAGTATTTTGGCCTTAATTATAAGCTGGCAGTGGGGCATACCTTAATCAGTGTGGGCTTGTTCTGGAATGCCAGTGGTGCCATCACCATGGGCTTTGTGGGAGATATCCAGTGGGATTGGCTGCCAGCGCTGATTTTAGGCTCGTTATTAGGGGGCTTTTTGGGAGCGCATTTGGCGATTCATGCAGGCTCTAAGTGGATCAAGCGCTCTTACGAGATAGTAACGCTAATAGTGGGTCTAAAGCTGCTAATGGGTTAGGGCTAAATGGTTTCCCATAAACATAAAAGGCACATTCCAGACTCTTAATGTGTTTGGAATGATGCTAAAATACGCGCCACATTTAACCCTGTAATTAAATAGAACGTGAATACAGATATGAAACTAGATACTCCAGCAGAAAAAGTAAGCTACCTAATTGGCCGTCAAGTGGGCGACCAACTAAAAGGCAGCCAGTTCCCAGGTTTTGAAGTAAGCAATGTTGTTGCTGGTATTCAAGCGTCTATGGCTGGCGAAGCTATGCCTTTGAGCCAAGAAGAAATCGAAGCGGCTTACGAAGTAATTCAGGGCCTAATGAAAGAAGCTGAAGAAAAAGCAGCATCTGCGGCAAAACAAATTGGTGAAGACTTCCTAGCTGAAAATGCTAAAAAAGAAGGCGTTGTAACACTAGAAAGCGGCCTGCAATACGAAATCATCACTGAAGGTAACGGTGCACAACCTACTCGCGAGAGCACTGTTCGCACTCATTACCACGGTACATTCATCGATGGTAACGTATTCGATAGCTCTGTTGACCGTGGTCAGCCTGCTGAATTCCCAGTTGGCGGCGTAATCGCTGGTTGGACTGAAGCACTACAGCTAATGAAGGAAGGCTCTAAATGGCGTCTATTCATTCCTAGCGATCTTGCTTACGGCCCACAGGGTTCACAAGGTGCGATTCCACCACACAGCGCACTAGTATTTGAAGTTGAACTATTAAACGTTGTAGCTTAATAGTTAAACAAGGGCAGAAATGCCCACCAAACAACGCATTAGTATTTGAAGTTGAATTGCTAAACGTTGTAGCTTAATTAATAAGCTAAACCCCTGATATTTGATGCGGTCTTGTATCAGCATCAAATCAGCAAAAAACCCTTTTGAGTAATCAAAAGGGTTTTTTAGTTTCAGGTATAATCATTTTTAACATTCAAAATAAAAAGAAGCGAACTATGTTGTTACGACTGTCAGCCCTATTGTTTTTTGTAGTAGGTTCCATTTTAGCGGCCAGCACCGCTTGGGCCACACCAAACTTAACCATATTAAACAAGCGGCGCAGCTATCTCATATTGCTTATAGTCAACCTCAAGAAATTGAAGCACAGCTAAAAGGACTGAACTTACCCTTAACAAAACATGATGTGTTGGCAGGCCCTGAGGTGAGCTATTTTTTAACACAGCTGGATGGCGTACAAGTGATTGCCATACGGGGCACAGCCAATGCTCAAAACGTATTAGTGGATTTAGATATTAGTTTAAAAAATGATAATGCGTTAGGCATTCAAGTGCATCAAGGTTTTGCCATATCCGCAGCGGCTGTTTATGAAGACGTTAAATCATTATTAAATAAACAGCAGCCTATCGAAACCACAGGGCATAGCTTGGGCGGTGCGGTGGCGGTGTTGCTTGGTATGTATTTACAAAAAGACGGTTACAACCTACAAGCCATTACAACCTTTGGCCAACCTAAAGTGACAAATGTACAAGGTACACGCCAGTTTTCAGAGTTACCGCTTACTCGTGTTGTGACACCAAAAGATATCGTGCCGCTTGTGCCACCATTAAGCCCGATGCAAATTAAAGAATTAGACATTTACTGGCACAACGGTATTGAAGTGATTTTATTAAAAGGCCAAGAATACTCTCTCACCAGTGGCCTTAAAAGTATGATGCGAGCCACAAAAGTAGCATCAGCGCTGCCGGATGAACGAAATTTACACGCGCATAAAATGAGTACATACCTACAATTAATAAACGAGAAATTGAAAAGTTCGAAACAAGTGCCTTATAAAATGGGCATCAATTTATTTGGCCTGTCGATTGATTAGTGACCAGAACGGTTTCATAGTTTGAGTTCAACTTAGTTATAAAAAAGGCCCTTTCGATTGCTCGAAAGGGCCTTTTTTTAGTGTTATGTCCCGTCCTGAAATAAGCCGGTAAATTAAGGGGCTTGCTCAATGGCAACCGCATTGTTATCCGTTACCACATTGTTTGAAACAGGGGCTTCTGTATTTGCTACGTCAGCGTCTTGTGTTTCATTTTCAGGCTCCACTTCAACCGCTACTGTTTCAACTACTTCCTCACTTTCCTTGGTCTCAACTTCTGCAGTTTTGCTTTCAGCAGTTTCTGCTTGTGTGATGGCTTCTTCTGTTTGAACTGCGGCCAGTGGTGTTTCAGCAGGTGCGGCAAGCTCGTCAGCATTATTTACAGGTTCTTCTGTTTTTACTTCTGCTATTTCCGCTGTCACGTTTTCTTGGGGGTTAGTCTCTTCTGTTGTTTCAGCTACCTGAGTAGCATTTTCTGTTTCAGACAAAGCTGCTTCAGTCGCATTCTCTAGATCAGCGTTTGTTGCTGCCACGTCTGCAATTTCTTCGCTAACGTCTGGCTTAGCAGTGGTTATCGGTTGTTGTGTGTCGGTATTAAGTGCCACATCTTTTTTAGCTGAATTTTCAGTGTTTGCTGTTTTAATTTCTTTTTGGCTCTCTTCAATTATTGCGCTTACAGCTACCTTTTCAGCGGCTAATGCTGCTTCTGATTGCAATGGTTGAGTGTGAAGCGATGCAAGTTTGTTAACGGTTTCAGCAGTCTGAGCAATGGCCATGGATTGGCTGTTTAGGTTTAAGTGAGAAATGTTTTCTTGTCCTAATGCCACTGCAATTCTGTTTATCAATGTTTCAACGTATAAAATGTGCTCTTCGGCGGTTTCTTTATTCAGTTTAAGCAAAGGAACAGCGGCTTTTGCTACGTGTTCTGCGTGTTGAGCCAAACGAATGGCCAGCAGTGATTTTTCTTTAATTTGCTCACGTTCTTTGGCGGATGTTTCAATAAACTTTTCAAAGGTTTCAATGTTCTTTTGTGCATCAGAAAATGATTTAGCTGCAAAATCATCCGCATCCGCATCTTCTGCTTTATCCAACGCGTTTTCAGCAACGGTTAAAAAAGTCTTTTTAAGGGTTTGGATTTCAACGTCTGAGATATCGTTTAGTAAATCTTTTTGCTCGTTAATGGCTTCGGTAGTTTTACCTTGCTCAATGAGAATAATCAGGTCTTTGGTGTCGTCTCGTAGCTCTTGAAAATCAGATGCCAATACCTTGTGGGTATCAATGGCTTTAAGCATGGCCAAACCATCAAAGCTGGCACTTAACTGTTTTAATACCGTGGTTTTATTCTCTAGGCCTCGGTTAAACAATTTTTTTGCGGTTAATGCGTAAGCAATGATTTCGTGTGCTAGCTTTTTAGATTTAATGGCGTCTTCAGCATCTTCAAGCGCGCCTTCAGCTTGTTCCATATAAGAAGGGCTATAAAAGTATAAGTCGGCTTTTTGCGCCTCTAATTGAAGAGACTGGCTTTGCGCGATCACGGATTCTGGAGTTTGCTCAATGGCCTTAGCTTGTTGCATAGCGGACTGTTGAATGCTGTCGCTGTCTTTAACAGCGTTACCAGCACAAGCGCTTAATAACGATAGGCAGGCAATAGGAACAAGGCGTAAGTACATGAAATAATCCCAGTAAGTGTGAACTGGTCGGCAGTTTATCAAACACGGGTAGATCATTCACCCTAGAGTATTAGACATGAGTTAAAAAGAAGGCCCTTTAGAATGCTCGAAAGGGCCTTTTAAAGTTCAGGAGACTGAACAAGAGAGAACACGGTACTAGATATTGGGCTATCTAAGAATTAGTTATGGAATTGCTTGCGATAAGCCGTTGGTGAAACCCCGATCCATTTTTTGAAAGCATGGCGAAAGTTTGCAACATCGCTAAAGCCCAGGCTTTCGGCAATTTCATCTGTGGTCATACTGCTTTGACGTAGACAGGTCACAGCATGTTCGCAGCGGAAATTATCCAGTAGTTTTTGGTAGCTGGTGCCAGCCAAAGCTAGTTGGCGGCGCAGGGTGCGGCCACTCATATTAAATGCGCCAGCCAGCATATCAAAGTTGGGGTGATCCCCTAGAGAGCTGCTAAAAATCTCAGTGATCTCACTCACAAGATAATGAGATTTAGCATGTTCAACAGATGGTGTCAGATGACTGAATTGCATAATACCCCCAGCGCTTTGGCTTGATTTATTGTTATGGGGCTTAATGTACGCAGGGGTATTAAATTTGGCCAAGACAAGGGCTTTGCAAAAAAAAAGACTCGCTATGCAATAACTATAAATCCTTTAAAATCAAAGACTTGCAGGGCGTTTTTGCAGCGATAGGTAGGGGTGTGCAAAAGATGGAAATTCAATAATTGCGTGGTCTAAAAGTGTCATGGACGCAGTTTCAGAGGATATTAACTCTGAAACGGCGCTGGCGATGCTCTAAAAGATTAGTCTTTTTAATGATTTTATTTAGTTCTGAGGTTGAGCTTGGCGATACTCAGAAGGGCTCATTTTTTTAATGTCTTTGAAGGCACGGTTGAACGAGCTAAGGGTGCGATAGCCCACGTCTAAAGAGATGTTTAAAACAGGGCAATCAGGTTGCTCTAAAAGATGTTGCGCAGCTTCTTCAATGCGTAATTGATTGATGAAGTCGTTAAAATTGCGATACCCCAGCTCTTGATTAATTAATGCACGGGTTCTGTATTCTGGTAATTCAAGCTTGTTAGCTAGGGCTTTTAGGGTGAGGTGCTCGGTGCGGTAAAAACCTTGCTGCATTAAAAGGTCTAAGGCCACTTGCTCTGGGCTGATGCAGGGTTGTTCAGGTTCCAATTCTTCTTTTTTACTTTCACCAAATAACACGCCTTTATTGCCCTTTAAAAAGAAATAGGCGCAAATTAATGAGAAAATACACACCGAAGTATAAGGCAGCCAGATGCCTGCAATCCCTGTGTTCATAGGAATAATAACCAAAAAGATCGCCAATGCGGCTAGGCATATAAACGCACCCCTTAAACGGCGGCGACTTTCTACCAGGTCGTCATCCCAATTGGATACCACCACCCACACACCCGAGCTTACCAGTAGATATTCGGTATAACTGGGTATCGTCCAAAGGGCCTGGCGGTAGTGTTCATCGCTGGTGAGTGCCTCAGGACTAAAGCGATAAATGGCTGGTGCGATAAAGCTAATTAATGCAATGACACCCATTGGGCTAAAAATATTAGGCCTGTGGCTGAAAGCTTGCTGACACAGCACCCAGAATAAAGCGGGCACCATGGTAGAAATACTGGCAGCGATATTTTTATAGGGTGCATCAAGCTGGTTTTCAAACAGAAAGCATGAGCCAGCGAACAAGATAGCAATGAAGGCTTTACCCACTGCTAAATGAAAAAAATCACGAGCAACAATTAAAATTAAAACCGCGCAGACACCAAGGGAAAAACCAGATAATAGAAGCACTCAAATCTCGATTTATTATTTTTATATAGATACTGATAGCGCCCATGTTAAAGGAGCTTGTCCATACTCACAATGGCATAAACCTATGTGAAAATTGGCCAATGCTGTTTCTGGCCTAAACGTACACTTTTAGAACTGAATATTAAGTAAAGCCTTAAAGAAAAAGCCCTAATCAAAGGGCTTAATGAATGATTCAAACGTTTAGCGCTTTGCTCTTCTTGGTCGGATTAAAAACGGCAGTAACAATAGCGTGTACCAAGGCAAGCTGCCGCCACCGCTTGAACCAATCGGTTGTGAGGACACCACGGCCACATGGCGTTCTAACAATATATTGTAGGTGCGGTCTTGCTGCACATTACTGATGTTCATATCGATGTTTAAAGAATCGTCTTGTTCTACTTTCATAGCATTCAGGGATTTTAAGTTCAAATCCACGCTATGAGTAAAATTGGCTTGAGATACCGTGCTAACGGTAACGGGGACCACATCGCTGCTGCCATCCGTGTAGGAAATAATGACACTAGGAGAATGAGCCGTAAAATCCTGAGTACCTAGGGCGCTAATAGAACCAGTTATAGTCAAACCGTTTACCACTTCAGTCAGTGTGACAGTGTGTGTGGTGATGCCGTTATCAACATTTAGAGTACCTGAGGCGTAACCACTGGCCGTGGTTGTAAGGGTTATGCTGTCCCCTGTATCCGGTAATTCAATACTCACCTGACCCGAAGCATTGCTGTAGTAGTCTGCTTCAAGGTTCATATTACTTAATACGCTTTCACTGCCGGTCAGTGAAATTTTGGCATTGTTAATGGCATTTGAGTTGGTGTCTTCAACCGTGAAATCATGACTGATCGATGGCACCACTTGTACGGTTTGGTCCACGTCGTCGTAAGTACTTGAAACACGCACTTCAACATCCAGTGCATTGACTCCGCTTACTGGCTCGGTGGCAAGATACACATTGGCCGCGTTGAAATCATGGCTATTGTCTGCAGTGGCATTGCTGATAACAGTGCCTACAGCATTTTTGAAGATTAGCTCATCGCCTGCAATTTCAGACAGAGCATAGCTGGTGCCATGAGCGCCACCTTCAATTTTCAATGTTTGAGCATTATCCCCTTCTAAGATAGCAGTAGCAGACCAAACCAAGCGTAATGGGCGAGTAATGGTAAGCGTAATCACATCGCCGTCACCACTGTCTGTAATGGTCAGGGTGTAGTCACCAGCAAATTCGCCACTTTCCGGAAGGCCGATAGTTAAACCTGAAGCATTAGAGTTAATCAGGCTAGTGACATCGGAGCTGTTGTAATCAAGGGCGTAGCTATAGTTACCAGAGCCGTTATTCACATCAATTTGACCTGAACCCAAACCGATATCCAGCGTGCCGCCATCATTAATTTCACCGCCACCAATATTCACAGTGGTACTAGGTGTGCTTGATGTAATGCTGACATCGAAGCTATCGGTATTGGTGCCGCCGTTACTGTCGTCGACCTCAATGGTTACCGTAACTGTTGAACCCACACCGCCGCTGGCCGCTACACGCAATACACCGGCACTTGGGAAGCTACAGGCGAGATTCGCGCCGCATGCGGTATCACTGTAAGTAAGGGCGTCTCCATCGATATCGTTTGAATACGTGCTTAAAGTGATGTCAGTACTGCTGCCATCTTGCAAATTAATATTGGCTAAACCAGAAATGCTAGGATCGTCGTTTTGAGCGATCACATTTAAATTAAAGGTATCGCTGTCGGTGCCACCATTGCCGTCACTTACATTGATAGTAATGGTGTGTGTGCCGCCATTATGATTAGCCGACGGGGTCATGGTTAGGTTTGTACCATTAGTATTGATGCTGCAAGTAATATTACTGGCACATGAGCTACTCACCGTATAAGTAAGGGTGTCAGCATCCGCGTCGGTAGCCCAAGCACTGGCATCTACCACTTTTGCAGTGTCTTCATTAGTGCTTTGATCAACAGCGGTGAGTACTGGAGCGGTGTTGGATACTGCAGCTGAAACACTCCAGCCAATATCTTTTAATAAATACAGGGCTAAGCCTAGGTCCATTTGTCCGGCAGTATATTGTGGTTCCATTAATTCGTTAGGTGATGCGGCCGTATCAAAGTGAGAAACAGAGCTGCCGCTCTCAACGGGGTTGGGCGCATACATTTGCACACGATCATTTGCTGTAAAGGTTCCTGAGCTGTCGTTATCTTGGTAGCCCGCGGTAAGGACGCCAATGGCTTGGGTGTTCACGTTAGTGGCATCCCATAACAGGCCATCGCCACTAATGGCAGCTGCCGCACGTTGTGCGTTACTCAAACCACCTGCATTAGACCAATTAGCGCTGTTTAGTTTGGAATAAAGATTGTTAGAAAAAATGTCATCAAGCCCACTTGGTTTAACACCGCTAGAGGCATCAACCAAACTTGCGAAGCCCAGCCCATGAGTTACTTCATGAAGCAGAACCGTGGTAAAGCCAATGTAGTTTGCTGGCGGGGCATCGTAGCCGTAGTACCAGCCGTTACTGGATTGTAAGCAGCCAATGTTGCCAATGTTACTGTTGAATTGAGCGGTCACGTCAGAAATTCCAGCACCATAATCTGCATTGCCCATGGCGTTGATCAAACCAATTGGATAAAAGGTATTAAGAACCGCGGCCCCAGGCATTGGGCTAACATTGCCCGTGTTGGTGGTGGCACCCGCGCTGCCTAAAACAGCTGAGCCTGCGCTGCAAGAAAGTGCGGAAAAGTCGGCATCAACTACGATGGTTTGGCTTGAGTTGACTTGATCAGCAATGATTTCCCCTGCTTTGATAAAGGAAAGCTTGCGTTGAGAGCCCACATTGGTGCCGGCATTGCCTCCGACTGCAGAGACGGCTGTGGTGTCATCAAAGCCACTATTAAAATTGAGCTGAATAGTGGATTGCGTCCCTGTGATCGTACAGTTGCCATTACCTGCAGTGGTGGTGGTGCTTGATGCAGGGCAGGCCGCTGCAAAACTGAATTGGCTTGCTAGCATAGCGCTGATCAACATAAAAAACTTAAACATAGACAGGCACCGGTATTGGAAATGGCGTTAACTATCTAAGACTATGCTCAATTGAGCATAGGTAAAGTAGATAAATAGAATAAAATGTAATCAATTGTTACATTGTGATAATCCATATTACGAAGAGGGTTTTTAATAAAACTAAGCTTTTAGACGTACAGCTTATGTGGCTATTTAGTTATATAGGATGAGAGCGGGAAATAAAAAAGCGCCAAATGGCGCTTTTCAAATATGTAGGGTATTTAAATAGTATTAGGACAACTATTCAGGGATCTGGCTGTACTCGCGGATTTGAATACTGCCATCGGGCATTTGCACAGCCACTGGCATTTGTGTGAAGCGCCCATTGCTGGGTAGTTCAAATGAGCCATCAGGGTGACGGATGACTTCCATAGGGCCATGTAGCAATAATTTATCCCTAATGGCCTGCTTCATCTCAGGACTAAGCTGATCCAAATGGTCGGTATTTACCACATCGAGATCGTCCACATGTTGATGTCTCTCGTGAGGGCTAGCGCCCATGTCATTATCACTGCCTTGCAGCTTTTCAGTTTTTTTAGGCTGTACTGGTTTATTCATACTGGCCTCTTGCTCCGCGGCTTTTTGCGCGGCTTCAATTTTGCCTTTATCAGCAATACCAAAGCGCAGCACCATGGCCAACACCACTAATATTAATGCCAGTACTAAACCAATGGATGTTTTAGTGCCCATTTGAAACCTCTTTAAAATCCATAAACACAGCAAAAGCTGCTACTTCAATAAAGCAGCCGCATATTTAACTCTATGTCAGTTGGGCGTGAATTGCCTATTCATAGGCATAAAAAAAGCCCCATATGCAAAAACAGATTAAGGGCTTTTATATTCATGTAGATTGAAACTAAAGGCCGTTCAACGTGGGGTGAATGTTTAGTTCATGTGCTTTTTAAGCTTGTGGGTGGCCACGGCGGTGAGCGGATCTTCTGGCCATGGGTGTTTGGCATAACGGCCGCGGTTTTCTTTGCGCACGTCTGGGTACACTTCTTTCCAGAAAAAACCTAAGTCAGAAGTTTGCGCTAACGGGCGCTGGGCAGGGCTTAATAAGTGCAGCGTGATGGTCAGGCGATTACGGGCTATGCGCGGGCTTTCTAATAAACCAAAACATTCTTGCAGTTTGCAAGAGGCCACCGGTGGACTTTGCTGATAATCAATATTCGCAGAACGTCCCGATGGCAATTCCACTTTTAACGGCAGGTCTTGATTTAAACTTTTCTGACAATTCCAATCTAATCGATTTATCAGTGCTTGTTTAATGTCTAAATTTTTTAAATTAAATGAGTCTTCATTGATAAATGGCAGCAACCAGTTTTCTAAGTCGTCCATCAATGCTGCTTCGTCAAAACTTGGGTACACATCAGGTAATAATTTATGGGCTAACTTTAAACGGGCTAATACATGAGTATCGGCTTCTTTAAAATTTAAATAACTTAAACCTTGCTGCTTTAAATTTTGTAACCAAAAAGCATATTGATCTTTTTTATTAGCAGGGTGCTGTTTTTCATTTAAAACAAGTTGGCCCAAGCAGGTTTGTTTAATGTGAATTAAGTTACCTTGCTCGTTGGTTTTTATTTCAGAGGTTTCAGTCAATAAGTGGGTATTTAAATCTAATATTTCTTGCTTGTTAATGGGCGCAGCCAAACGAATAAAACTTTGTGTGCCAGCATGGCTTACTTGGTTTGATACATGGGCCACTGCTAAAAAATCATGATGGGGCAGGGCGTCACCTGGCATTAATTGGCAACCTTGACCTTGGCTTAATCGATAACCTTTGCCGCGTTTTTGTGCCAAGCGATCAGGGTAGGCCAGCATTAACATGATACCCGCTTCATCACTTTGTAAGGTGTCAGGTTTAATCGACAGCATCTGGCTAAGACGTTTTGCCAGTTGCTGAATGCGTTTGGCCACATGGTGTTTTACTTGGCCATGCATAAAACTTCGGGGGATATGGTTGTTTTCAAATAATTGAATACGAGCCTCAAGATCGCTGTTGCTTTGATCAAAATACAGCGGGTCACCTTCGCTTAAAATAGCGGCCACATAACACGCGGTATAGGCTAATTCACTGTGGTGGTGTTTACAGGCTATGAGCATGTGACTTAAACGGGGGTGCAAAGGCAATTGATAAATGTATTTGCCGTGATCAGTTAAGGTTTTATCTTCATGTTTTTCATCATCGGATAAAATATTAAGCTGATTCAATAGTTTAATGCTGTCTGAAAAACGCTGTTGATGGGGAGCGTTTAATAAAAAGTAGTCGTCTAAATTGATTGAACCCCATGCGCTTAAACTTAATGTAAACTGGCTTAAGTCTTCGGTTTCAATGGCTTTTGGGCTAAATTTATCACGGCCATTAAAATCATCCTCGCTGAATAATCGGTAGCAAGTACCTGCTTGTAAGCGCCCAGCTCGGCCTGCCCTTTGTATGCAACTGGCTTGGCTGGCTTTAATGGTCACAAGCTCATTCATTTGAGTTTTCACATTAAATTGCGCTAAACGCTCTAAGCCGCTATCAATGACCACCTCAATGCCTTCAATGGTTAAACTGGTTTTGGCAATGTCAGTAGCTAAAATAATTTTGCGTTTGCTGGTGGCTTTTAAAATGTCTTTTTGAGTTTGTGCATTTACATTACCGTGCAGCATGAATACATCAAGGGACTGGGTTTCATGCTCACTGAATTCTTTATAGGTTTGATTAATTTCTTTCACGCCGGGTAAAAAAACTAAAACATCCCCTTGGTGTTCATCCAATGCAAAACGAACGCTGCTATAAATCTGTTTGCTTAAATAGTGTTGGCTTTGTCCGGTGCGGTATTGAATATCTACCGGATAACTGCGCCCTTCGCTGATCAATACTTGCGCGCCCAGTTGCTGCTCTAGTTCTTGGCTGTCCAGCGTGGCGGACATGATCAGCAGTTTTAAATCATCCCGCAGATATTCTTGGCACTGCAATGTGAGCGCTAAGGCTAGATCACTTTGTAAACTGCGTTCGTGGAATTCATCAAATAACACCATGGCACAGTGTTCTATGTCATTTTGTTTAAGCAGCTTTTGAATCAATACCCCTTCAGTCATGACCACCAATTTATTGTGGGGTTTGCTTTGACTGGTTTCGCCTGTGATCAAACCAATGTCTTGACCAATGGATTGCCCTAATGTGCTGGCTAAGCGGTTGGCCACCTGAAAAGCCGCCAGACGCCTTGGTTCTAATAGCCAAATCTGTCCTGTTTTTTGATCATTGTTTTGATCACTGCTGAGTGTCTCAAGCAGGGATAACGGCAGCAGGGTTGATTTACCTGCGCCGGGGGGGGCCACAACCACTAAGCGGTTATGCTGCTTTAAGCTATCTTGAACATCTTTGAGGATGTGACTAATGGGTAATTCATTCATGGGGGCATTATACAAAGCTCCCTGTGAATGCAAAGGCAAGGTTTACAAAGAGCCGCTGAATGTAAAGAAAGGCTTAGGGGCGTGTAGCCAAGTTCGATTAAGGCTATAATTCAAACTAATGAGAGGAGCCGTTTATGTCGTCTAAAAAAGTCGTTTCGTTGGATGAGGCTCGTAAAGAGCGAGAGCTGGATAAAAAAGAAGAGCGTGTTGAAAACATGGCGCAGCGCTTTGAAACCGCTTTACCTACAAAAGCGACACCAGTAAAAGATTTTCTAAAGAAAAAACGTAAAAAGAAAAAGCCCCAATAAGCCGCTTTAAATTGGCTGTTATTAGGGCCTGTTTACATTGCGCGTAAAAAGCACACGCATAATTCAATGGTTTTTAAGCCGCCATTGATAGCTTTTGTTCAATTAAGGTTTTGCTTAAAAAGATGGTCATTTCATCACTGAATTCACCATAATATTCTAAATAGCCTGCCAATAAGTTATTAACCGCTTCTGCTAATTTCACGCTACCATCGCTGCGCATAAAATCTTGCTGTAATGATAAGGCTTCTGGTCTCAGTACCTTTTTCTCTCGGGCGCTGCCAAAATGCGTTAGGGCCGATATGGCTAATTCTGCTTGTTCTTCGGTTTCAATCAAATTAAAAAACGGATACTTAGTCGTATGTGAACTCATAGCATTAGCCCTATCATCGTTGTTATTTGTATTTAAATAATTACGCCATTTTTGCAAAAGGAATACTTTTGCTGATAAACAGTAATAAGTTATCGCTAAGATCACCGTAAGTAGCTAGGTAATCCGCTAAAATGCGATTGACTTTATTGGCTAAACACACCTCACCATTACTGTGTAAAAACTCACGCTGGGCTTTAACGGCCTGCGGTTTTAACACTTTGCGTTCATGCTCGGTCCCAAAGCAGGTCATAGCTGACAGTGCGATTTCTGCTTGGTGATTGTTTTCCACTAATTGGAAAAAAGGAAACTGAGCTAATGACATGTAAAGGTGTAACTCCAACAAAGGTACGTGAACTTGATAGGGCGCATTCTAATGGTGAATAAGAGTTCACTCTGTGGCAGTTGTGTTACAAATTGTATTGGGCAGATTTGTTATTTCTTTTAGGAATAAGCATAAAAAAAGCGAAACCTTAGGGTTTCGCTTTTTAAATTTTAAGACAGGGCACAGAGCCTTATTTTTGCCGGGGCAAAATAGTTAGGCTTGTTTTAAAGACGCACTAGCCTTTTAGACCTTGGCTGGCCAGGTACTCATCGTAGGTGCCTTGGAAGTCGATGACTTCTTTGTCTTTAATCTCAATTACACGAGTGGCCAATGAAGAAACAAATGATCTATCGTGGCTAACAAAAATCAAGGTGCCGTCAAAGTCCAATAAGGCTTTGTTTAACGCATCAATGGCTTCTAGGTCCATGTGGTTGGTAGGCTCATCCATAACCAAAACGTTAATGTCTTGCATCATCAATTTACCAAACAACAAACGGTTTTTCTCACCACCTGAGCAAACACGGGCTTTTTTGTTGGCATCGTCTTCAGTGAATAACAAACGGCCCAACATGCCGCGCACTTTCAAATCATCGTGTTTAGGTGTGCGCCATTGGCTCATCCAATCAAAGATGGTTAGGTCGTTATCAAAGTCTGCGGTGCTGTCTTGCGGGCAGTAACCAATGCCAGCGTTCTCAGACCATTTAACCACACCTTCGTTGGCTTCAAGTTCGTTCATCAAACATTTTAAGAAGGTGGTTTTACCCGCGCCGTTTGCACCAATAACTGCAAGCTTAGCGCCACCTTCTAAAATTAGGTTGCCGTTTTTGAACAGGGTTTCGCCATCAAAACCATGACCCAGCTCTTCAAGTATTAACGCTTGTCTGTGTAACTTTTTATCTTGTTTGAACGACAATGATGGTGTCATGCGGCTTGAGGTTTTCACTTCATCCAGTGAAATTTTATCCATTTTTTTCGCACGAGACGTGGCCAGTTTCGCTTTAGATGCGTTAGCCGAGAAACGGTTTACAAAATCTTGCAGCTCAGCAATTTCAGCGGATTTTTTAGCGTTGTCGCCCAATAGCTGTTCACGGATTAATGTAGACGCCGCAATAAAGTCTTCGTAGTTACCTGGGTAAATGCGCAGTTCGCCATAATCAATGTCGGCCATGTGGGTACACACGGAATTCAAAAAGTGGCGATCGTGGGAAATAATGATCATGGTGCATTTACGCTGGTTCAATACTTCTTCTAACCAGCTAATGGTGTGAATATCCAAGTTGTTGGTCGGTTCATCTAATAACAGGATATCTGGGTTTGAATACATGGCTTGCGCTAATAACACACGGATTTTTAAACCCGGTGCCACTTGGTTCATCAAACCAAAGTGATACTCTTCGGCGATGCCCGCTTCGATTAGAACCTCACCGGCACGGCTTTCACAGGTGTAACCGTCCATTTCAGCAAATTCGGTTTCAAGCTCAGCCACTTTCATGCCTTCTTCTTCTGTCATTTCAGGCAGAGAATAAATGCGGTCACGCTCTTGTTTAATGGCCCATAAAGCTGGGTCACCCATGATTACGGTGTCCACCACGCTGTACTCTTCGTAAGCGAATTGATCCTGTTTAAGCACACCCACACGGGCACCCGGGTTAAACGATACGTTGCCCGAGGTAGGCACAAGCTCACCACTTAGGATCTTCATGAACGTGGATTTGCCACAGCCGTTGGCGCCAATTAGGCCATAGCGATTGCCATTGCTAAATTTAGCCGAGATATTTTCAAATAATGGCTCGCTGCCAAATTGCATGGTGATGTTGGCTGTGGTGATCAAAGAGGCATCCTGGGCGCGTAGTAGCAGAAACTGCAAAGCGCGATAATAAAGCGAGTAAGAGCAAACAAGGCATACACAGGTAAAGCTTGGTATGGCGTGTTTAGGCGCAAATTAAGGGGGCGCATACTATAGATTTAGTGGGCTAAAGTCGAGCTTAATTGTTTAAAAAACGCTCGTATTTACTGGGCTCAGGGCCTATATAGACTGGAGTTAAAAGGGCTGATGCAGTGACCCTATGGTGTTGATTCAGCAGGGCTGCTGTTTTTAAAATCCATAGGGTGGGCAGTGGGTGTCACTGCCTAAAATAGTCGATGGTTAAAAGGGGTTACAAATCAAGATTACGCTGCAATACCTTAGCGGAGGTAATAATGCGTGTGGTGCGGTAAAGCTCAGGATGTTTGTCGGTTTCTTTATAACGCACTGGGTCGCCTGATGTGGCGCTCACAAACCAAGAGGTTTCAGGGCGTGGGTCGCCCAGTTCTTTTTTTAACGCTTGCGGGGTAATGCCGGCCGCTTTTGCTGCTGCATTCAGGGTGCAGCGGGTTTTTACTTCGTTAAGGTAGTTCATGATCACGCTGATTTGTTCCTGCATATTCAATATGCTCCTGTAAGGTTAACGCTTGTTTCAACGTGTGAAGTAAAACGGCGGTTTATGCGTTTAATCTGGCAATCACGAATAATGAGTCATCTTCTTCAAATTCTTGATAACTCAGCGTGGTCAGTATTTCGAATGATTCAGAAATTATACCCAATAATGTCTCTTGGTTATAGTAAGTAAATAACAGGCCATGCATTTCCTCGCTTTTATCCCCTAACCAGAAAGAATGGGCAATGAGACCGCTGGGGTTTAAAGCGCTCGCTTGCTGCTGCAAAGAGGCTCTTAATGCGTCGGGAGTAAGGTGGTGCAGAACTTTGTTTGAATAGATGCAATCAAAAGAGTGGTTAAGATTAAGCTTTTGGGCATCAAGTTTTAAAAACGGAACTTCAGGGTGCTTTTTTTGGCAAATATCTAGAAACGCATGGGATAAATCAGAACCCGTGACATCATAGTGTTTTTTCAGAAATTCAATATCCAATGCGCCGCCCGACCCCAGTTCAAGCACACTGGCAAGCTTAGGCAGGTGCTGAAGCAATAGCTGATAAATATTATTACCATCGTAGCCGGCACACATTTCCATGTACTGTTTTACATTTTCAGGGTCATCGTAATAACTCATTTTGGAATCCTGTTTATGGTAAAAGGTGAACGAGTGGTAAGTGGTGCGGAATCAAATAACTTTAGCTGATAAATAGTATATGAGAACTGTATCTTATAGAAAATTAGGTGATATCGGTACAGTTTCAAATTTGTGGGATGATTGCCACATGAATCTCAATTTCAAGCAAGATGAATATGGTGTGATCATATTCACCTTACTTACCGAGTACTCTAAATTAAGTTTGAGGCTGTCAGTATAGAAATTAAATTACTCTGATGGTTAACAGACTCATTTTTAAACTGACTATCTGATGTTTTAAGGTCCATCTGCTTAAACCATAAATATTTTATTTCTCTGATTTCACGAATAGGCTTGTTAATGCTTGAAAGCAATTTAATTAGCCACCATGGGAATTTTTTCACTTTTACGGGTTTACCTGTGTGGGATTGTATTGCTCTTTTTAACTCTGAAAAGGAAAAGCTATGCCCTGAGAAATGAAAGTCTTGAAAGTTACCTTTCAGATTACTGTGATTTTCTAATAGGGCTGTAGCTTGATTGCATAAATCAGGTAAATACGCCCAGGTATGAGTAACATTTAGTGGGCCTGGCGTGGTGATCTCATAGTTATTTTTATTCTTTTTGATTAAAAAATTCATCCATGAGCTTGGAATATCCTTTCCAATAAAGTCTCCGGCTCTTATTAAAATAACCTTCAACCCCTGGTCGCTTGCTCTATGAAGCATCGTTTCCATTTCTATCCTAATAGCGCCTTTTTTGCTGATGGCTTTTTTTTCAGATCCTTCGAAAAAATAAGGTCCAAACTTAGGGTCATAAACATAAATATTCCCTGGAAATAAAAAGGTAAGTTGGAACTGTTGGGCGATACTTAAACTGGTATTTAGAAGTGGGATACTACGCTCATGCCAATCTTTATAGGGCTGGTTAATGCCGTAAATCAAAGCGTCACAGCCTCTGGCGGCAATGGATAAATCTGTAAGTGACTTAGCATTCCCTTTAATGATTTGAACCTTACCCAATAGCTCTCGTGGTATTTTTGAAGGGTTTCTCATGAGTACTTTAATTCGCCAGTCTTGTTCTAATAGGCTTAATGCCATATAGCGTCCGAAGCCACCCGATGCACCCAGTACTAATGCTGTTTTCATTGCTAAGTCTCTTGTTTTTGTAAAGGTCGATGAGTATGGTCATGTAATAAGGTATAGGGAATTGACAAAATGGAAATATGGGTATGCATATATGAATAGTGATTTATTATCGGATTGGAATTGGATTCGTATCTTTTTAGCTGTATGCGAGAAAGGCAGTGTGTCACAAGCGGCCCAGGTATTAGGTTTGTCACAGCCCACCTTAAGTCGCCAAATTCAGCAGATGGAATTGAAAACACAATTAAACCTTTTTAAAAGAACCACTCAGGGGCTGATACCAACCGAAAGTGCATTGGGCTTGCTTGATTCATGTAAAAAAATGCAAGAAATCGCATTTTCACTTGAACGAGAAATTACCGGCCAAGGGAAAACGCTGGAAGGGGATATTCGAATCAGTGTCAACGAGCTAGTAGGGGCGCATTTATTGCCAAACGCGATTCGAGAGTTTCAAAAAAAACATGAAAATATTAATGTTGAATTACTGATTGATAATGATGTTTGTAATTTAAATCGCAGAGAAGCTGATATCGCTTTACGCATGTTTCGTCCAGAGCAATCAGACCTTGTGGTGAAAAGATTGCCAGACTTACCGTTAGGTTTGTTTGCTCATGAATCTTATTTAAGTGAATTTTCTGAACCCCGAATAGTGGGTGATTTACTCAACCACAAGTTAATTGGTTTTGATGAAGTGAGCAGCTATTTGGATTTGGCTAAGTCGAGAGGTTGGCCGCTCACTCGATCGTCTTTTACAATCAGAACGGATAATCTAAATACTCAAATCGCATTACTAAAAGCGGGTGCAGGTTTAGTGGTGACTCATTTAGAGTTGGGCTTGGCCTTACCGAATGTGAAACAAGTTTTGTGCGAGATAGACATACCACCCTTAGAGTTTTGGTTGGTTTGTCACCATGATGTTCACTACAACCAAAACATTCAATCCTTCATGCATTTTCTGGGTGAGTGGTTTAGGGAAGAGCCGTATAAAAACGCACTTATTTAAGTGATCAAGGATGCTAAGGGATTCCTTGATCAACACCTTGCCTTGTAAAAATTACTTACGAACTAAATACGCGCCACATTCTACGTGATGGGTGTAAGGAAACTGATCAAACAGGGCAAACTTTTCAACCGTATGGGTGTTACTTAATTGCTGTAGATTCAGCTCTAGCGTGTCTGGGTTACATGACACATATACAATGCGCTCATATTGGCTGATCATTTTGCAGCTTTCTTCATCTAGGCCTGCGCGAGGTGGGTCTACAAGCACGGTGCCAAAGTTGGCGTTTTCTAAATCCATGTGGGCCAAACGTTGACGCTGTTTGCCACCGTTCATGTGCTCAGTGAACTCTTCAGCGCTAACACGGGCAAAGTCCACGTTAGTGATATTGTTCATTACTTTATTGTCATTGGCGGCATTTACAGATGTTTTACTGATCTCGGTGGCCACCACTCGATTAAATTGATCTGCCAGTGCTAATGAGAAATTGCCGTTACCACAATACAGTTCTAATAAATCGTGATCGCTGTTTTCACAGCATGAACGTGCCCAGCTGAGCATTTTTTCGCTCATTTTTGCATTGGGCTGTGTGAAGCTGGCTTCGATCTGTTTGTACTTTAATTGCTTGCCGTCCACGGTTAATTCTTCAACCACAAAGTCTTGGTCCAACTCTATGCGTAATTTACGAGCGCGACCAATAATGTGAATGCCCAGCTCGTCTTTTAATTTTTTAGCGGCGCTTATCCATTCTTCCCCTAACTGATAGCGATAAATCAGGGTTACCAGCATGTCACCGGATAAGGTGCTTAAGTATTCAATTTGGAATAAACGGTTTTTTAGAATAGGGGTGGCGTTAATGGCGGCGGCCAGCTTAGGAATCAGCGTGCAAATGGCTTCATCGGCAATGGGAAAGTCGACAATTTCAATGGGGTCGGTTTTGGTGCCAGGGTGAAACATGGCGTGGAAGCAGCGATCGTCTTCATGCCAGATACGGAACTCAGCACGTTGGCGATAGTGCTTAGGCTCGCTGGCGTACACATCCATTACTGATGTATCGGTAAATGGGGAAAATTGCTCGGCAATGCGGGCGTGTTTTTCGGCCAATAAGGTTTGGTACTGAGCTTCTTCAACCGTAAACATGTGACTACCCCGAATCTTGCTGTATCAAGCCCTGTATTAATTCAGGGCCCTTGGAAATTTGAGGCCGAATTATACGCCAAAGTCCCCTAAATGTTCACGTTTAATCAATTCTCTGGGCAGGTGAGACAGTTTATTTTGCCCATTAGGCTAGACTTTCAAATGGGTGTTTGAATATGCTGTGCCCCAAAATAACAATATGAGCGCGCTTATTAGCGCTTAATACCCGGCCAGATAATCAAATTAGGGCTGTTTTTCGTCCAATATCTGCGCTGACTAGATAGGAGGTCTATATGGATTCGGTAAGCCAATCGTTAATTGATTTATTAAGCGTTAAATTTTTGCACCAAGGGCCAAGCACGTTTTTATACCGTGGCGAATGTGAAGACCTGGGTTTTCGCAATTTATTTGGTGGCCAAATTTTAGGGCAGAGTTTGAACGCAGTGATGCAAGCGGCCCCTGAAGGTTTTGTGCCTCACTCTATGCATGCCTACTTTTTAGCCGCAGGACACGTTGATAGCCATGTGGATTACAAAGTTGAAATACTGCGTCATGGGCGCAGTTTTGCCGCGATCCGAGTAGACGCCATCCAAGATGGTAAAATTATTCTGACACAAAACACCAGCCTGCAAATGCCTGAAAAAGGCTTTGAGCATCAGTTTGATATGCCCACCCCAAAAGGCCCAGATGGTTTAATGTCTCAGTTAGAAATTACTCGTAAATTTGCTGATATGTTTCCGGAAGGGTTACGAGAAAAATACACCGCCGATAAACCGTTAGAAACCCGCCCTGTGGACCCCATTAATATTTTTGCCCCAGATAAACGGGACCCATATAAAGATGTGTGGTTTAAACCCATTAATGACTGGAGCAAACAAGAGATTGCCCTGCATTATGCGTTGCTGGCGTACAGTTCTGATTTTCATTTGTTGGGCACATCATTACAGCCCCATGGTATTTCGTTTGCCACAAAGGGCATGCAAATGGCCAGCTTAGATCACGCTATTTGGTTTCATCATGCACCGCGTTTGGACGATTGGTTGCTGTACCATATGAGCAGTCCGGCTTCTTCTGGTGGCCGTGGTTTGAATTTTGGTCACATCTATCATAGCGATGGCCAATTAATGATGAGCGTGGCGCAAGAGGGTTTGATTCGTCGTAAACCCAAAAAAGAAAGCAACGCCATGTAAACATGTTTACGCTTTACGTTTAAAAAATGTCAATTTTAACTATGTTGTAAAACCGCCTTTTTAGGCGGTTTTTTTAGGAAAAGTATGAACCTATATTTACGCTTATTACGTATATTATTTCGCCAGTTTTGGACGGCTAAAATGGCCAGCCCGTTAGAGCGACGTTTGTTGTTTTTCCGTACTTGGTTGCATGATTGTGATTTTAATTTGCACATGACCAATTCGCGTTATTTAGCCCTGATGGATTTATGCCGCATGGACTTAATGATGGCCATGGGCATGACAAAACACATTATGAAACACAAATGGAAATTTGTGGTGAATGCCCAAGAAATTACTTACATCAAAGAGATTCCACCGCTGGCGCGTTTTCGTATTAGCACGCAAATTTTAGCCTGGGATGAAAAATATTTTTACGTAGAGCATCGAGTATCCAGTAAAGGAAAACTGCACGCTATAGCGCACATACGCATTGCTGCACTGGGTAAAAAAGGTGTAATGAATATGCAGGAAATATTTGATGTGTGTGGCTTAGAAGTACGGCAGCCTGAACCCGTTGAAGCAGTGGAAATTTGGAAGCAGCTTTTGGATCATAAAAAGTGGAAAAATCTAAAAGCTAAAAAGTAAGGTTTGTGTTTTATGTGTGTGCAAAACCAGTGGCCTAAAGGTGCTGGTTTTTCACATTAATCTTGCAAATAAATACTGCGCTCGGCTTTTTGTTTATTTGTCATTTTTTCTACAGGCACAACATCGGGGGAATCATACTGCTGTTTACGTGCCTTAAAAAAATCCTCAGCCAGAGGTTTTTCTTTTTTCTTCTCTTCATGTACTGAAATACCTATGCCCACTAATACACACACCACAGTGATGAAAATGATGAGCCCTAAGTAATTACTTTTATCATCGGCTTTTTGATTCATACGTCTTTCCTAACATCCAGCAGCAAGCCTGTATTTGGCGCTTCAATACTGATGGCATTATGGCCAAATAAAGTTTGGGAATATTCTGTTTGCGGCCCGTTATAGTGGTAGTACACAGCCGCAGCGACCAGTGCCATGATCACCAATAAAAACTTGATTAAACCTTTGTCCATATCCATCCCTCCTTTTTTAGCATAGCAGAGCACGCACACCCCGCTAGGGCCTTATTTTACAGGGCTAATAGCCATATAAAGCGCAAGGAAAAGAGGGCTAGGCGTATTGGAATCCGGAGAGAACATCACGGGCAAACGGGGTTTTTTTATGGGTGATGAGGTCCGCCAATACACGACCGCTGCCGCAGCCTAATGTCCAGCCTAAGCTGCCGTGACCGGTGTTGATCCACAAGTTTGGGTAGGGCGTGTCACTGATAATGGGCACGTTAGATGGTGTCATCGGGCGCAAGCCGCACCAGTATTGGCTGCTATCAAAGCCGCCCACATCGGGCAGCAATTGCTGAGCTATTTTCACCATGTGCTCGCAGCGTCGTTCATCAATGGTGAGATCTTGGCTGCCTATTTCAGCGGTGCCTGCGATGCGCAATTGGTTGCCTAAGCGGCTGATGACCACTTTATTTTGATCATCCGTGAGGCTGATGTTATTGGCCAAATGGGGCTGTTTCATATCCAGTGTGGCGCTGTAGCCTTTCACCGGATAAAGGTTAATGTGAATGCCTAAAGAATCTAATAATGGCGCGCTTTGCCAGCCGCAGCACATGGCAATATTAGGGGCGGTAATGATGTCGGTTTGGCCATCGTGTTCAAGCTCAATGTGCACGCGTTTTTGTTCGTGAAATAAACCATGAATGTTGGCATTAAAGATAAAGTCCACGCCAAGGTCTTTGCATACTTGTGTCATGGAAAGGCAAAACCCGTGGGCATCGCCGCTGCCATCGTATTGAGTGAACGCACCGCCCACTAGTTGCGGCACATTGTGCAGGCAAGGCTCTAAGGAGATGGCTTGTTGCGCGCTGATGATCTTACGCTCACAGCCTAATTGGCGCATTAATGCCGTGCTGTGTTTGGCTTGATCAAAGGATTTATGGTCGCGATAAAACTGCAAAATGCCCTGCTCAACGGGCTCATATTCGAGGGCGTGGCGTCGCTGTAAACGTTTTAATAAGCGCCTTGAATACAAGCCCAGCTGCACCAGCTGGCTTACATTATGTTTATACAACCATGGCATGCTTTGCATGACGAAGGCCATTAGCCAGCGCCATTGTTTAGCATCCCACTGTGGGGAAATAAGTAGGGGAGCGTTTTTTTGTAGCATCCAACCTAGCGCTTTACGGATTGTGGCCGGATGGGCCCAAGGTTCGGCAAAACTGACCGAGATTTGTCCGCCGTTCGCATAGGAGGTTTCATTCCCAGCTTGGGGCTGTCTATCTACCACAAGGGTCTTTAGACCAGCGTTTGCAAGCCAGTAGGCTGTGTTAATTCCCACAACCCCGGATCCCAGCACAATAGCATCATACATATAGCTCCCCTTGCTCACTGGCTCTATCCATCAGATAAACATGCACAAAGGCGTGTTTCGATATGGTAGGCACATGGTGAGAGTGACGATGACCGTGCCAGTCTAAGTAAAAGATATATCTGCTTGGCGTAATTCGCCAACTTTCAGGGCCTATATGAAAAGGTGTATTGAGCAGGTGGGTTTGAAATAGCCATTCGGTCTGCTTGGCTCCATTTACGAGCTTGATTTATTCAAGCTGGGTGATTAACAAACAAAATGCCGATTACCACTAAAAAATCATTAAAAACCCAGTAAAACCCCGTAAAAATGGCCAGATTTAAAATTGAATGGACGATCATCAGACTGCATGATGAGCCCATAATAAAAACTCGAGAGTTAAAGGCGCGTATTCGGGCCTTACAGCAGGCGTATATATGAATCCATTTAAGAATAAACAAAGCAAAATGATAGCGTTAGCGGTGGCTTTGACAGGCCTGTTAAGCGCATGCGATTCAGGGCCAAGCCAAGAGCAATTGCTGGCCACATCGTTAACCTTAAAACCTCAAGATGCCAGCTTGAATGAAATTTATCAGCGTACCTGTAAAAACTGCCACACCTTGATCGACACTGGCGCACCATTAACCGGCGACCAGCATGCATGGGCCGAGCGCTTAGAAAAAGGCAAAGAAACCTTGGTAAATAATGTGATTGATGGCTTTGGTGGCATGCCGCCGTTTGGTTTATGCATGGAATGTGGCACTGACGAATTTGAAGCCTTAGTGGATTTCATGGCTCAGCAAACACCAGTGCAAAAATAAAAATAATATAAAAATAATGGATTTTGTTTTTGAAACAAAATCATAAAAAATAAGAAGAACATTATGCTTACACGTCGATCTTTATTAAGCAGCTTAATGACCGCCGCTGCGGCCACAGCTGCTACTCCCAGCTTTGTATTAGCCAATGACAAAGCCACACAAAAACGCATTCCTTGGAAAAATTGGTCCGGTTCACAAATGTGTTACCCACAAAGCCGTAAAGCACCGGCCAATATAGAAGAATTACAGGCACTGATCACAAATGCTCCGGGGCAAATTCGCCCAGTAGGCAGCGGCCATTCATTCATGCCTTTGGTGCCTACCGACGACACCATAGTGTCATTAAGCCGTTTAAGCGGTTTGCTGGATCACGATGCGCAAAGTAATCAAGCCACACTTTGGGCAGGCACTCGTTTGGGTGACATTGGCGAGCCCTTAGCGAATGCCGGCCAAGCTCTGTTTAATATGCCAGACATTGATGAGCAAACCTTGGCAGGGGCATTGGGTACGGCCACCCATGGCACAGGTGCTACATTGGGTTGCATGTCTGACCAGGTAACAGGTTTGCAATTGGTAACGGCCACTGGCGACATTATTGATTGTGATAAAAACAAACACTCCGATATTTTTAACGCCGCACGTGTGAACTTAGGTGCATTGGGTGTGGTGACACAAGTGAAAATGCAAAACGCGCCAAAGTATCGTTTAAAGCGTGAAACCACTTGGTTCCCCATTGAAGAAATTTTAGAAAACGCAGAAACCCTTGCGGATAATAACCGTAACTTTGAATTTTATTACATTCCATTTTCAGGCATGGGTTTTATTGATGTGCAAAACATCACGGATGAAGCGCCGTCAGTGACGGATAAAATTGATCAAAATGACGGCGCAGAAGATTTAAAAATGCTGCGCGACTTATTGTCGTGGTCACCAAAAGTACGCGAACTTACTGTGGGCAGTTATTTAAAAACCTTATCCAAAGAAGTAACCGTAGCGAACTCATGGCAGAACTATGCCAGCGAGCGCAACGTGCGTTTTAATGAAATGGAATACCATTTACCCCGTGAAAACATGGTAAAAGCATTTAAAGAAATTCGTGCGCTGGTTGAAAAAGACTTTCCTGAAGTATTTTTTCCGTTTGAAGTGCGCTACATCAAAAGCGACGACATCTGGATGAGCCCATTTTACCAGCGTGAAACATGTTCTATCGCGGTACACAGATATTTCGCTGAAGACTATAAACCCATGTTTAAGGCGGTTGAGCCAATTTTACAAAAGTATAATGGTCGTCCGCATTGGGGTAAGTTAAACACCATGAGTGCTGCGCAGTTAAAACCTCATTATAAAAACTTTGATCAATTTAATGAGATTCGTAAACAACTTGATCCGCAGGGTAAATTTTTGAACCCATATTTAAAATCATTGTTTGTTTAAGCGAATAAAAACACGATTGCATGATCCAGTGGCAATCGATGTAGCTACATCCATGTTGCCCGTCGGTTTTGGCTCCTCGGCAATTGCTCCTGCATTGCTCTAATAAATACATCCATGTATTTATGCGTCACCGACATACGACGTACAGGAAGTACTAATGTCATGGCAGCATGGATGCTTTGAAGTGACCTACATCCATGTAGGCCGTCGGTTTTGGCTCCTGCGTCACCGACATACCTACATCCATGTAGGCAAGAATAATAAAGGATATGATCATGGCTCAAGAAACTGAAAAAAAAGGATTATCAAGGCGCTCACTTTTGGTGGGTGGTGCCGCTATTGGTGTGGGGGCAGCGGTAGGGTTACGTCCAGGCAATGAAGGGGCAGCTGGCCATGACGAATATTTTTTGAGTATTTCCAATGCCCTTAAAAATAATGTCATTGGTAAACCCAGTTTGGTGGTGGATAAAACCCGCATGCGCGAGAATATTCAAACTATCAAAAGCCATGTTAAAGGCCGGTTTGAATACCGCATTGTGGCCAAGTCACTGCCATCTTTACCCATGTTAAATTGGATGATGAAAGAAGCAGAAACCAAAAAATTAATGGTATTTCATCAACCGTTTTTAAGCGGCATCGCACAGCATATTCCAACAGCGGATGTATTAATGGGTAAACCTATGCCCATTAACGCAGTGAAAACGTTTTATAATGAGTTAGCCCATAACAGCGAGTTTAGTGCAGCTAAACAGCTGCAATGGTTAGTGGACAACCCAGAGCGCTTAAAGCAGTACCAAACATTAGCACAAACAAGCAACATCAATATGCGCATCAATATTGAGTTAGACGTGGGTTTGCACCGTGGTGGCATTAACCAAGATAAAAACTTGATTGAAATGCTTAGTATTATTGAAGGCAGTCAGCAATTGAGTCTTTCTGGTTTTATGGGCTATGAAGCACACGTGGGTAAAGTACCTGGGGATGCATTCGCACAGCGCGATGATGCCATGGCCATTTACTCTCACTTTTTAGAATTGTCTGAGCAGTACTTGGGTCGTGAGTTAAAAGACTTAACTTTAAACGGGGCGGGCAGCCCTACTTATCAATTTTATAATGAAGGGCAGTGGCCACTAAATGAATTAAGTGCCGGCTCATGCATCGCAAAACCCATCGATTTTGATATTGAGTCATTACAAGACCATGTACCTGCGTGTTTTATCGCAAGCCCTGTGATTAAAGTATTATCTGAAACGCAAATCCCCGGGGTAAAAGGCTTGGGTAAAATCATGGCCATGTGGGATCAAAATTTAGAGAAAACATTTTTTGCATACGGTGGCTATTGGAAAGCCAAGCCTGAGTCACCACAAGGTTTGCGCTTGAATCCGGTTTACGGGCGCTCAAGTAATCAAGAGATGTATAACGGTTCTGCGAGCATTAAATTGCAGCAAGACGATTATATCTTTTTAAGGCCAACACAAAGCGAAGCGGTATTTTTGCAGTTTGGAGATATCTTGGTGTATGAAAACGGCAAGATTATTGATAGCTGGCCAGTGCTTTCTTAACGGATGATGTTTGATAAGCCCGCTAACTTATTTAAAAGGTTGGTGGGTTTTTTTATGTATCTGGTTTAATTAAATAGTCATTTTTTCCGCTTTTTTTAACTTCATACATAGCTTGGTCGGCCAGTTTAATCAGTGCTTCAGGTTCTTGTATATCACTGTTTTTATTGAGCTGTGCAACACCAATGCTTACGCCTACAAATAGGTCTTTACCAGAAAACTGAAAAGGGCTTTGAATACTGCTAATGACCCTGTCGCATAATTTATCGATATTCACCGGTTCAGAGCTGTTAATTAACACCACATATTCGTCGCCACCCATTCTTGCGGCTATGTCTTCTTCTCTTATGCATTCAAGAATTCTGTTCGCCACATTTTTTAAAATATAATCACCGGCATCATGGCCATGAGTGTCATTGATTTTTTTAAAGCCATCTAAGTCCATAAACAACACACTGATAAATCGTTGCTCACGCCTTTGCTGTAATAAACTGCGTTTAACCTCTTCTAAAAATAGCCTGATAACAGGAAGGCCCGTTAAATTATCGTAATTTGCGAGGCGGGTGATTTCTTTGTTTTGGCTTTCTAGTTTCAGTAATAAAGCCTCCATGTCGTCATTTTGATTCTTAAATACGATAACTATAAGTGTAATAAATATGAAGGCACCAAAAAATACAAGGGCCCAGGAGTGAGGGTTACTTAAGTACAGGTTGGCATCAACAGGGAAGGCTTGACCGGAAAACGTGAATAAATAACCAGAGTACAAATACACCATGCCTAAATACATCGCCAACCAAACTGTGTAGCGCTTAGATTCAAACACTACGGCAATGAGCAGGGTGAATACCCCCCACAATACCCCGGTACCAAAAATACCCATAAATAACATGCTAGAGGTAGATATGGCGATTGGAATCAGTAATACAAAAAACAGCTGTCTTTTATAGGGGGTTGAATTTCTAAAGATAAAAACGGCAGTGGTGGAAAGACCAAATACGATATGCAAATAATAAATGTCTAACCAACCGGTGTAATGCACACGAGAGAGGGACAGAGAAACAGTTAAAACCGTCACCCAGAATATACCTACGATTAGCTTTTTCAGCGCCGCAGGTTTATTGGAAGCGATTTCTGAGGATGTGCTTACCTGATCTGACATAGGATTCAGATAGAGGTTATGGGGTTATTAATCATGGGCCAGTGACCTATTAAAATGTACTGGCCTGCTTTTGCGGGTGACTGCTTTGATCAATGTAGCGTAAATCGGCTAAGTGAGACTTAAGTTCTTGCCAAAGTACTAGGGCCTCTTTGCTGTGATTGATGTGGCGGCGTAATAAAAACAGCGCTCGCTCCACCTCTTGTGTCACATCATCCCAATGTTTTAGCTGGTAATGGCACATGGCCAAATAGCCGGCAAAGATAGGCTGCTTAAGGTATCGAGCATCCCAATGATCTAAGTTTGTTAAATAATGAAGGCATAACCCAAAGCGTTGGCGCTTATAGTGCTGGCGCGCTTGGTAGGCGTAATATTTTGCTATCCAACTTTTCACTGCAAACCACATACAAATCCCCTTACTTAATAAAAGTATAGTCGAGGTATTTTAAGCAGTTTGGGTTTGTTTATATCTTAAGGTTATATAAGAGGAGTGAGCATAGATGGACAATAAGGTCTTACTGCTCTGTAACGAGGGTTTTACAAACAGAACCCAAAGCCGTTTGCGTAACTTTGGGTTCGTTAGTTTGTTATTACTTCTTACGCAGTGTAGAACCACGAGAATCAAGGGCTGCTAGGATGGCTTTCATTTCGTCTGCCTGCTCCATGATCTGCTTACTTTTGCTGGATTCACGCATGGCTTTTTCTTCTGCGATCTTCTCTTTGATGCTGCGCTCTTTGTTGGCGCTGCCAGTACGGCCGTTAGATAGCTTCTCTTTAGGGGCTTTACGAGAAATCGGACGGTTATTTACGCCCACACCTGCTTTTTTAGCGGCAGCCTTAACACCGCTGGTGGCGGCACTGGATAGAGTAGTGGTGCCGTTAGAACTGGTCTTCTCGCGAGCGCTGGTGGCTTTGGCACGTTTGGCGGCTGCGGTAAGCGGTGCGGCTGTGGCAATGCTGGTTTTGCCCAGAGTGGTTTTGATGCCGGTTAGGCTGTGGCCACTGTAGGTGTCCATGGCTTCATCAAAAATGTCGCGCAGTTCTTCACGGTCGTAGGCCACGGCATAGTCTTCAACGGTGAAATTTTGTACACCAAAGTCACGCAGGTCTTTATAAAATTTGGCCTTGATACCAAGGGCCATGGCTTCTTGAAATTGTTGAAAGCGTTCATCGCTACTGTCTTTACAGGTTCCTACCCACACATCTTCAGTTACATTATTTGTAATGGTAAAAACCAGCATCGCACACCCTTGTATAACAATCTAATCAATCAGAGCAATCAAACTAACTCTGACTTTGGCAAAAAAGGAGGCGCATTTTAATGATGAAAAAGAAAATGTGTAGCCTTGATTTTTGTTTTTTTTATGGAAACTCAATTATAAAAAATCAAACAAAAATACTGGACTTTTGTTAAGGCTAGATGGCTCTAAGGCAGGCTTGATTTTCATTGTCTAAGTGGACAAAAAACAGGCTTTTTTATAGGCCTTTTTTTATGAAATTAAATATTATTATATTGCTGGACAGAGGGCATGAAAGCTTGTTTCGAGGGCAATGTAGAGTTTACAGGTTTTAATCAAAACCCATCATTCACAGCGTTTAGGTTAATGCTTGCACAGCGAGCAAAAGACTAGGAGGAATATTAGCTTACAGAAGGCAAGGGTGGGTTCATGCCTTTAATAAAATCCGGTTGGTAAAACACCCGCCCGGCCACATGACCATTTAACTGTTTGAGCCATTTGGCTAGCTCGTGGTTGCAGTTATTCCAAACCCCGTAAGAGATATCATAGGGCACAAAATACACGGTATCTTGGCGGTGAAGGATTTGTTCGTTTTTGCGAGATTCAAAGGCATTCTGCAGTTCTAAAAACAGGGTTTGGGCAAGTTCAGCGGGGGCTGGAAAAGGTACCACATCCTGGCAATCAGTAAATAGAGGGCAAATGGCTTCTCCTTCTGCCCATGGCTCCACTTTGCGGCCAAGAGCACCCAGTGTGGGCCACAGCATATGGCTGATACCTGTCCATAAATCGCGCTTGTCTAATGCAAAAAGCGCCCAATCCCCATAGGTGAATTCAATGAGCTGCCCGTCACGATAAAACGCCAAACTATGGTGTCCCCATGTGCTGTATTGCAGCAAATATAGGGTCTCGCTGTCGCCTTGGATTTCTGGCAGGGTAAATTGAGTCTGGCCCCAGTACATAAGTGCTCTCAAATAGTGAGAAAAACTTAACTCACGCGGTATCTGAGCTAAAGTTAAATCATATGCCTTAAGGCTAGACTAAATATGGACGTATAGTGAAGCGACAAGCAACATGGGGGGTCAAGTCCCTAGCGTTTAAAATCCCTGTCTTATTCCTATTAATGCTGCTGCTTATGTCAGGGGCATTTTTGTTGGTGATGGAAAATTTTGGCAAGCCTTTGCTGATCGGTGAAAGTGAGCGTCACTTGCGCCAAAGTGGCCAAACCATGGTCTCCACCTTAAATGAGCGCTTGAGCTTAACCAGCTCCTTGGTGACCAGTATGGCCAAGGTAGCGCAAAACCTGCCTAAAAAAGACGCCCTTCATCATGGGCTGTTTCCTAACATGATCGCCATCGAAGGCACAGAGCATTTCATCGCGGGCGGTGGTATTTGGCCCGAACCCAAGCACTATAATAAAAACGTTGAACGACGCAGTTTTTTCTGGGGCCGAGACGAACACAACAAACTGAAGTTCTTTGATGATTACAACGACCCAAAAGGCCCCGGTTATCACCACGAAGAATGGTACGTGCCAGCGCGCTATCTAAAACCTGGGCAGGTGTATTGGTCTCGCTCTTATATGGACCCTTACAGTTACCAATCCATGGTAACCGCCACAGCGCCTATGTTTCGTGATGGTAAGTTTTACGGTGTGGCTACGGTGGACATTAAGTTAGAAGGCCTGACAGAGCTATTGGCACAAGAGGCGAAAAAGAACGGCGGTTATGCTTACGCGTTAGATCGCGACGGCACGTTTTTATCATTCCCTGATAACACCATCAGTCAGCATTCGGTGCGCAATGCACAAGGCAAACAAGAGGTTAGGCAGCTGGGCATAGAAGAAGTAAAAGCCGAGGTGAGCCATTTTCCATATTTGATTCAATCGTTAAGGCAATTAAATAAAGTCAGCAGTCTAAATGGGTTTTTATTAAACCAATCACAAGACTTGGCCAGTGACAGCTATCAAATCGATTTAAAACAGGCCATGCGCATCATGCATGTTTTACAGGACCCGTTTAAAGATAAGTCCGGCGGATTTTTGTTGGAGTTTCGAGTGAGTCACGACGCGCTGTTAAACGAAGCGGTTTTTGTGCATGTGTTTCACGTGCCAGGCTCGTATTTTAATGTGGTCACAGTTACGCCTAACAGTACGGTATTTTCAAACAGCGAATACATAACCAAAGCCGTATTACAGGGTTTTGTGGCCGTAAGTATTTTGAGTTTGTTATTAGGATTTTTATATTTACACAGAGTGTTATTGACACCTTTGAACTCAATGAAAAACCAAGTGGCGGATTCTGATAATCAAACCGGCTTTATTCAACACATACACCAAGGTGAATTAGGTGACTTAGCCCGCCAGTTTAATCAGCGTACGTTAATTTTAACTAAAACCAATGAACGTCTGAGTGAATCCATAAAGGCTGCTGAGCAAGCCTCCGTTGTTAAAGCGCAATTTCTTGCCAACATGAGTCATGAAATTCGTACCCCCATGAATGGCGTATTGGGTATGCTGGATTTATTGTTGGATGCTGATCTAGATGATCAGCAGCAACACTTTGCCGAAGTGGCACAAGGCAGCGCGGAAGGGCTGTTGGTGCTTATTAACGATATTCTGGATTTTTCAAAAATTGAAGCGGGAAAACTAGAAATAGAAAGCATTGATTTTGATTTGTTCAAATTACTGGCAGACCTCTCGGCCAGCATGGCCCACTTAGCACAAAAGAAAAATCTAGAGCTGATTTTAGATATGAACGATCTAGACAATATTTGGGTAAAAGGGGATCCATCCCGTATACGACAAATTTTTACCAACCTTATTTCAAACGCTATTAAGTTCAGTAATCATGGCCATGTATTAATTAAGGTAGGATTAAAAGACGCGTCTGGAATGGGAGAGCTACTATACGCCAGTGTGCAAGATACAGGCATTGGTATTCCATCCAATAAACTGGCCCATTTGTTTGATAGTTTTTCTCAAGCAGATAGTTCCACTACACGACAGTTTGGTGGCACAGGCTTGGGTTTGAGCATTGCCAAACAATTGTGTGAGTTAATGCACGGCTCGATCAGTGTGAGAAGTAAAGTAAATGAAGGCAGCGATTTTGCTTTCAGTGTGTGCCTGCAACTAAGTAAAAATAAAAAGCTGATGCCAACGCCGCTTGATCTAACAGGGTTACGTATTTTGTTGGTGGATGATTGCACTGAAGCGCTCAATGTTAGTCACACTTTATTGCAGAAGTGGGGCGCCACCATTGAAATTTATCATGATGGACAACGCTTAATTTCGGATCTAATGGATTACGAGGAGCAGGGTCGACTATTAGCGTGTCATGTGGCCATTATTGATCGAAACATGCCGGATGTAAGTGGGCAAGATATTGCACTGGCCATTCAGCAAAAATCGGAAATGGGCATTATTTTACTTGATCAAGTGGAACAAGATACAGACGACCATTTATTCAATCGTGAAATTCATCATTTACGAAAACCTATTATTCCGCAAAATTTACATCAAGTGCTGTTTGAATGTTTAAGCCCTAAAGGTTTTTTAAAGGGTTGCCCTGCCTTTATGGTGGAAAGAGAAATTCAATCGGTACGAAAGTTATCGTCGAACCGAAATAAACAATTATTATTGGTGGAAGATAACCTAGTTAACCAAGAAGTGGCAGTAGAGTTACTGAATGATATTGGCTATGTTGTTGACGTGGCTGAGCACGGGCAGCAGGCTTTGGATATTCTAAACGAACCTCGAGCCAAACAATATGACGCTATATTGATGGATTGCCAAATGCCAGTATTAGATGGTTATGAAACCACCCGGATTATTCGCAAGTCTTTAGGCGAGAAAATAAACAGTAATATTCCGATCATTGCGGTAACAGCCAATGCAATGAAAGGGGATAAAGAAAAATGCCTAAAAGCGGGTATGGACGATTATGTAAGTAAACCGCTAAGTTTGAACACGTTAAAAGAGATGTTGGAAAAATGGCTTGGGCAATAAAATCACTGCTTGTATTGCCGGTATTGGTGTATTTGTCCGGGTGCTCGTTTTTTGCACCAAAACCCACCTTTTCACCTGTAGTATACGATTACCAGGTGCCACCAACCTATGCATTGACGGCTAAGCATAAAACCTTGTCGGTTAAAATAAACGACGGTAAACCCTTCCCTGAAAAAAAACTCGCCTTTGAAAAGCTAAAATTGGCTTGGACCGATAATATAAAAAACGCGCAAATTAGAGTGTATGTAAATTATTTGCAGCCGTTTTTAATTGAACGCCCGGATGGTGTGCGCAAAGATGTGGTATTTGATGAGAATAAAAAAGGCACCATTAAGTACATGCCCATACAGCGGGCGTTTATTCGTACTCGATATAATATTGAAATCATCGATGGGGTAAGTGACAGTTTGATTCGGGATTTTCAGTTCTCATTTCATTACCCCATAGAAGCCCCACAGTTTCGCAATAAAGATCAAGCCGCAATGGCATTAAAAAAACAGTTTAATGCTTCTAAAAAAATGGCAGAGACCGCATTAATCGCAGATGTATGGCAAAAACTAAAAATAGCGTACTTGCAGGATGTGGTAGTGAGCTTTGCTCAGCAGGAATTTAGTGTGGTAAGTGATTATGAGCCCGAACCCAAGTTATCTAAGGCTTATGAGTTTTTAAAATTGAATAATAAGTTAGGTGCCCAGAAATCATTGAATATTTATAACCAATTAAATAAACAGTACAGCGCTCGAATTAAAGAAGACGACTCAAAATTTAATCAGAATATGCTGATTTACATTAGCCAAGGCATTAGCGCCAGCTCAGGCATATTGAATCATACCTATGCGCCGCGCTATTAGCCTTGTTATTGTTTAATCAATTATCCTGCCAAATTAAACTGCACTAATGGTCTGATCAAGTTCTGCTAGGTTTTTGAATAAACCCAGTGCTTCTGGATTTTTCAATGCATCAGTGTTTTTGACACTGCGCCCGTGAATGGTTTCACGCACAGCCACTTCGACAATTTTTCCACTCAAAGTACGTGGGATATCCTCCACTTGAATAATCACAGACGGCACATGTCGCGGCGTGGTATTACTGCGGATCATGGTTTTAATGTCTTTTTTCAAGCTGTCATCCAGCTTCAAGCCTTCTCTTAAAATAACAAAGAGCACCACACGTACATCACTGTCGTCTTCAATTAGGGTTTGCCCTACGGCAATGCTTTCTAATACGCTGTCGAGCTTTTCAACTTGGCGGTAAATTTCGGCGGTGCCAATGCGCACACCTCCCGGGTTTAATACTGAGTCACTGCGACCATGAATGATCAAACTGTGATAACTACGACCATTGTCTTCGTGTTCAATTAATTCGGCAAAGTCACCGTGGGCCCAAATGTTATTGAATGATTCAAAATAGCTTTTTAAATATTTTTTGTTGTCTGTGTCGCCATAAAAACCAATGGGCATAGAGGGAAACGGCTTTTCACAAACCAGTTCACCGCGCTGGCCTGAATTGGCTTTTAATGGTTCGCCCGTTTGATCGTATACATTCACGGCCATGCCTAAACCAAGGCACTGTAATTCTCCTTGGTAAACAGGTAATACAGGGTTGCCTAGAGTAAAACAGGAAACAATATCAGTGCCGCCTGCGATGCTGCTTAAACATAAGTCTTGTTTGATTTCTTTATAAACAAAATCAAAGCTTTCATTACTTAGCGGAGAGCCGGTTGATAATAAAGTTTTTAGTTTATTTAAATCATGATTTTTAGCCGGTAAATAATTGGCTTTTTCTAAACTGCTAATGTATTTCGCACTGGTGCCAAAAATACTGATGCCTTCGTCTTCGGCCATGTTCCATAATACTTCTGGGCCAGGGTAAAATGGGCTGCCATCAAAAATCACCAGCTTGGCACCGGTCATTAGTGTGCTCACCATCCAGTTCCACATCATCCAGCCGCAGGTGGTGTAATAAAACAGGCTGTCGTTTTGTTTTACATCAGTGTGAAAGGCCAATTCTTTATGGTGTTGCAATAGGGTGCCACCAGCACTGTGTACGATGCACTTCGGCGCGCCAGTGGTGCCTGAGCTATACAAAATATATAACGGGTGATTAAAGTCTTGCTGAGAAAACTCGACCTCTTGCGTTTGATTATTCAAACAATCAGCCCAAGTGTGTACCTGTAAGTTTTGCGTGCCCAATTGCTGTTTGGCATTGGCTAAAAAGGCAGTGTTATCTTGCCCTTTGTTCACATAAGGCACCACAATCATGTGTTCAATGCTGGGCAGCTGAGTGACGATACTGGCCAGTTTTTCTAAGCTGTTTAGAGTTTTCCCCCCATAAAAATACCCATCAGTGGTGAGTATTAATTTGGCTTCGATTTGCCCAAAGCGATCCAGCACACCTTGCAAACCAAAATCAGGCGAACAGCTAGACCACACCGCACCAATACTCACAGCGGCTAACATGGTGATGATGGTTTCAGGCACATTTGGCATAAATGCCGCAATGCGGTCGCCGGGTTCAATGCCTTGCTGTTTAAGCCAGTGACTCATTTTTGCAACATCTGCGTACATTTGGCGGTAGCTGATTTCCTGCTGTTTACCCCGTTCGTCATAGGCACAAATGGCGGTTTCATCATGGCGGAACTTTAATAGGTTTTGCGCGAAATTCAGTTTGGCCCCGTCAAACCAAGTGGCACCGGGCATTTTATTAGGGTTTTTTAAGATACTGGTTTGCTCTTCCCCTTGTACAAAGCTGCCAAATTCCCACACATACTTCCAAAACAAGTGGGGCAGGCGCACGGAAAACTCGTATAAATCTTGGTAATGGGCCATTTTGTGGCCATCTTTTGCAATGAAATTCATCAGGCTTTGAATGTTTGAATCATCAATGCGTTGCTGGCTGGGTGCCCAGAGTTGTTTTGCTGTGGCCATGGTGTCTATGTTCTATTAGCGGAAGATGTGGCCAAGTTTGCTGTAAAAGCTTATATTTAACAAACTTAAATATTCTATCAATTGATTTAAATTTTAAATATGTCTCAAGCCGTGACACTTAAACAATTGCGGGCATTTGTGGCCGTCGCACAAACAGCCAGCTTTGCAGAAGCCGGCAGCTTAGTGCACCTAAGTCAGCCCGCCCTTAGCATAGCCATTAAAAACTTAGAGCTTAATGTGGGCGGCAAGTTGTTAGTGCGCAGTACTCGCACATTGGCACTGACCCCAGAAGGGGAAAGCTTTTTGCCCATCGCAAAGCGCATGATTGCCGATTGGGACGGGGCATTTTTAGATTTACACAATACCTTTGCGTTAAAGCGCGGCAAGCTCAACATGGCGTGCATGCCTAGTTTTGCGGCTAATCAATTAGCCCATACGTTAACGGTGTTTCGTAAAGCCCATGAGAACATCAATGTAACCGTTCACGATGTGGTCGCCGAAGACGTGGTGGCCATGGTACGTGCTGGCAAGGTGGAGTGCGGTATTTGTTTTGATCCAGGTGTCAGTGAAGATTTGCATTTTACTCCCCTGTTTAATGATGAGTTTGTGGTGGCCCTGGCAAAGAACCATGTTTTAGCCAGTAAACAAAAAATCACATTCAAACAGATACAGCATGAGCCTTACATAAGTTTGCAGGCTCCATCTAGTATGTCGCGTTTAATCACAAAACAAATACAGCACTTTATTGATGAACAGAAAACGTCAGCTAACTTTCAAACCCTGAACCCAAGTTTAGAAGCCCATCAATTAGCTAGCATTGGCAGCATGGTGGCAAACGGCTTGGGCATGAGCATTGTGCCTGCGTTATGTGCGCCGCTATTTAAACAACAAGGGGCGGTGTGCATTAAATTGCATTCACCAAGCATTTCTCAGCAAGTGGGTTTGCTCACCCGTAGGCGGTATGCTCTATCGGCATCAGGCAAGGCGTTTGTTGATTGCCTGTTTGATATTTATGGTGTGAAGCCAAAGGAGCCGTTATGAGTTCGAAGCTGGAGGCTAACACTACCGGTCTAGGGTCTAACGGCTACGGCTTGGGGCCAAATAGTATCGGCTTGGCGCCTAGCAGCATTGGTCTCGCGCCCATGGAAGGCTTGATCGATCATCCATTACGCGAGATTTTAACCGCCCAAGGGGGCTACGATTATTGTGTGACGGAATTTATTCGTGTGGTGGATGTGCTGATTCCTGAACGAGTATTTTTACGCAGCTGCCCTGAGTTAAATCAAAATGGTAAAACCCTCGCAGGCACGCCGGTGCATGTGCAGTTACTGGGCAGTGACCTTAATGCCATGGTGGAGAATGCCTGTCGGGCGGTTGAGTTAGGCGCCCCTGCAATTTCGCTTAATTTTGGTTGCCCAGCAAAAGGCACAAACTTACGACAAGGTGGCGCGGTATTATTAAAAGAGCCACAACGCATTCACGATATTGTCAGTGCTGTTAAAAAAGGTTTACCGGCTGGGCATGTATTAACGGCAAAAATGCGTTTGGGTTATGACGATGATTCATTGGCTATGGAAAACGCTTTAGCCATAGAATCCGCTGGCGCGAATAATTTAACGGTTCACGCTCGCACAAAGCTTCAGGGTTATAAACCGCCGGCTCACTGGCATTTGATTAAACCTATTTCAGCGGCGTTAAAAATTCCTGTGATCGCCAACGGGGATATTTTCCAGCAAGCGGATTACAAAACATGCCGTGAAATAAGCGGCTGCCAAGATGTAATGATTGGACGAGGCGCAGTATCAAAACCGGATTTGGCCCGACAGATAGTAGATAGCAATCACGAGCCGTTAGCTTGGTCAGAGGTGCAAATTTTATTGCTGACGTATTTAGATCAACTGTTATTAATCACCGCACAAAAATACGCGGTGGCCAGATTTAAACAGTGGCTTAATTATTTATCAAAGGTTTACCCTGAGGCCAAAGTTCAATTTGATCAGGTAAAACGCTTCAAGCAAACTCAGCAGGTGTGGCATCACTTTAATGTGAAAGATGAATGAGTTTATACCTGTATTAATAACACCTAAGTTAAAAAGGCTCTGCCTAAAAGGGCCTTTAGAGTACTTAATGTAAGTGCTTGCCAACCTTTGGCTTATGATTGCCAGTCGCTTTACGGCTAATTTTTAATTCCTATGTAATACAGGCTCTGTTTAGGCCTGGTGTTTTTTGTCTATTTAAATCAAACCAAGCGCTTGCTTGGTTTATTCGGTTGCGATATGGTGTGAGAGTCGAAAAATAAAGAATAGGAACGAACATGTCGCAAAAAGCCGTGATTACCTGTGCCTTAACCGGTGTATTGACTAACCCTAAACAGCATCCGGTGCCTGTAACCGCTAAAGAAATGGCCGCTGAAGCTAAGCAAGCCTATGACGCGGGTGCTAGCTGCATGCATGTGCATTTCCGCCAGCAAAAAGACGGCGTGGGCCATTTACCAAGCTGGGAGCCAGAAGTGGCGCTGGAAATCAGCGAAGCCATTCGTGAAGCTTGCCCAGACGTGATCATGAACTTCACCACAGGCACCATCGGCCGAGATCAAAAAGGCGCGTTAGATTGCTTGCGCTTAGGCAAACCTGAAATTGCGGCGTGTAACGCAGGTTCATTAAATTACCTAAAAGCGCGCTCTAACGGTACATGGGCATGGCCGCCAATGCTGTTTCAAAACACCGTTGATAAGATTCAAGAACTATTAGATGTGTGCAAAGAAACCGGCGCGCGTCCAGAGTTCGAGTGTTTTGATACAGGTATTGTGCGCAGTGTGGGCATGTTCCAAGACGTGGGCATGTGGGACAGACTGGATTACAACCTAGTAATGGGTGTGAACTCTGGTATGCCAGCCGACCCTGATTTATTACCCATTTTAATGAAATACCTAAAACCAGGCAGTCACTGGCAGGCTACCGTTATTGGCCGTGAAGAAGTTTGGACAGTACATAAAAAAGTAGCGGAATTAGGCGGTAATTTGCGTACTGGTTTAGAAGATACGTTCTATTTACCAGGAGGCGAAAAAGCCACCAGTAACGGCCAACTGATTGAAGCCATGGCCCAAGTGGCAAAAGATGCAGGCCGTGAAGTGGCAAGCCCTGCTGAAGCTCGAGAGTTGTTTTTGTAATAGGACGCAGCACCTAGAAAAACAAAGCCCAGCTAATTAGCTGGGCTTTTTTATGCTTGTTTATATTGATTGAGAGTACGACTAAGGCATATCGCCCACTTCGATGGCCACTTCTTGATTAACCGCGGATGGTTGTTTTAACAAAGGGTCGCTGGGTATGGGCTCTATTGCCTTACCTTTTACCATGCTGTTGATTGGAATTGCTTGAGTGGGAGGGTTTACTTCAAATTGATTTTTTTGCACGGCGTAAAACAATGCAGAAGCAATCATGATAAATGAATAAAACCCGGTAATGAGCAGTTTTTTTTGAAGAGCCATATTAAACCTATTTTTATTGTTTTATAGATTGTTTGGGCCGAAGGTAAACTTCCTTTAATAGCGAATACAGCAAACCGTGTGGCTGCTTAACTGACTTAAGCATGCATACAGCAGTCAGTATTGTCAGAGCAAATTTCTACTCTGGCTGATTTTTAGACTATCCAAATTATTCTGAGGGCGAAACGCTGAAGTGCGCCATAAATACCAAAGGAATAAAGCGGTGATGATTGCAGAAAAATAAAAAGCCCAGCTTACACAGGGCTTTTTTTGTAAGTGTATGAATGGCTTTTACTTATTCAGCGGATAAAACATGCAGTTTCTGTAGTAGCTCTGCGTATTCATTTAATAACGCTGCACGGCTTTGCAAACTTTGCTGGTACATATCAAGGTTGGGGTAGCGAGACTCAGGAATGGCGATGTAGTTTCTCAAGACCGGTAGGGCTTTATTTAGTGTTGCATGTTGGCTTGTTAAGTTGTTGGTTTTTTCTTGCGGGGTTAATTCAGTAAAGCCTTTTTGTAATTTTCCTATGGCAATTTTATATTGCAGCAAGGTTAACAAATCATCACTGTGACCTGTGTGGTTGTGATGATCTTCGCTGGCGAAAGCGGCGCCAGACAATACCAATAAACAACTTAAAAATACGTTAATCATCAAGGCAAATACCTAGGTGGCTAACACCTTTATCTTGGCTTAAAGGGATCAGCTGTTTAATCATATCTGCGTGGCTATTATGAGCGGTAATAAGATCATAAATGGCTTTTTCAAATGTTTGATGGCGTTGCCATAATTCGCTTTCAGACGGTTCAATTTCTTGCATGTCTAATACTTCTAACAAGCGCTCACTCATCATGGTTTGAATGGCTTGGGCATCTAATATACTGCTGTCTAAAATGCTTTGTACGCAGCTCTGTAGGGCCACTGTGGTATCCATGGCAGGGTAGGCGCCGTAATTCTCAAAGTTATCAGGGTCAGGGATGAAATCCGTTAGGGTTTCTAACTGCTTCTCCATGTTTTTAAGGCTTTTAAGTTGCCCGCGTAAGTACTCCCACACTTTGTTTAATATTTTGCGCGCGCCTTTGGCTTGGTCTTGCCATTCTTCAATGTCACAAAACAATTCAAAATTGGCAAAACTACGCTCGCACAGGGCTGTATTGAACGCTAACTGTTGCCAATGATTTAGTTCGGCAAGCTGCTCATGTAATGAATTAGTTGGGTGCATATTTGGTTCCTGAATATGGAGAGGTGCCCTCAGGCATTATAACCGTAAATGTGGTTAAAAAGCGCAAGCTCATTTATTCAAGGCGTAAAAACTTAAAATAAAGCTTAAAAGGCTCGATGTGACTGAAAATCTAAATCACTGATTTTTTTGCGAATTTGAAATTTCAGTCTAGTTTTATATCTATGTACGTGGATTATTTTAATGGAGAAATACCACGCTCTGATTGGTATCTTTGTCTTAGATTCAAGCCAAATACCAATCTGTAATACCAGGGAGTAGGTGTGCGTTAGGCGGTAGCCACCAGCTTTTCAGTTGAAGGAACACATTAGGGTTCAAAAGAAGACTCTAGTGTATGAGAGGTAAAAAATGGCTAACCATATTTTCATTCTTGCAACCGTCATGCTGTTGGCCGGCATTTTTGGGGGCTTGGTCAACTATTATTTATACGGCGAAAACGATCCAGACGCCACCAGCTTACCGCGTTGTTTAGTGGTGGGTATCGGTGCTTCGTTTTTAGTGCCCGTTATTTTAGATTTAGTAAACAGTGAGCTGATCCTTGAAACTCAAGGTGACCCATCTCGTTTATTAATTTTCACCGGCTTTTGTCTTATTTCAGCCATCGCCAGTCGTTTTTTCATTACCAATATGTCAGATCGTATTTTGGATGCTGCCCGTCATGCCCGTGAGCAATCGGATACGGTTCACCATGATTTAAGGGTCATTAAAAACGAGCTGTTGCCATTGATTGACACAGAAACCGAGCAAGATTTAGAACCTGAAGAAGAGCCTGAGGTAATGGATATTACCGAAGAGCTTGATGTATCAAGCTCCAGCGCCTTAAAAATGTTGGCTACCGGCCGATATATCTTTAGATCGTTGGCAGGTTTATGCCGCGAGGCCAATAACGATGAAGCCACCATGGTGCAAACACTCAGTGTATTGGTGTCACGCAGTTTGGCGGGCAAAGTCAGTGGTAAAAATGGTGTGCGTTGGCACATTACTGAAAAAGGCCGTCGTGTATTAGAAAGCCAAATGTAGTCGCTGCGTAGAATCGTGAGCTGGATGTTAACTAGGATGTTTAACCGACAATGATTTACCTATTGAAAACGCCATTGATGATTGTCGGTTTAGGGTTAAGCCTTAGCTTAAGCCAGTGGGTGTTCGCTGCAGTACCAGGTGCTCCAGCGGCCGCCGTTACCAATCAAGCTGCACAAAAAGCCTTAACACCTGTCACACAAAGTGTGGCCCCAGTCTCAGCCGTGGCACCCGCTGCGCTAGAAACTCAAACAGATATTAAACCCGCAGTTCAACCGGACTCTCCAGTAGAGCCTATCGTTGCTGAAACTTTGCCTACAGCAAATAAACCAGCTCAAATACAGCCTGTTGCAGATGTAAAAGCATCGATACCAACTTCTGAAAACCCCATGGCAGCAGATGAAAAAGAGGCCATGCAAAGCAAAATTGTGCCCACCTCTAAAGCATCTGATGTGCGTATTCTGATTGATATATCAGGGTCTATGCGTCAAAACGATCCGGATAATTTACGCATACCGGCATTAAATTTAATTGTAGAGATGCTACCAGAAGGGGCGCAAGCCGGGGTTTGGACCTTTGGTCAATGGGTCAACATGTTAATCACTCCCGCCAGTGTTGATGACAAATGGCGCGAACAAGCGAAAGAAAAAGCAGAAAAAATTAATAGCCATGGTTTGCGCACCAATATTGGTGAAGCCATGGAAAAAGCCCTATGGAAACTTGATAAAGACAGTGAGTTTGATCAGCACGCTATTTTATTAACCGATGGTTTAGTAGACATTGCCCCTGATAAAGACAGTGAGCAACAAAATAAAAACGATGCCGAGCGCCAGCGCATTTTAACCGATGTATTAAATGAATATAAAAGCCGCGGTGTAAAAATTCACACCATTGCTTTGTCCGATAACGCCGATAAAACGCTGTTAGAAAAACTCTCTCTAGACACCCAAGGGATGAGTGAAGTGGTGAATACCTCTGAGGACTTGGTAAAAGCCTTTTTAAAAGCGTTTGATAAAGCCGCACCAGAAGCCGCCGAACAAGTGCCTTTAGCCTCTGATAATACCTTTGAAATTGATAAGAGCATTGAAGAGTTCACCGCTTTGGTGTTTCGCAAAAAAGATTCAAATCCCACCCAGTTAATTAGTCCATCAGGTAAGCGTTACAGTCAAATAAAAGGGGCAGATAACGCTCGCTGGTTCAGCGAGTCGGTATATGACCTTGTGACACTGGATAAACCAGAAGCGGGCACTTGGAAAATAGAAGCCGATTTAGACCCTGATAACCGAGTCACTGTGGTCAGTGATTTGAAAATGGCGGTGGAAAACCTGCCTAATACGCTATTCCCTGGTCAGCAAGTAGACTTTCAAATTTACTTCCACGAAGAGGGTAAGGTACTCACCAATAGTGATTTTCTGAAGCTGATGACGGTTGAAATGAAAATGTCAGCAGAATCGGGTCGCAGCGGCACTAAAGTGATTAGTGATCCTAATAATATTCCGGAAGACGGTTACTACCGAGAAAGCATCAAACGTTTGGCTAAAGAAGGGCAGTATGAACTGCAACTTTCCGTGGATGGAAAAACCTTCAAACGCATGCGTAAAGAATATATTCAGGTGCGCCAGCCCATTGGTTTTGAAATTCGTAAGCGTTTATTGCATGGCAAGCCTGTCTATGCGGTGCGCGTGATTCCACAAGTGCCGGATATCGAAGTGGCCCGCACTCGAGTAATCGCCAAGCTAAAAGGCCCTGATCAAAGTTCGATTATTCAAGCCATGCCATGGATCGAAGAAGGGGTGTGGGAAGCTATTATTGAACCCTCAAAAGGCCCTGGTGATTATGAGATTTTGATGAACATTAAAGGTCGAATTGAAAAAGACCAAGAGTTCAGAATTAAACCTGACCCAATTAAATTAACCTTCCCGGTACCTGCTGATTTCAGTCACGAATATTTAGTACAAGAAGAAGTGACCGAAATGGCGCCAGAGCCAGAGATGCCGGTTGAGGAAGCCCCGAGTGAAATGGTGCCTGATTTAGCTGCAAAAGCAGAAGAGCAAATGGCAGCTGAGCCTGAAAAAGGAGACATGCCAGCTGAAGAACCCGTAACTGACGAGGTTATGGAAGAAGAGTCTGAAGAAGCGCCGAATCTTTTGTGGTTGTATATCTTAATACCGTCTTCAACTTTGGTTTTGGGCTTATTGGGTTTCTTTATTTACAGAAAAATGTCCAAAGGGAAAGTAGCTAAAAATGATCCTGCGCTTGCCTCTATCGATGAAGAATTAGCCGACTCGGCTGGTTTAGGGGATGGCATGGATGATGAAGATTTTGATGATGATTTTGACTTAAGTGATGATGACGGCGATGAGGATTTAGGGGTATCAGCCCCAGAAGCGCCAGCCCCATTAGAAGGTGGAGACATAGATGATCTGGATAACTTGGATTTATCAAATGATGACGATGATGAAATTCCATCACTAGAAGACGATGGTATGCCAGACATGGATGACATTGAAATTCCAACCGGTGAGCCGGAAGCGGATAGCAGTGATGATATTCCTGATTTTGACGAGGACTTTGATTTAGGTTCGGCAGACGATGCGGATGATGCTCCGCCAGCTGATGCTCCAGCGGCAGTTGAAGATGATGCAGCATCTGAAATGGATGATCTTGACGACATCTTAGGTGGGCTGGATGGCGATGATGATGCGATTCCACAATTGGAAGAAGAGCCTGCCGTATTAGATGAAGTAGTAGAAGAGGCTCCAGCACAAGAAGCCAGTAGTGCAGCGGATGACGGAGATGGCGAAGCCGCTATTGACGAGGCTTTAGCCAATTTAGAGAACGAATTGGATGACATTGATATTGATGCATTAGGCGATGAGGAAGAGGAAAAAGGTAAAGAGTAATCAGATGAAACTGTCACAATAAAACAGTGATATGTGCGGTTAAATCAGTGTCAAAGCCTAAAAGCTAAGGTACTATTGCGATAGTTTTGACTTGCAATAGAGCGATATTATGAAGTTTACCGGTACTAATGAATACGTAGCTACAAACGAATTACAAATGGCAGTGAACGCTGCGATTACCCTACAGCGCCCTCTATTAATCAAAGGCGAGCCAGGCACGGGTAAAACCATGCTAGCAGAGCAATTAGCTGAAGCCCTAGATACTCCACTTATTCAGTGGCACATCAAATCAACCACCAAAGCACACCAAGGCTTATACGAATACGATGCGGTTTCCCGTTTACGTGATTCTCAGCTTGGTAACGACAGTGTTAACGACATCAGCAATTACATTAAAAAAGGTAAGCTTTGGGAAGCCTTTACAGGTGAAAAGCCACCGATTCTTCTAATCGATGAAATTGATAAAGCCGACATTGAATTCCCTAACGACCTTTTGTTAGAGCTGGATAAAATGGAGTTTTTTGTTTACGAAACTCAAGAGCGCATCGTTGCTAAGCACCGTCCAATTATCATCATCACCAGTAACAATGAAAAAGAATTACCAGATGCGTTTTTGCGTCGTTGTTTCTTCCACTACATTGATTTCCCAGATCAAGAAACCATGCAAAAAATTGTGGATGTTCATTACCCAAATATTAAACAAGACCTATTAAGAGAAGCCATGGATGTGTTCTTTGACCTGCGTAAAGTACCGGGTCTTAAGAAAAAACCATCTACTTCTGAATTAGTTGATTGGCTAAAACTGTTACTAGCTGACGATGTAAACCCAGAAACATTGCGCAGCAAAGATACGGCTATTCCACCTTTATACGGTGCCATGGTTAAAAACGAACAAGATGTAGAGTTATTGCAAAAATTAGCGTTCATGTCTCGTCGTAAAGGCTAAACATTATGTTGGTTGATTACTTTCAAACCATGCGGGATTACAAGGTACCTTGCTCAATACGCGAGTACCTAGATTTAATACGCGCATTAAAAAATCATTTGGCATTTGCCGATATGGATGATTTTTATCAGATAAGTCGCATCTGTTTAGTAAAGGATGAGCGTCACTTTGATAAGTTTGATAAAGCCTTCGCACATTACTTCGAAGGCATTGATCGCTTGGATGAGGTATTGACGAATGCCAAGGGCATTCCTGAAGATTGGATGAAATCTGAGCTAGAGCGTTTGTTCAGCAAAGAAGAAATGGAATCCATCGAAAGCCAAGGCGGCTTCGACGAATTGATGAAAAAATTCCAAGAGCGTCTAGAGCAGCAGGAAAAAAGACACCAAGGTGGTAATCGTATGATTGGCACCGGTGGTACTTCACCATTTGGTGCTGATGGGTTTAATCCCGAAGGCATGCGAGTGCAGCAAGGCCGTAGCCGTCACAAAAAAGCCATTAAAGTATGGGAGCAGCGCAACTATCGTAATTTAGATGACGATGTTGAGCTGGGTATCCGCAACATCAAAGTAGCTTTGCGTCGTTTACGTAAATTTGCTCGCCAAGGGGCCGCTGATGAGCTGGATCTAGATGACACCATTTCATCTACCGCCAGTAATGCAGGTTTCTTGGATATCAAAATGGTGCCTGAGCGTCATAACGCAGTGAAAGTGCTGCTGTTTTTTGATATTGGCGGCACCATGGATCCGTTTGTACGTATTTGCGAAGAATTATTCAGTGCCTGTAAAACTGAATTTAAGCACATGGAAACGTTTTATTTTCATAACTGCATGTACGAATCGGTTTGGAAAGATAATCGACGTCGCGGTAATGAACGTACGAAAACCTGGGATTTAATGCGCAAATTCACCAAAGACTACAAGGTGATCTACATAGGGGATGCCATGATGGCCCCTTATGAAGTGACTCATGTGGGCGGCAGTGTTGAGCATTGGAATGACGAGCCTGGTTCAGTTTGGCTACAGCGCATGAAGGATACCTTCGACAAAGTGGTGTGGCTTAACCCAGTGCCTGACAGTCAGTGGGGTTGGAGCGGTTCTTTAAATGCCGTACGCGACATTATGGAAGACAAAATGTATCCACTAACTGTTAACGGGTTAGAAGATGCCATGCGAGAGTTAAGTCGCTAACCTTTCTTAGGGGCATAATTGTACTTTACTGCAATTATGTCTCGACCTTCTAAGCCAATCTTTCTCTTTGGTACTCTTGTGTTATAAACCTAGCTTGCATCCCCTTATGCCCTAGGTAACAATACGCCAGCAGTCTAATATGGCTGATATATAAAAATAATAAAAATTGAAGGAATCATCGTGAAGGCTATTCATTCCTGTATTCGTTATACATTGTTCATCTGTGCATTATTGCTTTCGAATAGCCTATTTGCGGCCAATCAAGCGGGCTTAGATGCTGAAATTGAAGAGTTAAAAGCAGAAGTGATTGAGTTAAATCGCGAGCTTTTTGACTTGGAAGAGCAGCTTCTTTATCCAGCTACCACGTCTTTTGCCGTTTTTGTTTCAATGGAAAGCGTAGATGATTTTGACATTCGCTCCATTAAACTGAACCTCGATCAAGAAGATGTCACATCTTATTTATACAGTGACGAGCAAATTGAAGCATTACGTCGCGGCGGTATTCAAAAGCTGTTTGCGAGTAATTTAAAGCCGGGTCTGCATAAACTGAAAGCAGAAATTCAAGGTAAAGACCGTGATGGTCGCTTAGTTAAGCGAGTTGTGGTTGCCGACTTCGGTAAAGCTCGCTCAAGTAAATACCTCGAAGTAAAAATCAAACATAACCCTAAAAAGTCCAAGCCTGATTTCGCTATTGTAGAGTGGAAATGATATGCGCGGGCTTCTTCTACTGCTGATCATGTCTTCAGCGGCTAATGCTGCTGATTTATTGCCAGACCAACCTCGAACTGCAAAACAAGATGCCATTTATGGGCAGGCTATGTATAGCCTGCACTCTGGCGACTATGCCACGGCACTGACTCTTAATAATAAGCTACGTCATCGCGGTCAGCGCGGTTACGGTAAGGTGCTTGATATACATGAAGCCACAGCCCAGCTGGGTTTAGGCATGAGTCAAAGTGCAAAAAAACAATTCCATAAACTGATCTCTGATAAACGCCTAAGTTTTATTCCTACAGAGGCTCGCAGTCAGGCATGGTTTTATTTAGCGAAGCATTTTTATAATAAAGGCATGTGGAGTACAGCTTTAAAAGCCATTCGTAAAATTAAAGCGGCTCAGATAGGCCCATCTGTTAAAGATGAATACCACTTTTTAGCATTAACGCTCGAGTTATTTAAAGGTAATCAAAAAAAGGCTGATCAGCATATATTGGCTATTAACCCTAAAAGCAAATGGGCTGCATACGGATTTTTGAATCTAGCGGTTAGTTATACCGAACGTGATGTGCATATCAGTAAGGTAGAGGCGGTTTTTGATAAAGCGTTGTTATTAAGTGAAAACACCAGCAATCCAAAGGCGCTGGCGGATCGAATTCATTTAATGGCAGGCAAATTCTTTTTTGCCACAGGGCGTGGGCGCAGTGCCATCAAGCACCTTAAAAGCGTAGGCCTAGAAAGCGCTTACACACCTAAGGCATTATTAACCTACGGTTGGGCCTTAACCGAACAATGGTTGTATCACGATGCATTACAGCCTTGGTATATGCTTAAAACCAATCATTCCCCGCTAAATCAAGATGTTCAAGAAACCTTAATAGGCATTCCGTTCCTGCTTGAAAAACTAAATGCAAAAGTAATGGCTCTGGGGGCATTTGATTATGCCGTTGAGCAGTACGATGGTATTTATGAAAAACTGGGCCATAGTGCAAGTCGTTTAAATACAGGCGCTTTCATAGAGCCATTATTGGCTCAGCAAATTCCGGATCGATGGGGTGCGTTTGCTCCAATCGATTTATCCCTGCCGGATCATCCTGATCAAGTTTACTTAAAAGATGTGATGAGTAAGGGCTACTTTCAGGGTGAGTTGAAGAATTTGCGAGACTTACACGTGATGCGATCACAGTTGACTAAGGCTGTGGATGATTTGGACGCTTTTACATTAACAGCTCAAGAACGCAAAAAAGAATACACAAAGATAACATCTGAAAAACACCTCACTAAAAGAAAAAAACACCTTCAAGAACTTAAGTCTCGCTACAAAAAACTGTTAGCTAGAATTAATAAGGCCTTTAAAAACCCAGATGGCTCAGGTTTAGCGTCAGATTTTGAAAAAGAGCAGTTATCTCGATTTGAGAATGTAGATAATCAGCTAGCTAAGCTGAAAAAAAGCGAATTGTTTAAAGATAAAAACTATCAGAAGCGTTTAAAGCGAGTTCAAGGCGTGTTGGCTTGGGAATTATCAGAACGATATACCGCTCGTAAAAAACAAGTCAGCAAAAACCTAGCACTGCTGGAAAGCCGTATTAAAACTACGAATAAACAATTAGCCGCAGCGGAATTTGCATATAAAGTGGCTCCTAAGGCCTTTAGTGGCTTTGAAAATAAAAATAATCGTTTAAAAGCTAAATACAAAAATCAGCTGGCCAAGCTTGAGAAAGTATATAATAAACAGCGTGAACGAGTGGGCAGTATAGTAAAAACGGATATCAAAAAACGTCAAGAGCGTGTTATGAATTATCAATTGCAAGCACGTTTAGCCGCAGCACGATTATTTGATGAAACGTCAAATAAAAAACGTCAAATGGCGTCAGATCAAATTAGCATAGGGGAGTTAAGACAATGAAAAAAATAATAACCCCTCTAGTACTTAGTGGCTTTCTTTTGGCTTGTAGTACAACACCTGAAAAAAACATCGTAAGTGCTGAGCAAAATTTAACGGGTAAAAGCATTGCAAACATTCGCCCAGTGGGTGTTCGTCTTGCAAAGATGCCTGCACCAGAAGCCGATACCAAATTTGCCATATCTAAATATCAGAAGTTCCTTGAAATAGCACCTCACGGGGATACACGTGTGCATGTTATGCACCGTTTGGCCGATTTGAAATTAATGGATGTTGAAGAAATTTTATCCGAAGACCCTGCAGCTATTGAAGCCAAAGAGGTTCGAGAAACCTATAACCAAGCCATTAGTACGTATGAAGAAGTATTAAAGCTCTTCCCTAAGCGACGTGATAGCGACATGTTGTTATATCAATTGGCCAAAGTTTATATGTTGAATGGCGATATGCCATCAGCACTGCATGTGCTAACTCGCTTAACCGATGAGTTCCCTGCTTCGTTACTGCTTAAAGAAGCACATTATCGCCGTGGCGATATTATGTTTAATTTAGAAAATTACGCAGGGGCAGAGGCGGCTTTTGCGCAAGTATCAACAGTTAAAAAAGATAACCGTTTCTACAATAGTGCAAATTATATGCGCGGCTGGAGCTTATTTAAGGTCGGACGACATGAAGATGCATTAACAGCGTTTGTAGCCGTTATTGATGAACGCTTCGTCGATACAACCGCGATCGTAACAGCCAGTACGGGCGATAAAGAATTATTAGACGATACCGTTCGTGTTATGAGTATGATCTTTGCGGATGACAAGGGTTATCGACAAATTCCTAAGTTGTTTGAGCGCCTGGGTACTCGTCATTACGAGTATTTAGTCTATGACTCCTTAGCAGAGTATTACACCAGTAAGCGTCAGTTCACGGATGCGGCTCAAACCTATCGAGCATTTGTAGAAAATAATCCTGCTGATGTGTTGGCTCCTGCATTTTATGCCAACCTTGTTAAAAGCTATAAGGGTGCTGGCTATATAGATAAAGTGCTTAAGCATAAGGTAGCTTACATAGAAAAATTTGGTATTCGCAGTGACTTTTGGAAGTTATACGGTGAAGACATAAAAGAAATGATTCGACCTAACTTGAGTGAGTTTACGACTCAATTAGCGCAATATCATCATTCCAAAGGCCAAAACTCTAAGTCGATCAAGCGTAAGTTTAATTCACTGCTAGTGGCGACACGCTGGTATCAAGAATACATTGATACATTCCCTGAGGCTGAAAACTTGGGAGAAATGTACTTTTTAATGGGTGAAGCTCTGTACGATGTAGGTCGTTTTGATAGTGCCATTCTTGCTTATACTTATGGTGGTTTTGAAACCCAAGAACACAAACGCTCTCAAGAGTCAGCGTTTGCATCATTGGTGGCGTTTAATCGCCTGATTGCGAAATCAAAGGGTGAAGAAAAAAATATCGCCCTTGCACGAAAAATAGATACCGCTTTACGTTTTGCTGATGTCTATCCAAATAATAAAAATACACCACAGGTTTTGGCTAAAGCGGCGGAAGGGCTGTTTTCACTAAATAAATATGAAAAAGCGGCTCAAATCGCTTTGCGGGTGCTTACTAATACAGCGTCTAATAACAAGCAGCGTTCTGTTGCTCACTTAATTAAAGCCCATAGTCACTTTGATATGCAGCAGTATGCATCTGCTGAAGTTGATTATTTGAAAGCACTAGATGGCAAGCAGATTAAGAAAAAAGAGCTTTCTCAGGTGCGAGAAAAGTTAGCGGCCAGTATTTACAAACAAGGTGTTGCTTGGGTTGAAAAAGATCAACTTGATAAAGCTGTAGATGACTTTATGCGTGTAGGTAAGGTTGTACCTGAATCTCCAATACGTATCACTGCTCATTACGATGCAGCCAGTTATCTAATGAAAAAGAAAAGCTGGGAAAAAGCTGAGAAGCTATTGCTAAGTTTTCGTGATGATTTTCCAAAAAATAAGTTAGCTAAAGATATCCCATCTAAGTTGATAATTGCTTATGAAAACTTAGAGGACTGGAAAAAAGCCGCGTACGAGTTACAGCAAATTTGGCGCTATAGCAAAAAGAAAAAAGAACAACGAGTGGCCCTTTATCAAGCTGCTGAGTATTACGAAAAAGCCGACGACATCGATAATGCTATGACCATGTTGAAACGATATGCGCATAACTATCCAAAACCATTTGATGCGCAGCTTGAATCAATTAACAAGCTAGAGGGTTTGTATCTTAAAAAAGGCGATCATAAAAAACGCCGTTATTGGCTTGATAAGTTAATTGTTTCTGATGCAAAAGCGGGTAAATCAAGAAGTGATCGCTCTAAGTTCTTAGCAGCTAAGGCGTCATTTGAGTTAGCAGATTACGAGCGACAGGACTATGCCAAAATCGCGCTTAGTCTTCCTTTACAAAAAAGCTTGGGTAAAAAGAAAGTGGCTTTGAAGCGTACACTTGATGCCTATCAGCGTACTGCAAAAATGGAAGTTCAAGAGTTTACTACGGCGGCAACCTTCCAAATTGCTGAAATTTACGGCCGATTATCACGTGATTTAATGGATTCGGAGCGACCAGCGGGTCTTGATGAACTTGAGTTAGAAGAATACGAATTCTTATTAGAAGACCAGGCTTTCCCGTTTGAAGAAGCAGCGATCAATATTCACGAAACGAATATTAAGCGCAGTTGGGATGGTTTGTACGACGATTGGATTTCACAAAGTATCGGGGCGCTATCTAAGCTAATGCCGGCTCGTTATGCAAAAGAGGAGTTAAGTTATGATGTCATTGCTGAAATTCACTAGCAGCGTTCTTTTCTCATTGGCGTTAGTAGGTTGTTTTTCTGGAAATGTGAAAACAAACGTATCTGCCAATGTTGAGTCGGAAGTGATTGAGATTCCTTCTCAGGCGGCTACTGATTTTAAAATTGCTATTGAGTTCATGAATCAGTCTAACCCTGAAAAGGCAAAAAAAGCCTTTGAAAAAATGACGCTGGATTACCCCGAGTTATCGGGACCATTTGCCAATTTAGGTGTGATTTATAGTCAAGAGAAAGAATGGGGCCAGGCGTTAGAATATTTAAAACTAGCCCAGAGCAAGAATACTAAAAATGTAAAAATATTAAACCAGCTAGGGTATGTGTATAGGCAGCAAGGGTTGTTTACACAAGCTCAAAGCGCTTATGAGAAAGCCATCAAAACAGATTCAAACTATGCAGATAGCTACTTAAATCTAGGTGTGTTGTTTGATATTTATATGGGGAACCTTGTAAAAGCTAGTAACTACTATCAAAAATATCAAAGCTTGCAATCAAGCCCAGATAGAAAAGTGGCAGGCTGGATTGTTGATATAAATAGGCGCGCAGGTATTAAAACCCAAGTGGCTGGAGGTCAATAACATGAATAAAATGTTGATGGCTTTTTTGTGTAGCGTATTTAGTGTGTCTGTATTAGCGAGCGGTAAGGCCGTAAAACTAAAAGGCCTAAAAATTCAGGCTGATAACGAAGCGCCTCAGGTAATGCATATTATACCTTGGCAAACCCCTGAAGGTGCTGAGCGACTTTATACCCCAATTCGAGGGGTAGATGTTGAGCGTTTAGCACCATTGGATCCTTACTCTTTTGAGCTAGAGCAGCAATTACACCAACAGTGGGTTGAAAGTAATCAGTTGCAAGCTGACTCAGTAGGGCAAACTCGGTAAATCAGTACCAGCCTTTGATAGGTAAGGCGGCCAATGTTTCCCCTTGGCTATTTAGCTCGTATTAGCTGGCTCAAATCGTTGACCTTACTTGCAAATCAGCTTTTAATAGCCACATAGCGTCAGCCTTAAATAGTAGCTGGCCCCAGTGATAATAATTATAAAAATAACTCAATAAACCTATATATCGCAGTTAAACATCATTTTATCTGTGTAATAACAATAATAAAAAAATCTATCGTAATAGAGGAAGTAACAATGGATACGATTATTCGTTTTTTCCAAGACGGCGGCATCTTCATGTACCCAATCGCAGTAATTCTTGTGGTGGGCCTATCAATTGCTATTGAACGCTTGATGAGTATTGCATCAGCAAGACGCAAGAACCGCACAGCATTCGAAGAAATGCTGCCAATGATTCAGCGTAAAGATTATAAAGCCGCTCTTAATTACGCCAGCCAAAGTGACAGTGATATTGCCAATATCTTTGGTGCTGGCATTTCGCGTATGCCTTCAAGTACTCGTCGTGAAGATGTTGAATATGCAATGGAAGAAGGTTTAATGGAAACCCTTCCAAAACTTGAAAAGCGCACACCTTATATTGCAACGCTAGCTAATATTTCAACTTTGATGGGCCTGTTAGGTACCATTATTGGTTTGATTGCAGCGTTTACCGCAGTAGCAACAGCGGCTCCTTCAGAGAAAGCGACTTTGCTTTCTCAATCAATCTCCGTAGCGATGAACACCACTGCATTTGGTTTGATCTCAGCTATCCCTTTATTGCTAGCCCACACCGTTTTGCAAAGCCGTACAGCTGAAATCGTGGATAGCTTGGAAATGGCCGGTGTTAAATTTTTAAATTTAATCACTGAGCGTAAAGCACCCGCTCAAACTCAAACTGCTGCTCCTAAAGTAGCTAAATAATTTCGCTACTTGAAGTGGAGGATGGCTCATGAGACGCCATAGAAAAGCACAAGAAGAAGCGGAATTAGACATTACCTCATTTATGAACCTGATGATTATTTTGGTTCCGGTATTGCTTATTAGCATGGTGTTTAATCACCTGTCTGTATTGGAATTAACCTTACCGAAAGAAGATCAAGAAAAGCTTGATCAAATGGAGCCTGAAGAGAAAAACCCTGAAGTGATTGTTCGCAATACTGGGTTTCAGGTAAATATAGGTTTAATTCCGTTAGAAACCATCCCTAAAAAAGATGGCAAATTTGACTTAGAGAAATTATCTAAAGCGCTGGAAAGAATGAAAAGAACCGTAGCTAAAGATCGTACGGATATCACCATTCTTGCGGAGCCGGATATTGATTATCAGGTATTGGTTGGTGTGATTGATACTGCACGCTCATACGAAACTGTGGTGGCTGCCAGTGTTGTTGATGCTAAATTATTCCCTGATGTTTCTCTTGGTGATGCTCCGAATGCCATAGCAGCAGGAGGTCTATAATGAAAATGTCACGTCGCGCAAAGCGCATGAATCGACATCATGGCCGGAATAAAAAACAAGCTGGCTTAAACCTTGTTTCACTGATGGATATTTTTACCATCATGGTGTTCTTCTTAATGATGAACCAAAGTGATGTTGAGGTGATGAGTAACGATGATATTACGTTGCCAAGTAGTTCTGCAGAAGCGCAGCCAAGAACCACTATTAATTTAATGGTGAGTGGGGAAGATATAGTGGTTCAGGGTCGAGCGATTGCATCTGTTAAAGATGTTTTAGTGATGAAACCTGAGCAAGAGTTGATTCCAGCGTTGCAAAAAGAATTGAACTACTTAGCCAGTAAGACGCAGGCCACAGCTCAAGAATTAGAGTTGGGTCGTCCGATTACGATTATGGGGGATCAAGGTATTCCTTATAAAGTGCTTAAACGTATTATGGCCACTTGCCAAAAAGCGAAATTTACCCAAATTTCCTTAGCGGTACAGAAAAAAGATAATAAGGAGGCGTAATGAGCAATATTGCATATCGTACGCCTCAATTACCTTGGGCTGAGGGCAAGTCTGAATCTTTATTTAACAAGATTTTGATTGTTTTTTTATTGCTGACATTTGCTTTAGGGGTTTTGGTTCCAAACCTAACACTGCCTGAAATTAAGCGTGAAAAAGCTGAAAAGCTGCCTCCGCAATTGGCAAAAGTAATAAAGCGTAAAAAAGAAGCACCAAAACCCAAACCTAAGCCTGTACCTAAGGTGGAAAAAAAGGTTGAGAAAAAGCCTGAGCCTAAAAAGCAGGAGGCAAAACCAAAGCCTAAACCTAAGGTGGTGGCCAAGGCAAAACCGAAACCTAAGCCAAAAAGAATAAAGAAAAAAGAGCGTACACCAGAGCGTATCAAAGCGGCTAAAGCCAAAGCGAAAAAGTTGATTAGTAGCTTTTCAAGTGACTTAACGGCCATGCAAAATATGGTGGATATGTCGGTGCTAGGCGTAGACAGTGCGGCTCTAACAAACGCGGGTGCAGCAACTACGGCCGTGGGCTCTGTTGTGGATGAAGCCGCGGTTGGAAGAATTGGCGGGGTTGATGAATCTCAACTAACTCGAGCAACGGGGGCAGAATCATTAGCAGCAGCTGATCGCTCAACCACTGAAGTTCAAGCGGTTGCGAAAGAAGATCTCGTAGATGCACAAGCCGATACAACAGTAGCAGGAATGGCGCGGTCGCAAATGCAGATACGCAGGGTGTTTGAGCAAAACAAATCTCGTTTTGATCGAATTTACCGTAAAGCATTGCGCAGTAATCCAGCCTTGCAGGGCACCGTTACATTGGGTGTGAAGGTTGCAAGTACGGGTGAAGTTAGTGATTGCTCTGTGAAATCCAGCGATTTGGACGATAGAAAAGTGGTAAGACGCATTACCATGACCTGTAAAATGCTCGCATTTGATTCAGCAAAATCTCAGGATGAATTTGAATATCCTCTAACTTTTGCTCCTTAATTGCTTGTAGTTTTACATAAAAAAACACCCGCATTTGCGGGTGTTTTTGGTTAAGAGGCTAGCGTTTACAGTAAATGCCTTTTATATAATCGATTTAAGCACACTGCGAATCAGTGCTTTCTATCTGGTTATTCAGCCAGCTAATAACATCTTCCATAACGTCTTGAGCATTGGTCTCATTTAGCATTTCATGGCGGGCATTTTCATACATCTTCAATGATGTTTGTGTGAAGCCAGCGTCTTTATAGCTCTTGGCGAGTTTAGGTAGGCCTTTACCCATTAGACCGACAGGATCCTTATCGCCTCCGAAAATATGCACTGGAATGTTCTTTTGCACGCGCTTGAAACTGTCTTTTTTATAAACATCGATCAGTCCTTCAAATAAATCGCACCATAGACCGGTTGAGCAATCAAAGCCGCACAAAGGATCATTAATATACTTGTCGACTTGCTGTTGATCTCGGCTTAACCAATCAAATTCTGTGCGGTTTGGCTTGAATGTTTTATTGAAAGAGCCGAATGATAAAAAGTTAATGAGCTTACTGCTGCCTTTGCTACCAACTCTGAGTTTTTCTAATTTGGCGGCCATTAGGCCGGCCTTAGAAAGTAAGGTAGGTTGAAAATTAGAACCGGACAAGATTAAACCATTGATGTGGGCAGGCTTTTCGATCAGCTCACTGGTTAAGTAAGCCTGATTAATAAATGAGCCCATGCTGTGAGCAAAAATATAGTAAGGCTTTTGATCGGTACAAATGCTCTGTCTGACTAAGCTAATATCCTGTAAAACTTTTTGCCAGCCATCGTGCTCTGCAAAAAATCCCAATTGTGTGGTGGGGCTACTTCCGTGTCCACGGTGATTATGACCCACGACGGCATAGCCTGCCTGAACTAACTTTTCAGCAAACACTTGATAACGGCCGATATGTTCTGCCATACCATGGTTTATGTGTACCCAAGCTTTAGCATGCTCATTTGGCCAAATATAGGCTTGTATTTGATGGCCATCAGGGGCAGTGATAAATGTTTCTTGCATGGGGCTTTCCTTATTATTTTTACCCGAGTGTACACGGGCTTGAGTAAAAATTAAGGGCTAAAAAGGGGCATTTCAATCAAATGCCGATAGATCGCTCACTTATTGCCCAGATCAGTAAAAACAGGGTGCTTGGGGCTTTGCGTGGGTTTATAAAACTGGTAATCTGCCGGACTATCTTGAAATCTACTGTATAAAATACATACAAAAAATAATCATAAGCTTGGGTCCAAGTTTTTTAGTGGAGGCGGTATGAACGAGAACTTTTTCAGTGATAAGTATCCTGCAGGGGTACCAGCAACGGTAGACGTTGATAAGTACAAAAACGTTGTACAAGTATTTAACGAAAGCGTACAAAAATATGCAGACCGTCCAGCGTTCACTGCTTTAGGTACAACACTTACTTATGGTGAGCTAGATACCCTAACAGCTGACTTTGCAGCGTACCTTCAAAACGAAACCACATTGCAAAAAGGCGACCGCATTGCGGTTCAACTGCCTAACTTACTGCAATACCCAATTGTTGTATTTGGTGCCATGCGTGCGGGCCTTACTGTTGTAAACACCAACCCGTTGTACACAGAACGCGAAATGGAGCACCAGTTTAACGATTCAGGTGCTAAGGCACTTGTGGTTCTGGCTCAGATGGCTGGTAAAGCTGATAAAGTTGTTCCTAAAACACAAATTGAGCACGTTATCGTGACTCAAGCTGGTGACATGTGCAGCCCTATCAAACGTACTTTGGTTAACTTTGTAATCAAAAACGTACGTAAAGAAGTAGAGCCATTCGTACTTCCTGGCCATAAAAAACTATTGGATGTTCTAAAGCTTGGTCGTAAGTCTTCTTACGCACCAGTGGCAGTTGCTCCAGAAGATATCTGTGTATTGCAATACACAGGTGGTACAACAGGTGTTGCTAAAGGCGCTATGCTGACTAACCGCAACATCGTATCTAATATGATTCAGGCGCACCCATTCTTCATGATGGGCCTAAACCCGACTAACGATGATAAATCTCGTTTGGTTGTTGCTCCGTTACCGCTTTACCATATCTATGCATTTACAGTTAACTGCATGGTATTAATGGAAACAGGTAACCACAATTTATTGATTCCAAATCCACGTGATCTTCCTGGTTTCATTAAAGAACTTGGTAAAGTTAAATTTGACGCATTCCTTGGTTTGAATACTTTGTTTGTGGGCCTATGCAATAACGCAGACTTCAAAAAACTAGATTTCAGCAATCTTAAGCTAACTATCTCTGGTGGTATGGCTCTAACAAAGAGTGCTGCAGATCAGTGGAAAGAAGTAACAGGTTGTGAAGTATCTGAAGGTTACGGCATGACAGAAACGTCTCCTATCGCTTCTTTCAACCCACCGGGTCATACTCAAATCGGTACGATCGGTATGCCAGTTCCTAACACAGTGTGTAAAACCATTGATGACGAAGGCAACGACCTTCCATTTGGTGAAGCTGGTGAGTTGTGCGTGAAAGGTCCTCAGGTAATGAAAGGTTACTGGCAGCGTCCTGAAGCCACAGCTGAAACCATTACAGCTGACGGTTGGTTGAAAACAGGCGATATGGCTGTGATTCTTGAAAACGGTTACATGAAGATTGTTGACCGTAAAAAAGACATGATCATCGTATCTGGTTTCAACGTTTACCCGAATGAAGTTGAAGATGTTGTCTCTAGCCACCCTGATGTTGTGGAATGTGCTGCGGTAGGCATCCCTGACGAAGTAGCTGGCGAAAAAGTTAAAGTATTTGCAGTAAGCACTAACCCTGCGCTAACGGCTAAAGACATTACTGACTTCTGTCGTGAACGTTTGACAGCTTATAAAGTACCAAAAATGGTTGAGTTCCGTGAGGACTTACCTAAAACCAACGTTGGTAAAATTCTACGTCGTGAATTGCGTGACGAAGAAACAGCATAGTTTCAGTTAATGAACTTATGTTAGAGCAAGGCTGATAAGCCATGCTCACAACAAACGCCCTCTTAATAGAGGGCGTTTGCGTTATTAAAATCTTATTATTTTTTGGCATTTCTAAATATCGTGCACACCGAATTCAATAACTTAGCGCAACTAATTTCCTTTGCTTTAATCAAAGATCGCTTTGCGTTTTCTCGTCAGTTGCAAACGCTTAAACAGCGTCACAAGCAAAAAAAGCCGATCGATCAAGCGTGGGACAAACTTGTAGCGAACGTGCAAAGCAGCATTGATAAAGTGAAAACACGCACTGAGCTTGTGCCCAGTATTGAATACGATGACGCACTGCCTATTAGTCAAAAAAGAGACGAAATATCCAAAGCCATCAGCGAAAATCAGGTGGTGGTAATTGCCGGTGAGACCGGATCAGGTAAAACGACACAAATACCTAAAATGTGTTTAGAGCTTGGCTTAAGTCAGTTTGGGCAGATTGCTCATACACAGCCACGACGGATTGCTGCAAGATCAGTTGCCCAGCGCATAGCGGATGAGGTCAAAACGCCACTAGGTGAGCAGGTGGGTTACCAAGTTCGTTTTAGTGATCAAAGTACAGATAGTACATTGGTTAAACTAATGACCGACGGTATTTTATTAGCCGAAACTCAACGCGACCGATTTTTAAATAAATACCAAGTCATCATCATAGATGAAGCGCATGAACGCAGTTTGAATATCGATTTTTTATTAGGATATTTAAAGCAACTCTTACCTAAACGCCCAGATCTTAAAGTCATTATTACTTCAGCCACCATTGATGTGCAACGCTTCTCTGAGCATTTTAGCGATGCCCCGTTTATTGAAGTTTCAGGTCGGACATTCCCTGTAGAGGAGCGTTATCGTCCACTCATTGATTTAAATAAAAAAGAAGATGAGGCTGAAAGTGAGGGCGACTTAAACCAAGGCATCATTGCCGCGGTTGAAGAATTAGAAATAGAGGATAGCAAACGAGGCCAAATTGGCGACGTACTTATCTTTTTAAGTGGTGAGCGTGAAATTCGAGAAGCCTCACTTGAACTTAAAAAAGCGAATCTTAAACACGCCGACATACTGCCATTATATGCGCGCTTAAATAGTAGCGAGCAGAATAAAATATTTAACCCTAAGGGCGGCAAGCGCCGAATTATTTTATCCACCAATGTGGCGGAAACCTCCCTAACAGTGCCAGGAATTCGATATGTGATTGATTCTGGTGTAGCGCGTATTAGTCGTTACAGTTACCGATCTAAGGTTCAGCGCTTGCCAATAGAGCGCATCTCTAAAGCCAGTGCGAATCAGCGTAAAGGCCGTTGTGGGCGTGTAAGCGAAGGTATTTGCATTCGCCTTTATGATGAAGAAGACTTTGCATCAAGACCAGAGTTCTCTGAGCCTGAAATTCAACGTACAAACTTAGCCGCTGTTATTTTACAAATGCTGTCCCTTAAGTTGGGCAATGTTGATGAGTTTCCTTTTTTAGATAAACCAGATGGCCGCTTTATCAAAGACGGTTTTAACTTATTAAATGAGTTAGGTGCTATTAGTCAAAAAAGAGGCGAAGAAAACAAAATTAATAACGTGGGCCGCATGCTTTCTAAGTTGCCAGTGGACCCTCGTATTGCCCGCATGTTGATCGAAGCCGCTAAGCGTAAATGTTTAAAAGAGATGTTAATCATTGCTGCGGCATTAAGTATTCAAGACCCGAGAGATAGGCCAGCTGATAAACAACAGGCTGCCGATCAAAAGCATGCTGAGTTTAAACATGAAGAGAGTGACTTTTTAACGCTATTAAATATTTGGCAAAGTTTTGAAGAAGCTCGACAAGAGCTTTCTAATAATCATTTAAGGCAGTTTTGTAAAAAGCGCTTTTTAAACTATATGCGTATGCGTGAATGGCGCGATGTGCATTACCAATTACGCTTGCAGTGTAAAGAATTGGACCTAACAGAGAATGACACTCCAGCGGGTTATACCAGTGTGCATCAATCTATTTTGTCGGGCATGTTAAGTCATGTGGGGCAAAAGACAGAAGAGAGTGATTATAAAGGGGCCCGTAACCGCAAGTTTATGCTGTTTCCTGGTAGCGGTATTTTCAAAAAGCGCCCTAAATGGGTGGTGAGTGCGGAACTGGTAGAAACCTCCCGTTTATACGGCAGAATGAATGCCAAAATTGAACCTGAATGGTTAGAGCCGTTAGCGAAAAATCTGATTAAAAGAAAATACCTAGAGCCATTTTGGTCCACTAAGCGTGGGCAGGTTATGGCATATGAGCAAGTAAGTTTATATGGCTTGATCATTGTTCCGAAGCGCACAGTTGGTTACGGAAAAATAGACCCTATTGTTAGTCGTGAGCTTTTCATTAGGGAAGCATTAGTGCAAGCAACCATCCAAACTAAGGGTGATTTTTTACAATATAACCAAGACTTAATTGCTGAAGTGAGCGAGCTTGAAGATAAAAGTCGTCGCCGAGATATTGTGGTGGATGAAGAGCGCTTATATCAATTTTATGCTGAGCGTTTGCCTGAAGATATTTGCAGTACCGCCAGTTTTGAAACATGGCGAAAAGCACAACCTAACGACATTCTTCATGTTAAAAAATCGTTTTTAATGCAGCACGATGCTGAGCATATTACTCAGGGACAATTCCCAGATCACTTCACTCATGGTAATACAGTCTACCCTCTGAGCTATCGCTTTGAACCGGGCCATAAAGAAGATGGTGTGAGTGTTATGGTACCCGCAGCTATGCTCAAGCAATTGCCTGTAGGGCGCTTGCAGTGGCTAGTGCCAGGAATGTTGCGTGATAAAGTGATTATGCTGCTTAAAAGTTTGCCAAAACCCATCCGCAAGCAAATTGTACCTGTGCCTGATTTTAGTGATGAATTCATTTTATATGCATCTCAAGAGCCTGAGATTAAAGAGCAATCCTTATTGCATGCCTTGTCTCAGTTTGTATACAAGAAAAAACGCATAAAGATTACCGATCAGGATTGGTCTCTAGAGCAAATCGATCAGCACTATTTAATGAATATCAAAGTGTTCGGTGCTAATGATAAAGAGATTACACAAGGGCGTGATTGGCAAACTCTAGTAGATAATATTGGTGAGCAAGCGGACGTGGTTTTAACACCACAAAAAAATGACTTAGAGCGAGATGGCATTGTTCAGTGGGATTTAAACGAATTCCCTGCAGAATACGAAAGCCAGCAGGCGGGCATTAACATTACTATGTACCCAGCCTTAATGGATGATATAAGCAGTGTCAGCGTTAAATTATTGATGCGTGCTGATGAAGCGGAATTAATGTCTCGTTTGGGTGTGTACCGCTTGTTGCAGTTAGAGTTAACAGAGCAAGTAAACTGGCTGCATAAAGAAATTCAAAAAGGTTTGGTGCAAGAAATTATTTATTACGGGCAGCTGGGTAATAAAACCGAACTATTGGCCAGTATGACCGACCTTGTGTTTAAGGTGTGCTTTCAGTTTGAGTCGATCCCCCGTAATGAGTCAGAGTACTTGGCTATTAAGCAGCAGCGAGAAAAGCTAGGTGCTGCGTTTGATCAAATATTGCCGATTATTAAAGAGATTTTAAAAAGCTATCACCAGCTTAATAAAAAATTGAAGCAATCAAATCAGTTGGCGTTTGCATTGGCCACCTCTGATATTAAATATCAATTAGGTGCTTTGATGCCTAAGCAGTTTATGCGAATTGTCGATTTTAACTGGCTGAAACATTACCCCCGTTATTTTAAGGCCATTACCGTTAGGCTGGATAAACTTCAGGGTAACCTTCAAAAAGATAAGCTGATGCAGCTAAAAGTTGCAGATTGGCAAACTCAATATCAGGCTTTAATTTCCCAGTTACCAACTAACTTGGAATGTTACCCTGAGGTACTGCCACTGAATTGGATGATGCAGGAGTATCGTGTATCACTCTTCGCACAAGACCTGGGCACATCGATCCCAATTTCAGACAAACGCTGGAAGGCTCAAATGGCTTTGGCAAAGGCCAGTATTCAGCAGTAATGGATTAGCCTAATAGGCAATATTGAATAATAAGCGTTAAAGCATGTAACAGTTTGCAAAAGCGCTTAATCGCATCTGGCATCCCATGGTTGATTCGATTATAGTTTTGCCCTAACTCAGGGCAGAGCATTAATAAATCTAAAGGGATGCCTTACAGAGACAGAGGGGACAAAAAGTGAAGCAAGTTGTTATAAGTGGTACAGGTCTATATACCCCAGAGCAATCAATTTCCAACGATGAGCTTGTTGCGGCGTTTAATACGTTTGTAAATGAATACAATGAAAGCAACAAAGCTGAGATCGAAGCAGGTACTCTAGAAGCATTAGCAGAAAGCTCTAGTGCATTTATTGAAAAAGCATCCGGCATAAAAAGCCGTTTTGTTATGAATAAAGAGGGCATTTTAGACCCTAAGCGTATGAAGCCATTTCTGGCAGAGCGCAGTAACGATGAAAATTCCATTCAATGTGAAATGGCCATTGCCGCGGCTAAACAAGCCCTAGAGCAAGCGGGTAAAACCGTTGATGATATTGATGCGGTAATGGTGGCGTGTTCAAACATGCAGCGCCAATACCCAGCCATGGCCGTTGAAATTCAAACCGCTTTGGGCATTCAGGGTTTTGCTTATGATATGAACGTGGCCTGTAGTTCAGCGACGTTTGGTATTCAGTCTGCTGTTAACGCCATTCAAACAGGCAGTGCTCGCTGTGTGTTGATGCTGAACCCAGAAATTTGTACCGCTCACTTAAACTTCCGTGATCGTGATAGTCACTTTATCTTTGGTGATGCGTGCACAGCTGTTGTTTTAGAAGATGCCGAGCAGGCAGGGGATAAAGCCCAGTTCAAAATCTTAGGCACCAAGTTGCAAACAGTGTTCTCTAATAATATTCGCAACAATGCTGGTTTTTTAAATCGCTGTGATGAATCTGGTTTAGATAACAAAGATAAATTGTTTGTACAAAATGGCCGTAAAGTATTTAAAGAAGTGTGCCCAATGGTAGCCAAGCAAATCACGGCGCACTTGGAAGAGCTTTCACTGAGCAGTGAAGACCTTAAACGCATGTGGTTACACCAGGCTAACTTAAGCATGAACCAGTTGATCGCTAAGCGAGTATTGGGTCGTGTGGCTACCGAAGAAGAGTCTCCTGTGATTCTTGATCGTTATGCAAATACCAGCTCTGCAGGCTCAGTCATTGCGCTGCATTTGTATAAAGATGGCTTAAATACAGGTGACAAAGGTGTGGTGTGCAGCTTTGGCGCAGGCTATTCAATCGGCAGTGTGTTGATTGAAAAGTGCTAAATAGGCGAGTTTAGTCTTCACAAAATGAAAAAAGAGGCGCTTATGCCTCTTTTTTTATGTCTGTAATGAACTATTGTTGCAAATGGTGTCCTAACCGTAATGAAAATAAGGCATTAGCTTAAAGCGCTATCGTTGCTGTATGTAGCGCCTAAAGCCGCGTCTGTTTTTATCGGATATGACAAATTAAGCAGGGCAAACGAGGGGACTCTCATGGTTAAAACAAAATTAAAGCCAGTTGCAATGGCACTTGGTGCAACATTAGCTGCTAGCGTAGCAACAAATGTAATGGCTGCTGAAAACCCGTTTTCATCACAATCATTAGAATCTGGCTATAAAGTAATGGCCGAAGGCAAATGCGGCGAAGGCAAGTGTGGCGAGAGCAAAGGTAAAAAAGCCGAAGGCAAATGCGGTGAAGGTAAGTGTGGCGAGAGCAAAGGTAAAAAAGCCGAAGGCAAATGTGGCGAAGGTAAGTGCGGCGAAAGCAAAGCTAAAAAATCAGAAGGCAAATGCGGTGAAGGTAAGTGTGGCGGAAAGTCATAAGTCGTAAAGGATGAGTTACATGGCATTAAATGATTCACCGCTTCAAGGTGCGGGCTTGGGCTTAAGAAGAGGCATGATGGACGAGATGTCAGAGCTTACTTCCAAGCAAGTGGATTTTCTTGAAGTGGCACCGGAAAATTGGATGCATGTAGGTGGCCGCTTAGGTAAAGGGTTTCGTGAATTTACGGAGCGTTTTACTTTTGCGTGTCACGGCTTATCTTTGTCTATTGGTAGTACTGACCCTTTAGATGTTGAATTTGTAAAATCAGTTAAATCATTTTTAGATCTGCATAATATTAGCACCTACAGTGAGCACTTAAGCTATTGCAGCGATCAAGGCCATATGTATGACTTAATGCCGATCCCTTTCACTCAAGATGCCATCAAACATGTGGCTGGGCGCATTAAGCAGGTTCAAGACATTCTTGAGCGACCATTAATTATTGAAAACGTATCCACTTACGCCCACCCGGGTAAACAAATGAGTGAGCTGGATTTCACCCTTGCCGTGTTAGAAGAAGCTGACTGCAAAATGTTATTAGATGTAAATAACGTCTACGTAAACAGTGTTAATCATAATTACGATGCCAAGCAATTTATATCGGCTCTACCTTCTCAGCGTATCGAGTATTTACATATAGCAGGGCATTTTGACGAAGCTGAAGATTTACTGGTGGATACTCACGGTGATGATGTGAAGCCGCAGGTTTGGGATTTGCTAAAACATACGTACTTGCAGCACGGTGTTCGAGCCACCTTATTAGAGCGTGATTTTAACCTCCCGCCTATTGAAGAACTATTATCAGAAGTAAACTTCATAAAACAATATCAAGCGGAGGCCCTAAATGGACTCCGAACAGCTTGATAATGTCAGTGAAACCACACTGGATTTTAAACAAATACAGAAAGAATTTAGCCTGCATATTAGAACAACTAAAGCTCAGTCGAACCTAAGTGATATTGAAGACAGACGGCTTAATATTTATCGTGAGTTGTTTTTTAATAATATCGAAAACTTTATAGCGGGTGCATTCCCTGTACTCAAAGAGTTATTTAACGAGCAGGACTGGGAATGCTTGGTTCGAGACTTTTTCATAAAACATGAATGCAACTCACCGTATTTTTTAGAAATAAGTGAAGAATTCTTGGCCTACCTAGAAACCACTACTCTGAAATTTCTGCCAGCCTATTCGAGCCAGTTAGCCCATTGGGAATGGATGGAGCTATACGCAGACGTGTATGAGTCGTCTGAGGCTACATGCCCCATAGACATGTCTGAGTTAGAAAACTTACGGCTAACAACGTCAGACACCGCCTGGCACCTGGCTTACGAATATCCGGTGCATAAAATCAGCCCTGAGCATTCAGACCCTGAAAAACAGGTGACCTTTTTAGCGGTATACCGCAATGCTGATCTCGAGGTAGGGTTTATTGAAATTAACCCGTTGAGTTATTTGCTGTTTGAAGCATTAAAAAATAACCAAAGCCAAACAATCGATTTAATACTAACGGATTTGGCGCAACAGCAGAATATGCCTCTAGAAGCCGTATTAACTGGCGGAAAACAGATTCTATCTCAATGGATAGAGCTTGGAATCATACGTGAAGTACCTAGTACTCAATAGTTGCTCAGTAGTCTATTTAATAATACGAACTCCAAATACTCATCTTTTAATTGGTTGTTAATGTGATAAAAAATCTATTAGGTAAAGCGCAGCATACGCTGGATAAAACTCAAACGCTGGATTTTTTAGCGCCTCTTCTGCTGCGTTTGTATCTTGCCCCAGTATTCTGGATGGCAGGCATGAATAAACTAGCGGACATGGACAGTGTCATTGCTTGGTTTGGCAATGAAGACTGGGGTTTAGGTCTGCCTTTTCCGTTTGTATTAGCGTGGTTAGCCGCATTAACAGAGGTCATAGGTGCCGTTTTTTTGGTTTTAGGCTTAGCAGTTCGATGGGTGAGCTTGCCATTAATGTTTACCATGCTGGTGGCGATATTTTCAGTGCATTGGCCAAATGGTTGGCAAGCGGTTGCAGACCCCATGTCACCTTTTGCTTCAAAAGATGTACATGAAGTATTGGCTCGATTGGATATAGCAAAAGAAATTTTAAAAGAGCATGGCAATTATGATTGGCTAACGGCGCGCGGTAATTTTGTGATCAGTAACAACGGAATTGAATGGGCTGTGACGTATTTTGTCATGTGTTTAAGCTTATTTTTGATCGGCGCTGGGCGTTTTTTGAGCTTGGATTATTATTTAAAGCCATTATTAGAGAAAAAAATATTCCAAAGAAGCTAAAAATATAAGCAAGTCAGGCATAGAAATAGACACAAAAAGCCGAGTTAATGGATTTCATTAACTCGGCTTTTTTATTTGCACTATTTGTTATGCAAAAATGGAATATATAAGCTATATTTTGGTGCGATAGCTTAATTGTCGTTCTTTTACCTGTAAAAGACATAAAAAATTCATCAATCTGTCACATAAATGCAAACATGTAATAAAACTGTCACAAAGGTTTTATATATTTTTCGCATCAAATGATAAAAAACAACAAGGTGATAATATGAAAAAGCCACTAATCGCAGCAATCGCAACAATGGCCCTAGCTGCGGGTGCACAAGCCGAATCTAAGTTTTACGGTAAAATGAACGTTTCTTTTAATTACTCAGATGCTGACCCTGAGTTAGGCCTATCTTCTAATGCTAGTCGCTTAGGTGTTAAAGGTTCTGAAGACCTAGGTTCAACTAAAGTTATTTATAAAGCTGAATATGAAACAGATGTTGATGGCGATAACGATGACGAAGATACAATTAAACAGCGCGATATCTACGTAGGTCTAGCTTACGCAGGTATGGGTACTGTTAAGATGGGTAACATGGATACCCCTCTTAAAAAGTCTCAAGGTAAATTCGATTTATTCAATGATGTTTTCGATATTAAGCGTGGAATTGATGGTGATAAGCGTTTAAGTAACACATTGAACTATACATCTGAAAAAATGGGCGGCGTACAAGCGTCTGTTTCATACATTATGATGGAAGATCCTACAGGTGCTGCTGATGACGGTATTTCAGCAAGCGTAACCTATAAGCAGGGTGATATTTACGCTGCTGTAGCCATGGATAGCAAAACTGAAGATGCTGATACAGCCACTACTCGTGCTACCTTTATCTATAGCATGGGTGATATGCGTTTAGGTGCATTGGTTAATATCGTTGATGAAAGCGATACAACAGCTACAGGTGAAGAGTTAGCTTATGCTGTGAATGGCTCAATGAAAATGGGTAAAAACACGCTTAAAGTGCAATATGGCGCTAGCGATCAAGGTAGTGACTTAGGTGCAACAGGCTTATCTTTAGGTGTTGACCATAAACTAGGCAAAGCTACTAAAGCTTATGCATATTTAGATCTGGCTAGCTCAGACAATTCTGACGATGCAACTACTGCAGCGTTTGGTCTAGAGCACAAATTCTAAGCTTTACTCTTAAAGTATTAGATCTAAAAAACGGCTGCTCTTGCAGCCGTTTTTTTATGCCTGTTATATTAACTAGTAAATTAAGTGCCTTGCGGCCAAAAGGAAGGTGTTAATATGAATCAACATGAAAAAATCAATTATATTGAATTACCTGCTCAGGATTTAACCGCCGTTAAAACCTTTTATTCCCAAGTATTTGCTTTTGAATTTACAGATTATGGGCCAGAATACGCCGCGTTTTCTAATTCGGGCTTTGAAGGTGGTTTTTTTAAGGTGAATCAGCCCCTTGCTAGTAGCACTCAAGCAGGCTCTGCTTTGGTTGTGTTTTATAGCGATAGTTTAGAAAGTACTTTAGAAAAGGTTGTACAGGCGGGCGGAAAGGTTGAGAAAGCAATTTTTAGCTTCCCTGGTGGTCGTCGATTTCATTTTTTAGACCCTAATGGCAATGAATTGGCTGTTTGGTCTGATAAAGAATAATTTAAAGGTTTTTATATGGCTCATATGTTAATTAATTTACGTCAGGTTCCTGAGGATGAGCAAAATGAAATCAGGGACTTATTAGACGTAAATGAAATCATATATTATGAAACCAATGCAGGCTTTTGGGGTATTGGTACCGTGGCTATTTGGTTAAGTGGCGATGAACAGTTGGCTTTGGCTAAGAATTTGTTAGCGGAATATCAGCAGGCTCGCTCTATTCGAGTGCGTGCCGAATATGAAGAGGCAAAAAAGAACGGTGAATCACGAACACTACTTTCAACATTTAAAGCGCAGCCAATTTTATTTACGCTGTACCTTGGATTGATTGTTTTATTACTTAGTTTTTTCTTAATGCCTTTTCTTTCATTGATCTAGCTATAAAAGTATTTAGCACAGTTCATTTTTATCTGTTTGAAATATGGCCAATAATAGCCAATAAGATTACCCATTTGTTTGTTACATTACTCTAGCAATTGATTGTTATTGATATGTACTTAATGGAGTAAGTAATATATGAAACAAACTTATTGGTTATTGATTTTCTTATGGTCTGCAAGCTTCTCGGTAATCTCTCCGGCGGACTCAAGTTCGCAGCAAGAATGGAGTAAGCTGCCGTTTGATGTAGATTACGGCATCACATTAAAAAATTTACCAGAGCATTGGCACAATTTTCATCGTGCTACTCATTATCCTTTCCCTAGTACTGACTTTATTAAAAAACTATTGGTAAAAAATAGTTCGCTAAAAGCCAGTATTCCCAATTTTATTTCTGCTAACGATACCAGTGAAAAATTAAAGCAAGCTTGGCTTAATTTTTTTAATGGCAAATTTCAAATGGCAGCCAGTCAAGGTTATGCCCTTGGTCCTATTGGTCATGGTGTGGCATTTTACTCGCAAGTCACTTATGCCTCTCGTTTAGAGTCCAGCTTGGAAAGGCGTCATGAGCTTTGGGAGGATGTATTGAGTCGCCATGAGCAGTTTTCTCACCTAACGGGTTATGATGCCATGACGCGTTTTTTTGCGTTTTTTGCCATGGCCCGTTTGAGTGAAGAAATATCATCGCCTCAGGTTGTGTTTCGTGGGCTGGTATCCGATATGCAAAAGGACCTTGCTGAGCTTAGCGCCCTAGAGCCGGATAACGTATTTGCCCTGGCAGCAAGGGCATCAATGGATGCGGGTATTGTGCGTAAACTTGGAGCATCCATAGGGCGCATTACCTATGGGGCTGATAGCTCGGTGGTTAAAGAGTTTTATGCAAAAGCGTTAGCTAAAAACAAACGTATACCCAATGTACATTTAGAGTACGCCCAATCGCTTTTATATGTTGATGGCAAGCAGGCCTTGCCAGAGGCTTTAAAGCACATGGAAATCGCAAGTAATGTGATTCCTAAATACGCCATGGAAGAATTAGATGTGCGTCATGCTAAAAAATTGCTGAATGACTTGATCGACATACACAGTAAGGGTGGTTATGGCTTAAAGGATTATGTAAGGCGCAATACGGATAAACAAAAGAAGTATTATTTTTAATGTGTCAATCAAAATGTAAAAAGCATACAAACAAAAAAGGCGCTATTTAATAGCCGCCTTTTTTGTTTGTATGTGAGGTTTTTATGTTTGGAATCGGCCTACCATTTGGCAAAGTGGTCTTCACAAAACCCTGTTACGTTTTCCAGTGTGATGGTTTGTCCATCACTGTCTTTTACCGATCCATTAAAATGACCAAATAACTGGGTGAAATTACTGGCAATAAAGCCTGCATTTATTTTTTCTTTACGTTCGCCTACAGGTGTAAAGGTTAAATCAATGTGGCCATCGCTGGTTTTTACTTGCCACTCATTTAAACGGTTATTCCTATCAAAACTAAACTCTGCGCGATCAAGCTTAATAAGCTTGCCGTCTACCCATAAGCCATTTTCGGTATAGCTTGTTTCGTTTACCCCTGCGGCTAAGTTCATACCTACTTGTCGGCCGTCTTTGGTGCGTGTGCTTAAGCTTGCCCACATCCAAAATGTCTCGCGACGCATGTAGCCGCAGGACCAATCCACACTGGCTAACATGTTGTCAGTGTTGATAGCTTGGCCTTGCCATTTTATTTGGCCTTCAAAGTTTAATGCGGTGGATTTCTGTGTGAATACCCAGCCGCTATACCCAGCGCGACAACATACCGCCAATGGGTCGTAATCTTGGCTTTCATCAATAGCCACATTTGCGCTTAGTTCTTTGCCAACGCTTAAGTCCAAATGGCGTTTACCATTTTTGCATTCAATTTTGACGGAGGTTTTACCGCTTTTAAATGACCAGGTGCCGCCATTAGGTTGATTGCTGGTTTGCAGGCCTAGGCTTAACGGTTTGAGCCATGAATACTCTTTAAATTGTTTGGTGCTAGGTTGGTATACGTACATAAAACAATTTGTAACCCACTTAAGACTAACAATGGCCACCCCTAAAATAAAATCATCACCGGTTAAACCAATGAATTGAAATTGATTAAAGCCCATTTTTTTACGCAAGCCATTAACTGGGCGGTCCATGCTGTTGCGTAAATCAAATTCCGAAAAGTTAACAAGCTTAGGAGGGTGTGGGAAATGACCAAATTGTACTTGGCCGTTATCTAAAATAAGTTTTTCCATTCTGGCTATGGTGCCTTTTATTATGTCTATCAAGTTTGGAGTCAGTGTAACAAGCTGTCATTGGGCTAACAGAGTAATAATCGGCCACATGGGGAGTAAATAATGACGTTAAATAGCAATTGTAAATATGAATGCTTGAATCCTTTGGGGTGAATCGGTTAAATGCGACAATAAGAAAAAATAAAAATAAGACAAAATTCGAGGGATCCCCCATGTCACAGCAATGGCCTTTACATAAAGTTCCTAAAGAATGGGCGCAGCGCGCTTATATGGATAACGAAAAATACTTGGCTGAGTATCAAAAATCCATTGAAGACCCTGAAGCCTTTTGGGCGCAAGAGGGCAAACGTCTTGATTGGATCAAGCCTTATTCACAAATTAAAGACGTTAATTTTGCCAAAGATGATCTGCACATTAAGTGGTTTTATGATGGCACTCTAAATGTGTGTCACAACTGTGTTGATCGACACTTACCTGAAAAAGCCAATGATACCGCCATCATATGGGAAGGGGATGATCCTAGTGATGATAAAACCTTAACCTATCAAGACCTGCATTTAGCGGTGAGCCGCTTTGCAAACGTTTTAAAAGACATGGGTGTGCAAAAAGGCGATGTGGTGACCTTGTACATGCCTATGGTGGTAGAAGCTTCTCTGGCTATGCTGGCGTGTGCTCGTATCGGCGCCATTCACTCTGTTGTTTTTGGTGGCTTTAGTTCAGAGGCATTGTCAGGGCGCATTGTTGATTGCAACAGTAAGTGGGTGGTCACCGCGGATGAAGGTATACGCGGCGGTAAAATCGTGCCTCTTAAGGCCAGTGTGGATGATGCCTTGAATCGTGAAGGCACGGAGTGTGTTGAGCGTGTATTGGTTATTAAGCGCACTGGCAGTAACGTAAATTGGGTTGAAGGCCGTGACGTGTGTTATGGCCAAGCTCTCAAACAAGTAGATGACCATTGCCCATGTGAAGAAATGAACGCCGAAGACCCAATGTTTATCCTGTATACCTCGGGCAGCACAGGCAAGCCTAAAGGTGTGCTGCACACAACGGGCGGCTACTTGGTGTATGCCTCTTATACTCATCAGCATGTATTTGATTACAAGCCCGGTGAAATCTATTGGTGTACCGCTGATGTGGGCTGGATCACGGGTCACAGCTATATGATCTATGGCCCATTAGCCAATGGCGCAACCACGGTATTGTTTGAAGGTGTGCCTAATTACCCTGCGGTGAACCGTATGGCGCAAGTGGTGGATAAACATCAAATCAATACGCTTTATACCGCACCCACAGCTATTCGAGCGCTAATGGCTCATGGTGATAAAGCCATTGAAGGCACCACACGCAAAAGTTTGCGCTTGTTAGGCAGTGTGGGAGAGCCCATTAACCCTGAAGCTTGGGAGTGGTATTACAAAACCATTGGTAATGAAAACTGCCCGATAGTGGATACCTGGTGGCAAACCGAAACCGGCGGTATCTTATTAAGCCCGTTACCTGGGGCCACTGATTTAAAACCGGGCTCTGCCACTCGACCTATGCCGGGAGTTCAGCCTGCTATTGTCGATGGGGAAGGCAAAATTTTAGAAGGGGCCTGTGAGGGCAACTTAGTGATGCTGGACAGTTGGCCTGGGCAAATGCGCAGTGTGTACGGCGACCATGCTCGTTTTGTGGAAACGTACTTTAAAACCTTTGAAGGTATGTACTTCTCAGGGGATGGCGTGAGTCGTGATGAGGATGGTTATTATTGGATCACAGGGCGAGTGGACGACGTATTAAACGTATCAGGCCATCGCATGGGCACAGCTGAAATCGAAAGCTCTTTAGTGGCACACAAAGCTGTGGCGGAAGCCGCAGTGGTGGGTTACCCCCATGACATTAAAGGCCAGGGGATCTATGTGTATGTGATCTTAACCGTAGGGGTGGAAGCCTCAGAAGCATTAAGTAAAGAGCTTAAGCAATGGGTGCGAAATGATATTGGTGCCATTGCTGCACCGGATCTAATTCAGTTCTCACCGGGCTTGCCTAAAACCCGCAGTGGTAAAATTATGCGCCGTATTTTACGTAAAATTGCTGCAGACGAGTTTGATAGCTTGGGGGATACTTCTACTTTAGCTGAGCCAGCTGTGGTGACGGATATTATTACTCAGCATAAAAAACTGTTTGATATGGCTTAATACGCTCGTTATTTTATGAGCCCTTTTTTGTTGTTTTAATGAGTATTTTAAAGCAGCTTAAAAGGGCTTTTTTGTAAGCAAAGATAATGCTCAAAACCCCTTCTTATATGGCTTTTAATCGACTTTTTGATGCAGGTCAAAGTTCGGTTTTATTCGGCTTTTTTCCCATTGAAAAGTGGCCCTTTGGCCTTAGTTTATAAGTGTAAACTAAGACAAAAGGAGAGCGTTATGAAGCTAAGTACTTGGGACCCGTTTCGCGAAATGGAAGCCGTATTAGACCGTTATCGTGCGCCAACCAAGGCTGCAACAACAAGCCAAACTGAAAACATTACTCGTGCAGATTGGTATCCCACGGTTGATGTCTCTGAGACAAAAGGGGCGTTCCATATTCACGCAGAACTTCCTGGTGTGAAAAAAGAAGATGTGAAAGTCACAGTACATGATGGGGTATTGCAGTTGTCAGGCCATCGGGATAGTCGCCATGAAAGCAGTGAAAAAAAGCTGCACCGCATAGAGCGCAGTTACGGCTCGTTCAGTCGCAGTTTTGCACTGCCGGATAATGTGCAATCAACCGAGGTGGAGGCCAATTTCCAAGACGGAGTACTTGAGATCGACCTGCCAAAATCACAAGCTGAAAAAAACAAACAGGTTGAGGTGAAGATTTCTTAATCGAACTCACCCCAAAAGCCCAGAGTCTCTGGGCTTTCTCTTTTCAGTGCTACTCAAATACGGCCATTTCGACAATAGTCATCCCTTACGATTATGGTACACTAAGCCCTTTATTTGACCCTATGTAGTTGGGTTGATCTTTATTGTTTGTATTTTGTACAAAGCAGGGGCCGCATGAGTTTCAAAGCACCAGAAAGTTTGGCTGAACAAATTGCTCAACACATTGGTGAGCAAATCATCAGTGGTAAGTTGACCTCTAAAGAGCGCATTCAAGAATTGAAAGTAGCCAACGACTTAGAAGTAAGTCGTGGCAGTGTGCGTGAAGCCTTGTTGATTCTAGAAAGTCGTCACCTAATTGATATCTTGCCGCGCCGTGGTGCAATGGTGGCCGAGATGAATCAAGCAAAAGTAAAAGCCCTGTATGAAACCTACATTACATTATTGGTGGTATTAGCCAGTAAAGTGGCGCAAGTTTGGAAGCCAGGTGAGCTAGACCCATTAATTGAACAACTGCAAAAAATTCGTGCTATTGCCAATAGCTCAGACCCAGAAGCCCCTCAACGAGTGGTTATTGCGGGTTTTGATCTCATGCGCATGACATATCCTTTGGTTGAAAACCCATATTTAGAAAGTATCTTAGAAGACTTGCAGCCTGCGATTCATCGCGCCTACCAAATGGCGTTGACCGCAGATGCCGCGGCATTGGCTCATTCCATTACCTTCTTTGGGCAATTGTTAGAAGGTGTGGTGAAGCGCGATATTGAAAAAGTAGAGCAATCTCTACAAGATTATGGTGATCACCTTCTAACCATCATGATGGATGCCTTAGAGCACTAATATAAAAATAATAATTAGGTGATAGTGTGCGACTAAAGTCCATAAAAATGGCTGGATTCAAATCTTTTGTGGATCCAACAAAAATTCCTTTCCCTACAAACCTAACCTGTATTGTAGGTCCTAACGGCTGTGGTAAATCCAATACCATTGATGCTGTTCGCTGGGTAATGGGCGAAAGCTCAGCCAAAAACCTCCGTGGCGACTCCATGACGGACGTTATTTTTAACGGTTCGGTTGGGCGTAAACCTGTGGGGCAAACCACGGTTGAATTAGTCTTTGATAACAGCGAAGGCAAATTACAAGGCGAGTACGCTCAGTACAATGAAATTTCTTTAAAGCGTAAAGTAACTCGCGACGGCCAATCTATTTATTATCTTAACGGCACTAAGTGTCGTCGCCGTGATGTAACCGATTTATTTTTGGGCACAGGTTTAGGCCCAAGAAGTTATGCCATTATCGAACAGGGCATGATTTCAAAGCTGATCGAATCAAAACCCGAAGAGCTTCGTGTTTACATTGAAGAAGCTGCGGGCATTTCTAAATACAAAGAACGTCGTCGTGAAACTGAAAATCGCATTCGACGCACTACAGAAAACCTAGAGCGTCTTAGCGATATTCGTGAAGAACTAGAGCGTCAGATCAATCGTCTTCAGCGCCAAGCGCAGGCGGCTGAACGATACAAAGCATTAAAAGGCGATGAACGTCATACCCGTGCACAGTTACTGGCCATGCGCTGGAAAGCCATGGACGCTGAGTTAGCGCAAATCAATCAAGTGATTGCCGAACATGAATTGGCACTTGAAGAAGTGGTGACGGTACAAGTTCAAGACGATGCAGGCGTTGAAGAAAAGCGTGTGCTGCTGGTGGATTTAACCGACGAATTTGAAAAAGTACAGGCACAATTTTATGAGCTTGGCGGTTCGCTAGGTCGCTTAGAGCAGAATATCCAATTCCAAAGTCAGCGCTCATTGCAGCTTGATAGTGATCTACAAGAAATTGCCATGTCTATGGAAGACATTGCAAGTCAGCAAGCTGATGATGAAATGAGCTTGGAAGGCATTGAAGAGCAAGTACTGGCTCTGGAGCCTGAATCTGAAATAGCCGATGCACAGCAAGATGCTGGGCAAGAGCAGTTAATGGCCGCAGAAGAGGCCATGCAAAACTGGCAAAATTCATGGGACCAGTTCAATCAGCAATCCGCTGAACCGCAGCGCACTGCTGAAGTCAGTAAATCGCAAATTCAGCATTTCGAAAACAGCATTCAGCGTACCACTCAGCGTTTGGATCGTTTGAATCATGAATTAGTGAATCTACAGATTGGCGACGAAGCTGAAGAGCAGCTTGCCATGTTAGATGAGCAGTTAAGCGAAAAAGAATTACAATTAGAGCAGCAACAGCAAAGCGTGCTTGAGTATCAGCAAAATGTAGAGCAGGCCCGCGAACAACAGCAAAAACTTTCTCAAAATTTGAATGAATCTCGTGCTCAATTGCAAAGTGCCATGGGGCGTAAAGCCTCATTAGAAGCATTGCAGCAAGCGGCATTAGGCACCGATGGTGAAAGCGGTCGCTGGTTGATGTCGAATCAATTGCATCAGCACAAACGCCTTGCTGATGATTTGCATGTGGCAAGTGGCTGGGAATTAGCCGTTGAAACGGTTTTAGCCGAGCAATTACAAGCCGTGGTTGTTTCAAGTTTGGATCAATACGCAGAGCGACTAACGCACCTGAAACAAGGTCAAATGACGTTGTTAGAAGAGACGTCTGCGACTGCGATATCTAATCAAGAAGGTTCACTGGCCAGCAAGGTAACGGGCTTGAGTACCGCGTGGCTAAATAATATTTTATGTGCAAATGATTTGGCCGACGCCTTACAAAAACGCGGCTCACTTGAAGCCACTCAAAGTGTGATTACCCCTGAAGGCATTTGGATAGGGCCGAACTGGGTACGTGTTAAAAAATCCGGTGACGATCAGTCTGGTGTCATTGCACGTAAACAAGAATTAGAAGAATTGATCATCAAAGAAGATGATCTAGATGCATTGGTTGAAGAGTTGGATGCGGATTTAGAATCGGCTTCCTTGCGCATTAATACGTTAGAGCAGCAGCGTGATACAGCGCAGCGTGAAGTGAACGTAGCGGCTCAGCAATTAAGCGATCATAAATCGACGATTCACGCTGAAAAAGTTCGCTTAGAACAGCAAGTGACCCGTCGTAATCAATTGTTGTCGGAAATTGATGAGCAAAAAGAACATAAAGACGTTGAAAACGAGAGCTTAGAAGAATCGCGTTTACAGTGGCAAGCAGCGTTGAGCGATATGGAACGCTTTAGTGCGGAAAAAGAAGAGCTCATGTTGACCCGTGACGAGCGCAGACAATCTTTAGAGCAAGCTCGACAAATTGCTCATCAGCAAAAAGATCAAGCGCATCAGCAGCAGTTAAAAGTGCAAACCTTGAGTCACCAAAAGCAGTCATTGGCTGATGCCATGGCTCGCCACGAACAGCAAAAAGTAAAACTGCAAGAACGTAAAGAGCAGCTACTGGCTCAGCAAGAGCAAGGCGATAGCCCGGTAGAAGAGTTAAAAGCGCAATACGAAGAAATGATGCAGCAGCGTTTGGATATTGAAGAGTTAATGAAAACGTCCCGTGGGCGTAAAGAGTTACTTGAAAATGAAATTCGCGAAATCGAACAAAAACGTCAGAAGCTCGAACAGCAGGCGCAAGAAGCGCGCGGTAAACTAGAGCAATCTCGCATGCAATATCAAACCATTCATACACGTCGTGGTGGTATTGAAGAGCAATTGGCTGAATTTGAAGTGCAGCTTGAAGAGGTATTGGCTCAACTCGAAGAAGGCGCCAGCATCGAAGCGTGTCAGTTAGAGCTTGAGCAAATTCAGCAGCGCATTACACGCCTTGGTGCCATTAACCTTGCGGCTATTGAAGAATATAAAACGCAGTCTGAGCGTAAAGAATATTTAGATAAGCAAAATGCCGATCTAGAAAAAGCCCTTGAAACATTAGAAAACGCCATTCGTAAAATCGATAAAGAAACCCGAACTCGATTCAAAGAAACCTTTGATAAAGTAAACGGTGGCCTTAAAGATTTATTCCCGAAAGTATTTGGTGGTGGTCATGCGTACCTAGAATTAACGGGTGACGACATGTTAGACACAGGTGTGGCCATTATGGCGCGCCCACCGGGTAAGAAAAACAGCACCATTCATTTATTGTCTGGTGGTGAAAAAGCCCTTACAGCCATAGCGTTAGTGTTCTCTATCTTCCGCTTAAAACCAGCACCTTTCTGTATGCTGGATGAAGTTGACGCCCCATTGGATGATGCAAACGTAGGTCGTTATGCGCGTTTGGTTGAAGCCATGAGTGAGCAAGTGCAGTTTATTTATATCTCCCATAATAAAATAGCCATGGAAATGGCCAAACAATTAATGGGTGTAACCATGCATGAGCCAGGTGTATCACGCATCGTATCTGTGAACGTTGAAGAAGCCGTGGAGCTAACTGAGCATTAACATGGATATTAATTTACACAGTTTTATTCTTGTTATGGGCCTATTGGTAATAGGCTTCATTGTGTTTGATGGCATTAAAAAAATTCGTGAAAATAGAAAAAACCAATTAACGGCTTTTGATTCAGACTCTGATGATATGGACGCTTTGGATTTACCGTCTCAAGATCATTCGGATTTTGACGGCCAAACGTATGATGAATTGGAAATAGCTGATGACCTTGTAGATGGCGCCTTTTCTAATGATTTAATGCAAGGCATTGAAGACGAGTTTGAGCAGCATATTGAAAAAATGGAAGAAGAAGTACTTGAGTCTTTTTCTGCTCAAGACGGTGTCCAACAAGAGAAAAATTCAGCAGATACACGTACAAATGATGAACTTGAGCTCAAGTCGGAATTAAGTGCGCAAGTTGAAGTGGAATCTGATGTGTTATTGAAAGATTCAGTGACTCAATTTGTAGATGATATTGAAGTAAGTACACAGTTTGTTGATCAGGATGCCAAGGTGATTGAAACTGAAAATCACATGACGTTCTCTTTAAAAGAAGAGCCTGAAGAGAAACAAGCCCAGCAAGATGATGCTCCTATTGTTGATGCTCCTGTTGTTGAGGCAATAGAACCATTAGATATATCCGATCAAGCTGTGCCTGTATTAATGGAGCCAGTAGAATTGGGCGATGTGGTAGAGCCTAACCCTCCGGTACAGCAAGAATTACACTTACCTGATTTTGTTCAGCAAACTCTGCACGAAGAACCTATTTTTGCCTCTAAAGATACTCCAGCAGAAGAAGAGTTACAGGATTACATTAATTTGAACCTTGATGATGCAGCGGCCACTGTACAAAAAGCAGAGCCTGTGGGTGAATGTTTGGCTGAGCGTGAAGCGGCACAAGAAGTATTTGTGATCCATGTATTTAACGAACAGGGTTTGTCTGGTGCGGATTTACGCCGAGTGTTTAATGCTTGTGATATGCGCTTTGGTGAAATGAATATTTTTCATCGTTTTGAAAAAGCCAATGCCCAAGGCAATATCCAATTTAGCGTGGCCAATTCTTTAGAGCCGGGCAGCTTTGATTTAAATACTCTGGATGAGCTAGATACCACAGGTATTAGTTTGTTCATGAGTTTGCCAGGGCCTGATAACGCCATGGAAGCATTTGATGCCATGGCTGAGGTCGCACTGGTATTTGCCCGTAATTTTAATGCCACACTGTGCGATGATAGCCACAGTGATCTAAACCCGCAGACGTTAGAACACTATCGTCAGCGCATTCGTGATTTCTCTCGCAAACACATGTCTGTTTCTAAAAGCCGATAGTGTTTTAGTTCTTCGAGCTAGTTTATGTCAAACGACCAACCGTCATTATTCGATGAGCCTGCTGATAATGCCATTGCTTCTGCAGTGGTAAAAACGCGTATCGCACATTTAAAAGCGCAGTTAAATACTGCAAATCATGCCTATTATGTTCTTGATGATCCTAGCCTCCCTGATGCGGAATATGATCGTTTATTCAATGAATTAAAAGAACTGGAAATTCAATTCCCAAGTGAATTAACAACCGATTCACCCACGCAGCGAGTGGGTGGGACGGCGCTTTCTCATTTTGAATCCGTGACTCATGAAGTGGCCATGTTATCTTTAGATAACGCCATGAATGAAGCGGCTCTAGAAGATTTTAACCGTCGAATTTCGGGTTTGTTAAAAACGGAAGAGCCCATTGAGTATGCATGTGAGCCTAAGTTAGATGGCTTAGCGGTCAGTTTGTTGTATGAAAATGGTGTGTTGGTGCGCGGTGCTACCCGAGGAGACGGCAGTGAGGGTGAAAATATCACTCAAAATGTTCGCACTATTCCCAGTATTCCTTTAAAGCTGCTAGAGAGCGAAGGGCTTGAGATCCCGCCTGTTTTAGAAGTGCGTGGCGAAGTGTATATGCCTAAAAAAGGCTTCGATGCATTTAATGAAAATGCTCGAAAAAATGATGAAAAATTATTTGTGAACCCACGTAATGCAGCCGCTGGTAGTTTACGACAACTGGATTCAAAAATTACCGCTAAACGGCCATTAGAGTTTTGCTGTTATAGCTTGGGCCGTGTAGAAGGTGCTCAATTACCGAATGAGCATCATAAAATATTAGAGCAGTTTTCTGATTGGGGTTTCAAAATTAACCCTGAGATGGCGGTAGTAAAAGGTGCAAAAGGTTGCATTGAATACTATGAGCAATTGGCTTTAAAACGTGATGGTTTAGATTACGACATTGATGGCATTGTTTATAAAGTTAACGATATTCAACTTCAGCGACAATTGGGGTTTGTAAGTCGAGCGCCCCGTTGGGCTATTGCTCGTAAATTCCCAGCCCAAGAAGAAATGACACTATTAGAAGATGTGGAATTTCAAGTAGGTCGCACAGGTGCCATAACCCCTGTTGCTCGTTTAACCCCTGTGTTTGTCGGTGGTGTGACAGTATCCAATGCCACATTGCACAACATGGATGAGGTGGAGCGCTTAGATGCCCGTGTGGGTGATACGGTTGTTATTCGTCGCGCCGGCGATGTGATTCCACAAGTGGTAAAAGTGGTGTTGGAAAAACGCCCTGAAAATGCTCAAAAAATTACCATGCTCAAAGTTTGCCCTGTATGTGAAAGTCACATTGAAAAAGTAGAAGGGGAGGCCGTAGCTCGTTGCAGTGGTGGTTTGGTATGCGCCGCTCAGCGTAAAGAAGCCATTAAACATTTTGCATCTCGTAAGGCCATGGACATAGACGGCTTGGGGGATAAAATTGTTGAGCAATTGGTGGATGAAAATAAAATCCAATCATTTTTAGATTTATACAATTTAAAACATGAAACATTATCAAACCTAGAGCGCTTAGGTGATAAGTCGGCTCAAAATTTGTTGGCCTCCATTGAGGCAAGCAAAAAAACCACATTGGCTAAATTTTTATATTCATTAGGTATTCGTGAAGTGGGTGTGGCCACCGCGCAGAATCTAGCGAATCACTTTTTAGAAATTCGCAGTCTTGTAAAAGCTGATTATGACGCATTAATTGAAGTTGATGACGTGGGCCCAATAGTGGCCAAATATATTTTAAGTTTCTTTAGTGAACCTCATAACCAAAAAATTATTGATGGTTTATTACAGATTGGTATTGAATGGCCGGTGATTGAAAAAAAATCGCAAGATGAATTACCATTGTTAGGCCTTACTTACGTGGTAACCGGTACGTTGTCTGTAATGGGTCGAGACCAAGCGAAAGTATATTTGACGGAGTTAGGTGCCAAAGTGGCGGGCAGTGTGTCGGCGAAAACCCACGCATTGGTTGCAGGTGAAAAAGCGGGCTCGAAATTGAAAAAAGCCCAAGATTTAGATGTAGAAGTATTAGATGAACCAGCCTTTATAGAGCTGTTAAAGTCACATGGAATTGAGCATGCTTCTTAGAATGGTTAAGTCAGTAAAACAATTATTATTGTTAGTGCCTTTGCTGCTTTTGGCAGCCTGCACCACGGCGCCTCCGCAAAACATTGAAAATGTATGCGAAATATATGACGAATATTATGAATGGTATTTGGCAGCTGATGAAGTGTACGAGCGCTGGCGCATTCCTCAGCATGTGACCATGGCTTTTATCCACCAAGAATCAAAATTTATTGATGATGCGCGCCCCCCTTGGCAATGGTTTTTATGGATCATACCAACTGGTCGAGCTTCAAGTGCCTATGGTTATGCTCAAGCGTTAAATGGCACATGGGAAGAATATCAGCGTAAAACCGGCAACTGGGGCGCTGACCGTGATGAGTTTGAAGATGCGGTGGACTTTATTGGTTGGTTTAACCATAGAAGTTTGGTGCGCAATAAAATTAACCCTCATGATGCTTATAATTTGTACCTGGCATATCACGAGGGCCAAGGTGGTTTTCAGCGTAAAACCTACAATAAAAAGCCATGGTTATTAAAAGTGGCTAAAAAAGTTGAAAGGCGCAGCATCATGTATCGCCAGCAGTTATCTGGCTGTAAAGATGATTTAAATCGCTTTCGCATGTGGCGTTCAGTGTTTGGTTAGTCCACTAGCTTGGTCGTGAACAATCGGATGGTTGTGCTAGCCTGTGCAGTGCTTCACAAAGCGGTATTATTTAGCTCTGTGACAGTTTAAAGAATCAGGCTAAAATGTTTTTCAGTCTCACAGGGTTGTGAGGTTTTCAGAGATGAAACAGGGTAGTTAAATAGGTAGTTTTGTGGATCAAGGACCGATGGATTTTATTGGCCGGTGGCATTATTAAAGCGTTCAATAATTAATTTATGGGTCAAAAATCGACTGATCTTATTTGGTCGTAGTTTTACATGGCAGTTTAATAGGTAGTTTTGTGGATCAAGGATCGATAGATTTTATTGGACGGTGGCATTATTAAAGCGTTCGATAATCAATTTATAGGGTCAAAAATCGACTGATCTTATTCGGTCGTAGTTTTACATGGCAGTTTAATAGGTAGTTTTGTGGATCAAGAATCGATCGTTTACGGCATCATCAAAGACGTTCCTTCAGTGCCTGAGCTGGATGGGGATCGTCGACGCATGGTGAACAGTGGTTGCCTATTGGATTTACCGCAATCGTTCGATGCCAGCAGTCCTTATTTGTGCAGTGATATGTTCACGTTACCGGGTATGGATGTGTTTAGTGGTGTGTATCATACGCAGGTCATTCATTTTGGCGCCTCATATCGAGCGGTAGAATATGAATGGGAACACTGGATGAAGAAGTTTGAAGACTTACTCAAACAAATGTACTGGGTGAGCGCCACTGTTCACCTAGAAACAGAGTTAAGCGGCAAGCACACCTTTCAATGGGAACCCGCCGTAGGTTCATGTCACGTACCTAATTCTGGCGAATTACGCGTAAAATGCGAATGGGAGCGTGAGGCGGCGTTTGCCAAATAGCACGTCCCCCATTATGTTCAGGGAATTACGTGTAAAATGCGAGTGGGAGCGTGAGGCTGCGTTTGCCAAATAGCACGTTCCCCATTATGTTCAGGGAATTACGCGTAAAATGCGAATGGGAGCGTGAGGCGGCGTTTGCCAAGTAGCCCCTGTTTTCTTATTCAAATCTCTTATTTTGGTCGTAGATAGCCATGTCAGAACCTTCCTTTGATTACACCCCAATCCCATACGCTCAGTTGAGCCAAGATGCTCTGACAGGTGTAATAGAAGAGTTTGTGAACCGTGAAGGCACGGATTACGGGCTTGTAGAGCACAGTTTTGCGGATAAGTGCGACCAGCTGTTAAACAGTATTAAGGCTGGTAGAGCCATGATCGTATTTGATCACGATTCTCAGTCTGTAAGTGTATTGCATAAAGATCAGCTTACTTAGCTTTATTCGTTCTTTGAACGGTGCTTCTCTTTGATCGCAGCTAACCTTAAGAGTATCTGAAATAGCATTTCAGATGTTTTAGGGCTGCTAACGGGAGAGATGCATGACCCACCTACAACAACATAAGTTTCAAAAAGTTATTGAGGGTTTATTTTCCTGCACGGATGAGCTTCAAGCACAGTTGGCGCAAACGCGTTTGCAGTGCCAGCAAATTGAAGAAGTGATGATTGCCATTCGCCATAACCCTTCTACCGCTCGTAATCACGTTCTGCCTAAATGCCCTTATGGTCGCGATCAAGCGGCTAACGACTAATTATCAAGCATCAATAAATGATAAACGTGAAGGTTTTGGCCTTCACTGTTTTACCATGTGTTTACTCGTCTTTGGCCAATGCGGCTTTCACTAAAAACCGATTCGGACTTAACATATTGGCTTGTTCTTTTGGCATGGGCCAAGGTTCGTCATTTAACATGGCGGCAATAAGCTCGGCACATAAAGGTGCACTGCTTAATCCTCGGGAGCCGTGGGCTAAATTTAAATACAAGCCTTCATGATATTCAGCGCTTTGGAAAAAACGCCATTTTTTGCTTTTTTTCAGTTGGGCGAAATCGTTTAAAAACTCAGCTTGTTTGCAAACGGCCCCAACAATTGGAGTGTAGTCTGGGCTTGTGCAGCGTGTAGAGGTTCGTCCAGCCGGTGTTTGGATATTCACTTCTAGAGTTTTAATTTGCCCGCTAACACTTGGGAATTGCTCGTCTAATTTTTCCAAGTTATCCAAATGGTCTTGCATAACGATTTCTTCGCTCTCGCAGTTCAATCGATAGCTTGCGCCAAAATTAATTTTGTCTTTATGGCTAGGGCTCACATAGCGTTCACCGCACAATACTTTATTTAAAGTAAATGCCTGATCGTTATTTGGTAAAGATAATTGTGTCACTTGCCCTGCGATGCTTTTGGTGGGTAAAAACGCTAACGCGTTAAATGTTTTAGCTTGTGATGCATTACAGACGATCACCGCATCAGCAGTGAACGTTTGCTGTGTTGTTTCTATGCTCCAAGATTTATCTGAAAGCTGCTTGAAGCTATTGACTTTATGTTTGGCAAAAAACTGAATGTTTTCATGATTCATTAACGTATCGCACCACGATTTTGGGTGCACCCAAGCGCCGTTATGAAAATGCAGACCTTGCTGTTTGATCTCTATGCCTGCAAGTGCAGTGGCTTGCTCTGCTGATACGGCACTGACCACGTCATCCAGCTCAAAGCGCTCACAAAAAACCTGCTGACGTTTTACCTCTTTTTCACTAAAAGCCAGTTGTAATACGCCGCAGTCATTCCAGTTTTGTTTATCGGGTAGGCTGTTATTTAAGCTTTGTAAGCTATATAAATAACCGGCTAAATAAAACTGACTGTGCAGGTTCATTGCACTAGACAGTTTCGCGTATAACACGCCTTGAGCATTACCAGACGCACCATTGGCCCATTGATCTCGCTCATCTAAAATAGAGACGCGCCAGCCCCGTTTAGCAAGGCTGTGAGCTGTGCTGCAACCGGCGATGCCCGCACCAATGATCACAGCGTGTTTTTGTTCTGTTTTTTTTGCCTGTGAATTTGAGAGTGCCGTTTTAAGGTTTGGGTGAATAAACCAAGGTTTTTGCTCTATCCATAATGGTGCTTGGGGGCCATTTGTATGCATTTGTTTGGCCGTGAGCATTTCTCGTTTATTGCGAAAGCCTTTTACTTTTTTGATTTCAAATCCCGCGGCTTGTAGTCCGCGTTTCACTAAACCAGAAGCGGTAAAGGTGGCCACTGTTGCAAAAGCTGGTGAAAGCTTGGCCATTTGTAAAAATAAATGGTCGCTCCACATGTCTGGGTTTTTGGCTGGTGCAAAGCCATCTAAAAACCATGCGTCCACTTGAGCGTGAATTTGGTCTAACCAGTCATGAATGTCGCCAAAAAATAAATGTAAAACAATGGCGCCGCAGTGCTCGGTAGTATTGTTTAAATGAATGCTATGCCAGCCGGGTACTAATTTGGGATAGTGTTCAATTAGTTGTTCCCCTAGGTGTTCAAGCTGTGGCCATTGTTCTAGGGCTGTCTTTAAACTGGCTTTTTCTAGTGGGAATTTTTCTACGCTTAAAAAGTGTAGGGTATGCTCTGGCTTACTATTCTTTTGCCATAAATCCCATGCGCATAAAAAATTTAAACCCGTGCCAAAGCCTGTTTCAGCAATGGTGAAGTGCTGTTTGTCGGATTGTTTTTTTAAATCGTTCCAGCGTTCTGTTAGCTGGTTGTGATGTAAAAAAACGTATTCGGTTTCTTCTAAGCCATTGGCTTTATGGAAGTAAACGTCTTCAAACTGGGTAGAGACCGGGGTGCCATCGGTCCATTGGATTTGCGCAGGCTTAATCATTGGGCATAATGCAGGTATTAAAAGTATCCCTTAGTTTACCAGAGAATGCCTTTTGCTTGTTGAGATCTTTAACGTTTTAGCCCCTGTGCTGGTGTGCGCGTCCATTGGATTTGTGTGGGCCAGGTCTAATCACGATTACCCTAGTGAGTTTATTTCACGCCTGGTATTTAACGTGGCTGCCCCTTGTTTGGTGATCAGTAGCATAGGGCAGGTGCAGCTTAGTTTGGGTGCATTGATTGAAATGGCGGGGGCCACCTTTATGGCGCTGGCATTGGTCTTTTGCATGGGTTTTGTGCTGATCAAGTTGCTGGGCCATGATGTTCGCACTTATATCGTGAGTTTGGCCTTCCCTAATATTGGTAATATGGGGCTGCCTTTGTGTTTGTTTGCGTTTGGCCCTGAAGGGTTAGCGTTGGCAGTGGCGTATTTTATGGTGATCTCCATTGCTCATTTTTCCATTGGGATGGCCATCGCAAGTGGCGAGAAAATGACCCTAAAGCACTTTTATGGCAACCCTATTTTATGGGCCATTGTCATATCGTGTGTATTTGTGGGATTTGATTTAGAGCAGCCTGTTTGGTTTGCTAACAGTGTGGGGCTGATTGGCCAAGCTACGATCCCATTGATGCTGATTACCCTAGGTGTGTCTTTGGCCCAAATACAGGTAAGTCAGTGGGGTGTTGGTTTATTGTATTCGGTTTTACGAATTACGTTAGGTTTAGCCGCTGCGTTAATAACGGTAGAGGTTTTAGAGTTGGAAGGGGTGACAAAAAACGTGGTGATTTTACAGGGCATTATGCCGGTGGCTGTGTTTAATTATTTGTTTGCATTAAAAGCACAGAGAAATGTAGAAACCTTGGCCAGCTTAGTAATGATCTCTACGTTACTGGCCATGGTGGTGATACCTGTGGTGCTGTCTTTTTTACTTTAGGGATCTTTGAAAGACCCTAGAGTTGTTCGGCTTTATTGAGCGTTTTCAACAGCCGGTAAAATCAGCGATGTTAGCTCACTGGCATCGGGCTTTTCATAGCTTACAATGGCTTGTTTAATCAAAATAGGCTCAACTGGCACATCACGCATACCGTTTTTTGCACCTGTTTTTTCAAGGGCTATGGCGTCCATAATATCCAGCCCGTGAATTACGTTAGCAAACACAGCATAACCAAAGTCACGATAGCCGTTGTTTAAAAAGTAATTGTTTTTAACATTAATAAAAAACTGGCTGGTGGCGCTGTCTACTTTTGCAGTACGAGCCATGGCCACAGAGCCTCGGTTATTAAATAAACCGTTATCTGCTTCATTCTTGATTTCGGCTTTTGGTGCTTTACGCATCATGTTTTTATCAAAGCCACCGGTTTGAATCATAAAGTCTTTCATTACACGGTGAAAAATCACGCCGTTATAAAAGCCTTCGTTGGCATACGCTAGGAAGTTAGCCACAGTGATAGGGGCTTTTTCTGGGTACAGTTCTAAAACGATATCGCCTTTTGACGTTTGTAGGGTTACATAAGGTTTGGCGATGTCAGCAGCAGGTGTGCTGGTAACAGCATCGGTTATTTGTGGGTTAACAGTAGTGGGCTGGCTTGTTTGAGTTTCTTGCTGTGCAAGGGATGCAAAGCTGATGATAGCCATCATTAAGAAGCTAATAAGGCGCATGGTATTACCTGTAAATGTAGATGAAAATGAAATGTATATGCTAATGGTTAAAACGAAAAAACCAGTGCTAGTTAAACTAGGCACTGGCTTTGTTGAGGCGGGGTGAGCTTATGCCCAACCACCGTCTCCGCGACGACCTGACATCTTAGGTAAGAAGATACCTAGGATAATACCCAATAGAATTAAACCACCGCCCATTAGGATGTAGTTTAAATCTTTGCTGCTTTGTAGGCGTTGGTTCTCTGATTGCAGAGTGTCCACGGTAATTTTTAGCTGTTCGCCTTGTTCCATTAATTCTTGGTTCTTTTTATCCAGTTTAATGGCGTTGGCACTGGCTTTACGGATGTATTCCAGTTCTTTTTTCTGCTTTTCTTTTTCTTTGTTCAGGGTTTTGCCTGTGCGGTTAGCACTGGCTAGCTGCTTTTTGCTTTCGCTGTGCTTGGCTTTTAACTCTGTTAAATCGGTTTTGGTTTTGGCTAATTCTCGTTGAGTTAAAATTAGCTTTTCAAGCGCGATTGGTTCCATTTTTAGAAAACGAGTAGGAACCCAGCCTTCAAGGCCTTTATCGGTGGTTACGTGGGTAAACTTGGTTTCTTCATCGGCTTCGATGAACTCAAGGTGTGAACCACTTTTTAAGGTTTTAAGAATACGGTAATCGTTACCTGGACCACTGCGTAAGTTGATCCATAGCTCGTCGCTAATGTAACGTTTTTCAGCAACGGCTGGGAATAAAACCAGAAGGGTTAAAATAAATAGGCTGAATCGTTTCACGTGAGATCCCTGTTGTTGTTTTTAATTATTAATTACTTGTGGCTGATTATAGCAGCCCAGTTATTTTGTTGGGGTTAAGGTAGAACTTTTTTGAACGGCTTCACTAAAACCCGTTCATAAACCCCAGCTTCTATGTAGGGGTCGGCATCAGCCCAAGCTTGAGCATCAGTTAAAGAATCAAATTCGGCCACTACTAGGCTGCCTGTAAAACCGGCTTGGCCAGGGTCTTCACTGTCAATAGCAGGATGAGGGCCGGCAAGAATTAAACGGCCTTGCTCTTTTAGGGTGTTTAATCGTTCTAAATGAGCAGGGCGAGCACTTAAGCGCTTTTCGAGGCTGTTGTGCACATCTTGGCTGATAATGGCGTATAACATGACATTATTCTTATAAATTAAATTGCCCACATCCTAACGCGAAACCTTTTAATTACCAAGGGGTTAGCTTGGATGGGGTCAGCAATGACTCAGGCCGTTTAATTAGTGTAAACAGCGCTTATTTCTCGTTTAAGAGGCCTTACATGGGGAAATGCTGTACTTCCTTTAATCAATACTTAAAATAGCCATCAAAGTCTGTAAAAAGTTATGAGTATGAGCCACGCACCTGCGAACACAAATCAGCCAGAAAAACGCGAAAGCATGCTGGTTAACCTATTATTTAATATTGTTATTCCCACCCTTATTTTAATGAAGGGCAGTGAAAGCGCTTGGGTGTTGGCCCAGCTGCAAACCTTGGATGTGAACCTAGGTTTGGCACTTGCCCCTGAATACGAAGCTTTTGGTAATCGCTGGGCCATTATTGTGGCGTTGGCGTTCCCGATTATTTATGGTTTAAAAGACTTTAAGCGTGCCGGTAAAGTGAATGTATTTTCGGCCCTTGGTGTGGTGAGTATTCTATTAACTGGCGGCATCGGTTTGTTAGAGTTAGACCCTAAATACATCGCCATTAAAGAAGCGGCCATACCGGGTATTTTAGGTTTGTTTACTGTGATCTCTTTAAAAACCCGTTACCCATTGGTGAAAACCTTTTTATATAACGACAAATTACTGCGCACCGATCGTATTTCTGAAGCGTTAATCATCAATAAAAATGAAGCTGCCTTTGAAGTTAGCTTAAAAGTGGCGTCTTATTTGGTGGCGGGTTCGTTCTTTTTATCGTCGTTTTTAAACTACGCATTAGCAAAATGGATTGTGGTAAGCCCAGCGGGAACCGCAGCGTTTAACGAAGAGCTAGGGAAAATGACCGCCTTGAGTTTCCCGGTTATTTCCATTCCCGCCATGATCGTAATGATGACGGCTTTATTTTACTTGTTCCGCAGCATCAAAAAACTAACCGGTTTAAGCTTTGAAGACGTTATGGTTGAACCATCATGAGTGATGAACTGCTGGTTGATTTGCATTGTCACAGTTTACGCAGCGACGGCCAGCTAAGCCCGTCAGACTTGGTGGATCGTGCCGCGGAAATGGGCGTAAATGTGTTAGCCCTTACCGATCACGACACGATTAATGGTGTGGCCGAAGCCCGCGCGCAAGCAGCCCAGCACGGCATGAAAATCATCAACGGTATTGAGTTTTCAAGTGTTTGGAATGGCGTGGGTATCCACATTGTGGGCCTTGGCTTTGATGAGAAACACCCTGTGATGGTGGCCGCCCTTGAGCGCCAAGAGAACGCCCGTTTAGAGCGTGCCAAAACCATAGCGCAGCGCCTTGAAAAACAAGGTGTGGCGGGTATTTGGGAAAAAGCACTATCCATTGCAAACGGCGCACAAATTGGCCGACCACATTTTGCGCAAGCTCTGATTGAATTAGAAAAAGTAAATAACATGGCCCAAGCCTTTAAACGCTATTTGGGTGCAGGCAAGCCAGGGGATGTGAAAACCTTATGGCCAGAGATGAGTGAAGTGGTGCAGTGGATTACCGAATCCGGTGGCACTGCGGTGATTGCTCACCCTGATAAATACAAGTTAACCCGCACCAAGCTCAAATACTTATTTAAAGCGTTTAAAGAATCAGGCGGTCAAGCCATTGAAGTGACAACCGGTGGCATGGATCATAGCTTTTGTGGCTATTTGGCCACCTTGTGTGATGAGTTTGATTTTTTAGCCAGCCAAGGCAGTGATTTCCATGGGCCAAAGCCTTGGAGCGAACTGGGTAAGTTCCCACCTATGCCATCAGCGGCAAGGCCCGTTTGGAACCAGTGGGTTTAGCCTCTTTGTGATTTAACCCCTAGAGAGCGGCGGGTTTAAAACCCGCTATTCTTATAGAATATTCTTTGATTTAAGGTCGTCATGAGTCAGTTCTTTCAGATCCACCCTGAAACCCCACAAGTACGTCTTATCAAACAAGCGGCAGAGATCATTCGCGGCGGCGGTGTTGTGGTGATCCCTACGGATTGCGCCTATGCACTGGTTTGCCAGCTAGAAGATAAACAAGCCCTAGAAAGCGTTAAGCGCATTCGCCAGCTAGACGACAAGCATAATTTCACCTTATTGTGCCGAGATTTGACGGAAATTAGCACCTACGCCAAGGTCAATAATACCGCGTATCGTTTGCTTAAGAACCACACTCCAGGGGCGTTTACCTTTATTTTAAACGCCACCAAAGAGGTGCCTAGGCGCTTGATGCACCCGAAGCGTAAAACCATTGGTATTCGAGTGCCGGATAACAGCATTACACAAGCTTTGATCGAAGAGCTGGGTCAGCCATTAATGAGCACATCGCTTATTATGCCGGGTGATGATATGCCTCTCTCCGATCCTTATGAAATTCGCCAAATGCTTGAACACACCTTGGACTTGGTCATTGATGGTGGTTATTGCGGTATGGAAGCCACAACCGTGGTGAATATGACCGACGATGATGAGTACGAAATTATTCGCCAAGGTGTGGGTGAGTTAGCTGAGTTATAAGTTAGATGCTGTGCAATAGGGCGTAGCTTAGCTGGGCCAGCGTTTGTTTAGCACTGAAAAACCGATGCTGCTCAGTGGTTTCAATCGGGTTAGTTGTTCTAAATTGCCCCCTAAAAGCGTTAATTTTTCCATTCAGGTCATATTGGCCACTATTCCTGTCTCATTTCCAGTTCTAGTATGACGACATTCGTGCATCCTGCAGATGGGCTTGGTACACTTGGCCGCTTATTTTACGCATTAGGAGAAGGCTTTGAGTTCGGTAGACTCTCAGCAGCGTGTGCTATCTGGCATGCGTCCCACAGGAAAACTGCATCTAGGCCATTATCATGGCGTATTAAAGAACTGGGTTAAATTACAGCACGAATATGAGTGCTTATTTTTCGTGGCCGATTGGCACGCCCTAACCACCCATTACGAAGACCCATCTGTGATTGAAAACAGTGTTTGGGACATGGTGGTGGACTGGCTAGCCGCTGGGGTAAACCCAGGTAGCGCTACCTTGTTCTTGCAATCTAAGGTGCCTGAGCACGCAGAACTGCACTTATTGCTGTCTATGATCACCCCACTTGGGTGGTTAGAGCGTGTGCCAACCTACAAAGACCAGCAGGAAAAGCTAAAAGAAAAAGATTTAGCCACCTATGGTTTCCTAGGTTACCCGCTATTACAAAGTGCCGATATTCTATTGTATCGCGCAGGTTTAGTGCCTGTTGGCGCTGACCAAGTAGCTCACGTAGAAATCACCCGTGAAGTGGCTCGTCGTTTTAACCATGTATTTGGCCGTGAGCCTGGTTTTGAAGAAAACGCAGAAGCCGCCATCAAAAAAATGGGTAAAAAAGCCGCTAAATTGTATAGCTCATTACGTAAGCGCTACACAGAAGGCGGAGACGGCGAAGCGCTAGCAACGGCCCAAGCTTTGTTGAAAGAGCAGCAAAATATTACATTAGGCGATAAAGAGCGCTTAATGGGCTACCTAGAAGGGGGCGGTAAAGTGATCCTGCCTGAGCCACAAGCTCTGTTAACCCCTGAATCTAAAATGCCGGGCCTAGACGGTCAAAAGATGTCTAAGTCGTATAACAACACCATTAGCTTGCGTGAAGACCCAAGCGACGTGGAGAAGAAAATTCGCACCATGCGTACCGACACAAATCGTGTTCGCCGTGATGACCCGGGTAACCCGGATGTTTGCCCAGTATGGCAATTACATGAAGTCTACAGCGACGATGAAGTTAAAGAGTGGGTACAAACCGGTTGTCGTAATGCGGGCATTGGTTGTATTGAATGTAAAGGACCAATCATTGATGCGGTTAAAGCTGAGCTTATTCCAATTCAAGAGCGCGCAGCCCATTACGATAATAATCCAGACCTAGTAAAAAGCATCATTCAAGAAGGCAGCGAAAAAGCTCGTGAAGCGGCTCGCGGCACTATGGAAGATGTTCGTCATGTTATGGGGTTGTCTTACCGTTAAGGTCAGGGTAATTTTTAACTATGAGCGAAATAACTGAACAGCCACAAGACATTGTTGAAACTGACAATGCACAAACCACTGAAGCAGAGCCTATAACGGCTTCTGAAGATCAGCACGTGTCTGTTCAGTTACAAGAATCTGAATCGGTTGAAACACCTGATGGATCAGCCGATCAAAAGCCAGATGATAAAAACTCATCGGCGCAGCAAGAAATGCCATTTGCTTTGGTACAAGGGGAAGCGGTCACTCAGCTTCCTTTAGATCTGTACATTCCCCCTGATGCCCTAGAAGTGATCCTTGAGCAATTTGAAGGCCCACTGGATTTACTGTTGTATTTAATTCGTAAACAAAATTTAGATATTCTAGAAATCAACGTTTACGAAATCACCGCCCAGTACATGCAATATGTAGAGCTGATGCAAACTGTGCATTTAGAGCTGGCGGGTGAATACTTAGTGATGGCGGCCATGCTGGCTGAAATCAAAAGCCGTATTTTATTACCGCGCCCAGAATCTGCAGAAGATGAAGAAGAAGATCCAAGAGCAGAATTGATTCGTCGTTTACAAGATTACGAACGCTTTAAACAAGCCGCTGAAGATCTAGACGAATACCCGCGCATGGGTCGCGATACCTATGAAGTGGAAATTAAACCACCAGAATACAGTGCCGAACGCCAACACCCAGATGTGGACTTTAAAGAATTAATGCTGGCATTTGGTGATGTATTATCACGCGCTGATAATTACACCGAGCATGAAGTTCACCGAGAGAAATTATCCACTCGTGAACGCATGAGCCAAATTTTAGATCAGATTCAAACCGGTGACTTTGTGCCGTTTTTGCAACTGTTCAAGCCAGAAGAAGGTCGTGGTGGTGTAGTGACGACGTTCCTTGCGACACTCGAACTCATAAAAGAACAATTAATCGAAATCGTGCAAAACGAAACGTTTGGGCCGATCCATGTGAAGGTTAAAGCCTCATGATCAGTGATATTTTATTAGAACAAATTATTGAAGGGGCCTTAATGGCCGCTGGGCAAACCCTAAGCGTTGATCGAATGCAGGGTTTGTTTGAAGAAGGCCAAGAGCCAAGTCGCGAGCGCATTCTAATTATTCTTGAGCGCATAGGCGAAAAATGCGACAACCGCGGCTATGAATTAAAAAAAGTAGCAACAGGCTGGCGCTTTCAAGTATCACAAGATTTAGGTAAATGGGTCAGTCGTTTGTGGGAAGAAAAACCACAACGTTATAGCCGAGCATTGTTAGAAACCTTATCGATAATTGCTTATCGTCAACCTTGTACCCGTGGCGAAATTGAAGACGTGCGCGGCGTGGCCGTGAGTTCTCATATTACTAAAACGTTAGTTGAACGTGAGTGGATTCAAGTAGTAGGTCACCGAGATGTTCCGGGTCGTCCTGCTATGTTTGCCACCACTAAAATGTTTTTGGATTACTTTAATTTATCAAGTTTGGATCAATTACCAACCTTGGAAGAAATTCAAGAAATGACCGATGCAAACCACGCGCTTGAATTAGAAGAAAAAGTAGAAGAAGGCAACTTTGATTTCTCTGCTCATAAAGCAGAATTAGAAGACAGCGAAAACCTGATTAGCGCCGCCAAAGATTTAGAAGACGCGGACGCCATGGTGCAGAAAGTAGAAGATGCACTGTTTAATCAGCCTGATGAAGAAGAGCCTGAAGTAGGCGAAACCTCAGACTTGCTTGATGCTGAAAACCTGGTGGCCACATTAGATGGCCAGCTTGATGCAGAAGTTGAAGCACAAGACGCAGAGGCTCAACCAGAAGAAATGGATGAAGCGGCATTAGCAGAAGCCACCATCGCCCGTATGATTGCAGAGCAAGAAGCCTTGCTTGGCAAAAAATCGGAATCACTGTCGGACTTGCCTTCAGGTGAGAATAACCAGGCTCAGACAAACCCAGCACAAGATCAACCAGCAGCTACACTTGAAGATGAGTCGTCAATTAATGATGAGGCCGCTGCGACACAAGCGCCAACATCTACAAGCACCATCGATAGCTCAACGCCAAATTCTATTTTTTATCAAGACAGTGATGAAGATGATTTAGAAGCGGCAATGGAAGAAGAAATGATGGCCCAGCTTGAAGAAGAGCAGGCTGCGCTTTTATTAGAGCAAGAAGCTGAGCAAGAACTAGAAAATGCCCAAGCTGAAGAGAAATCTCTCACGGATTTGGCCAATAAGTTTTAAGACTCGATTTAAACATTGAGCAACGTGCGTCAAGTTTGACGAACGATAGAAGCATTTGTACATCCTGTACATCATCCAAGCGCTTAGGGTTGTTATGATCTTAAGTGAAATAACTCAGAAACGGAGTAAAGTTTATGAGTGAAAAACTGCAAAAAATCCTAGCCCAAGTGGGTATAGGTTCCCGTCGTGAGATGGAACGTTGGATTGCTGATGAACGCGTAACCCTTAACGGCGAAGTAGCCAAACTAGGAGAGCGTGCAGACGGGCAAGATGAAATTCGAGTAGACGGTAAAGTGGTTGAACACTCTACTGAAGCTCCACGTCGTGTTCTCGCTTATAACAAACCAGAAGGTGAAGTGTGTACCCGTAACGACCCTGAAGGTCGTCCTACGGTATTCCACAACCTACCAAAACTAAAAGGCGAACGCTGGATTGCGGTTGGTCGTTTAGATATCAATACTGCCGGTTTATTGTTGTTCACCACAGATGGTGAGTTAGCCAATAAACTGATGCACCCAAGCACCAACACTGTTGACCGTGAATACGCAGTACGCGTAGCGGGTGATGTGACGGATGAAGTGATCAGCAACCTTAAAAAAGGTGTTGCCTTAGAAGACGGCATGGCGAAGTTTACTGACGTGCAATTCTTTGATGGCGAAGGCTTTAACCAGTGGTATCACGTGTGCATCATGGAAGGGCGTAACCGTGAGGTTCGTCGTTTATGGGAAAGCCAAGAGTGCAAAGTATCACGCCTTAAGCGTGTGCGTTATGGTTGCATCTTCTTACCGAAAAAAGTATCTGTTGGTAAGTGGGTTGAGCTTGATCAAAAAGACACAGATGAACTGGCCAAGTTGGTAGACTTACCAAGTCGTCCAATTGCTAAGCTGGATCCAAAAGAACTGAAAAAATATAACCGTGCAGCGTCTCGCCAACGTACTCGCCAAAAAGGCGGTAAAGTGCAGCCAAGATCCGGTAGAAAAGTTCGTATCGACTCTTAATATTTTAGGGCCGTTAGATTGAAAATTAAGCCACTTTCTAGTGGCTTTTTTTATGCCTGAAAATAAAATGTAGCGCGATTGACCCGATTAAATTATTTTTCTAAAAAGGCCAAACTTAAAAAGGATAGAAATAAACTGCTGGCTAAAATAAACGCCGGTTGTGCCACCACTAACATGACAATTCCGCCCAGTATCCAGCCGCTTTTTACCCATTCCAAACGTTTTGCATAAGCCCTTGTTTGGGTCCATTTAAACTCATCTGTATTCTGAGGAATGCCCAGCCATTTAATAATGTGGTCTATAACGTGTTTCATCGCCTTACCATTAGCCGTTCCATGCTTAAAATAAGTTTAGTGGGAACAACTCATGTTATGAGAGATAAGTGCTTTAAATGGAAAAACAATCTTGCCTGAAAGGCTTTAATAAAATGCGGGAATAAAAAAGAAGCTTGTATGCAGATAAGGCACTAAAGCAGTGCGCAATTGTGTAAGTCACGAGTGCTCGTTATAGCAATGTTTTGTTAGAGGGCTGAGTCCTTGTAAAAGAACGATGCACTTATTGAAGACCTAGAAAATCATACTCAGGTAAATCGCCTGCTTGCTAGAAGGTGGTTTACGTGAATATGAGAATAAAAGGTTACCAGCTGGCTATTTACTGCGTTTGTCGTAAATGGTCACCAGCTGGCGAGTCAAAGCTAATAACTCGCCATTAGGGTGGTAAACCTGACCTTCGGTATGGGCATAGCCAAGCCCAGCTTGTTTAATATCGCATTCATAATAAAGCATGTCGTCACTGGCCAGTTCTGCTCTGGGCATAACAAATTCTACGCTCCAAGTAACGCTGCTGGCAGGAGCGGGTTTATCTAACATAGGTAATACCGCAGGAGGCCAGGCATCAATCAAAGCCAGTATGGCGCTGTCAGTAAATGTTTTAGGCGCATCCTTAAACGACATCCAGCCATTCACTTGTGTTTTATCTGTGCCCGCAAATGGAAATGCACCGCTGGTGTAACGTAAATCCACATGCTGAACAAACTCTGGCACCACACCTTTCATATAAGGCATAGCTTTGCATTCACTGAAATGGGTTTTAGGAGTAATAGTCTGTGCCTCGACAGTAAGGCTTGAATCACGGGTAAACCCAAAACAGGCGTTCAGTGAGGTAATGACATTGCCATCTTGTTTAAGCATGCCTTGCACCTGCACAATGGATTTGCCCTGACTCAATATTTGAAAGCTTAATTCGCACGGGGCATCTGCCGTGGTGGCTCCGCAAAACTGCACGGCCACACTGCGTAAATCACGATCACCTAAACCGGTTTGCGCTTCAATGTGCGTTAAAATTAATGCAGCGCTGATGCCGCCAAAAATACTGCGGCCTTGGCCCCAGCTGGCATCAATGGCAAAGTTCTGCTGAGTTTTTGCTAACTCAAAATAATGATGAATATTGTGCATAAGAAAATGTGCTGCTCATAAAAATAGACAGATAAGGTCAAATACTAGCTTTAAGAGGCTTAAATGCCAATGACCCATGGGCACAGATAGCATGTGAATTTACATTACGGCATAGTTACTTCGGTAACTTAATAAAAAATAATAAAGAGGCCTCATTATGACCATTGCTTATTGGTGTGTGTTTTTTGCGATTCTAATGCCGTTAATATTTACCTGCATTGCCAAGTTTGCCGGTAAAGGCTATTTACCAAAAGATAACTTAGCTCCGCGGGAATTCCTTGAGCGATTAGAAGGCCCGCGCAAACGAGCAAGTTGGGCGCAAATGAATATGCAAGAGTCTGGACCGGCTTTTATGGCGGCGGTGATCATTGCGCATCAAATTAATGGGGATCAAACGTTAATTGACATGTTAGCGGTGAGCTACATTGTATTGCGCTTAGCTTATGGTGCGTTATACATTGCAAATAAAGGCATGCAAAGAACTGTGGTGTGGACACTGGCGCTGTTATGCACGCTAGCTTTATTTTTTACCGCTTCTGTATACCCGTTAGGGTAGGTAAATACTGAAAACACCGCCCCCTAACGGGCCGCCATTTTCTAGTTTAATGTAACCGCTGTGCTCATGGCGGTTGTGCATTTGGGCTACTTTGGCGGCAAAGAAAATCCCAAGGCTGGTGCTGCCGTTCATAAAATCCAAACCTTTTTGCGGGGTGTCAGGGTGTTGTAGCATATTTTCTGGGTACCCAGGCCCATCATCACAGACTTGAATACATAAATAATCACCTTGTTCTTCGCATGTGACCAATACGGTATCCTCTGTGTAGCGTGCAGTATTAACGATAATGTTGTTAATCACCCCACCAATGAGTTCACTGTCGTAATACCAAATAATATCTTCGTCACAGGCTATTTCGAAATTGACTAAATATTTTTCAAGCAGCTTTTCATTTTTTAAATACTGATCGTTTAGGGTTTCCCACACTTCATGTTCATCTATCATTACAGGCAAAGCATCTTCTTTGATGCGATATACCCCTAATAAATGGATTAAATCATTGTTTAATCGGCTGGCTTCATAGCGCAGATTGGTGCGAAACAACTTGGATTTTTCTGCGCTGATGTCTTCTTCACCCAAGCGATCAATGGAGTTAAGAATCAAGCTCAGGGCATTTTTCATATCATGAATACAAGAGGCCAGTAATAAATCAAAGTCGCTATTTTTCATTATGACCTCTTATCTTTTAATAGAACCTGCAGTTTGCCAATACTTTGTTTGAATGAGCTGTAGCGTTTAAATTGCGGATGATTATCAGGTAAATCAGGTACCGCACTTAAATTCTGATTACATTGGGTCACCTTGTTAATGGTTGGCCCATTTTTTTTGATATCAAATAATAATGCTTGAATGGCATTAAGGCGGATACCCATGTGTTTCGGAAAATGCTGAGTGGCTTTAATAAAGTATTGGGCAGCTTGTTCGTATTCGCCTTTTTCAAACATATCAATGCCGTTTTTATTAATGCGCACCACTTTGCGTTTGCCACTAGCCGAAACAGGTTCATCTGTTAGCTGATCTAACTGAGCCGATATCTCAGGGTCATCTTTATAGGCGTCGGCCAGTTCTTCCAAAATCGTTAGGGCTTTTTCTTTTTCGCCATTTTGAAAATAACTTTTCACTAGTTCCATTTGGTTTTTAACGTTTCCGCTCGCATTTTCTTTAATGCGTTTTTCCGCATCAATCAGTGAGGCTTGTGCTTCATTCTTTTTATCAATGCTTGAATAGGCGCGGGATTCAATTAACTTACTTTGAATTTTAATATCAGGGTCAGTGTATTTTTTTTGGGTTTCTTGCAGTTTATCTATGGCTTCTTTTGCAAAGGCTTTGGCTTTCTTTTTGTCGTCTGTGTGAATGGCGGCTTCGGTTAGGTTGTCGGCCAATTCAAGGTCGTTATCAGAGCTTTTATGCATGCCATATTCAGCCAGCTTAACCACTGATCGACTGGCTTTTGCGGCCCCTTCAAAATCATGATTAATTTTACACACCTTGGTTAATAACTTTTGGCGCGGCACTGAACGGGCGGAGATTTTAGAACTTTGCTCTAACATGTGTTGGGCGCTGCTGGTGTCGCCTTTTTCCATCATGATTCTTGAAATGCCTTCATAGGCTTCTAAGCAGGATGGGTTTTCTTTGATGCATTGCTGATAGGCCGCTAAAGCGTCATCGCTTTTTTTAAGGGCATCTAACGCTTGAGCGCTGCCAAGCTGAGCCCAAAAAAGAGGGCGCTGATCGATCACATCTTGATATAAATCCTGAGCTTCTTGCCATTGACCTAAGCGGCACAATAAATTGCCTTTGGTTTTTAAGCACCAGTTTTTGTGGCGAGTATTGCCGGCCATTTCTTCGTCGCACTGCTGAATGGCTTTGGCAAAATCTTTGCGGTCCATGCTTTTATAAATGGGTTCTAGCGCTGTTTTTTGTTTCAAGCACTTTACTAAGCGTGATTGCAGTTCGCCAGGAGTGATGGGTTTATTAAGGTAGGCGTCGGGTTTGTATTCCATGGAGCCCACAACCGCATCGCGACTGGATTCAGCCGTGATCATAATAAATACGGTGCTGCTTCTTAATAAGTCATTGCGTCTGAGTTCTTCAAGCACTTGCAGGCCATTAATGCCTTTGCCTAAATCGAAATCACAGAACACCACATCAAAGCTGTGCTCTTGGCATTGGTGAATGGCTTGTACGCCGTTTAGGGCGGTTTCTATGTCCTGTGCGTTTAAGGCGTGCAGCATCCGTTTGAGGATTTTTTGAAAGCTTTCAAAATCATCCACAATGAGGAATTTTTTATCGCTGTAATCGGTTGGAACCATAGGTCTGACTTTCCTTGATACTCTCAGTGTAGGTCAGGTTAGTCAGATGGCTAGTTAAGGTTTTTGCATTATGAACGGGGTTTCACTGAGTGCCGAAAAGTGTGAAATAGTTGACTAAATGGCTCGTCTCAATGTGAGGTTATAGCGGGTTGTAAGGTTGGGCTGCAAGGCATCGTGTTTGATGGGTTTTATGCCGTGATAAAACTGTCGAGCGGGCCCATGCATGATTAACACATCGCCATCTTCTAATAAAATGTCCAGTTTATTGCCATTTCGGCCGTCTCTAAACACTTGAAACACAGCGCTTAAACCCAGTGAAATAGAGACAATAGGCTGAGACAAATCCCGTTCGTCTTTATCTTGGTGATGGCCCATTTGCATACCAACGTCATAACGGTTTATTAAACAGCTATTGGCTAAAAACGCAGGCAGGCTGCTTAATTCCATAGCTTGTTGGCTTAGCTGTAAAAAATATTCGGGCAGTGCTGGCCATGGCTGTTTAGTTAAAGGGTCGTATTTGAGGTACGCATAACCGAACGCGCTGCTGGTCCAGCCGTATTGGCCGCAATTACTCATGGCCACTTGGGTGCGATGGCCCATGGGGGTCATCATATTGCGAAATTCAGCCTGCTGCTCAATGTGATGAATCAGCTCAAGGCATTGCGAGCTGTTGGCGAGACCTTTGATTAAGGTGATGCCTTGGGTAGGGGTTTCTATGCGGCGTTGATCAAAGCTGGCGAGATTATTTTCATTACTGTATTTCGGAGAAAATAAGTCCACGGCCAGCCTCTTTTTTGTGATTAACCTTGCTGGTTATTCCACTCAATGCATTCTTCAAGTGTGATGCCTTGGCCGCCAAAAATGTCTAAGGCGCTGCCAATGGTTAAATCCACTTTGCCGTTTGATAGCTCATGCACTCGTTTTAAGTCATCAAGGCGTCGCGCACCACCTGCATAGGTCACGGGAATAGAGCAGTGTTTGCCTAATAACGTGACCAGTTCTTCATCGATGCCGGCTTGTAATCCTTCAACGTCGGCGGCGTGAATTAAAAACTCAGCACAGTGTTCACTTAATGTGGCCAGCGTTTCTGCATTCACCTGGGTACTGGTGACGGTTTGCCAACGATTGGTGGCAATGTTCCAACCATCCTTTGTGCGGCGGCAGCTTAAATCCAAAATCAGTTTGTCTTTGCCTGTGATGTTTTTAATGGCGGCCAGTTTTTCAAAACTGAACTCATTGTTCTCAAATAAGGCAGAGGTCACGATCACATGGCTGGCGCCTGCTTTCAGGAAGTCCGCGGCGTTATCGGCATTGACACCACCGCCAAACTGCAAACCCTGAGGCCAGTGCTGTAACGCATCTAACACCGCTGCTTGGTTATTTGGCCCCAATGCAATCACATGGCCACCGGTTAAATTATGCTGTTTGTAGAGCTTGGCATAATAGGCGCTGTCATAGGGGCTGATAAAGTTAGTGTCGGCGCCATCATCGTTCAGGCTGCCACCAACAATCTGTTTTACTTTACCTTCGTGTAAATCAATGCAAGGACGAAACAAAGTCACTTTATTCACCAAACTCAAAATATGGCGGCATTATATCTAAATCCTAGGCGCTGGCACATGACCATTTTCCATGAGTAAATTACGACACCTTGTGCGTTGGCACATGGCCATTTTGGCTGGCGCCCAGTAAAGTGCATGGTTAGACGCTTTTTTATCGGGTACACAATGCAAAGACAGGTCTGGTTAACACCAAAAGCAGGGGCGATTTATAACCTTACTCTGCAAACGCAAGAGATGCCGAGCCGTGAACCGGGCTTAATACGCATTAAGGTAAAAGCTGTAGGGTTAAACTTTGCCGATATTTTTGCTTTAACCGGTTTGTACAGTGCCACTCCCGATGGGGCGTTTATACCGGGGTTAGAGTTTTCGGGGGAAGTACTGCAATGCGACGCGCATAGCGCTTATAAAGTGGGGGACGCCATTATGGGGGTCACGCGCTTTGGGGGTTACGCCAGCTTAATCGACATAGCACCCCATTATATTCAGCCATTGCCAAAAGGTTGGTCCTTTAGCCAGGGTGCAGGGTACTTGGTGCAAACCTTAACGGCATTTTATGGCTTAACCGAGTTAGGTAATTTAAAACCCAAACAGACAGTTTTGGTGCACAGCGCAGGGGGCGGTGTGGGGCTACAAGCCATGAAACTCATTAATAAAATGGGTGCCAATGCTGTGGGTACAGTGGGTAACGCCCATAAACAAACTGTGCTTAAAAACATGGGGTTTGAGCAGATTCTTGTGCGTCAAAAAGATTTTAAAACACAGCTAAAGCTACGTGATCAAAGCTTTGATTTGGTGTTAGATGGCATTGGTGGGGCGGTTCAGCAAGCCAGTTTCAAGCATTTAAACCCCATGGGGCGCTTGGTGGTATTTGGGGCTGCGGAGTTTACCCCGGGTAAAAACAGGCCTAATTATGTGTCGGCTTTGTTCAAATATTTAATGCGCCCAAAATACGATGTACTGGATATGATCAGCGAAAATAAATCCGTTCTGGCGTTTAATTTGATTTGGCTGTGGCAGCAAACTGAATATATGGCTGAGCTTATTGAGGCCATGCTGAAATACGACATTTCAGCTCCTTATGTGGCCCATGAATATGACTTTGAGCAGGCCTTTGATGCCATCGAGTATTTACGATCAGGTAAGAGCATCGGCAAGGTTGTGCTGACCTTAGAGTAAGTTTTACCTATTATAGTTAGTGATAGACTGGCTGTTTTTAATAGCTAAACGCATTAAAGGATAATGAAAAAGCCCTATGGGAAAGTCATGAACGAAAACTGTCTGTCTATACTGGAAGAATACCTTTTACACCTAGCGCTATTTTTGCGTGTTCATCGATTATAGGAGAGGGAATGTCTATAAAAATCGATTCCGTTCTCTATAAAGTCTGCAATGCCATGCGATTAATGTGGGCGTATGTGGATCAAGATTTAGTTTACCAAGAGGTGAGTTCAGAATATTGCCGCTGGCGTGGCATAACACCCGACGATGCGATTGGTAAAAGCGCAGTAGATTTTGTAGGTGAAGACGCCGCCAAGCTATTAAGGCCTCTATGGAAGAGGGTACTGCAGGGTGAAAATGTCACGGTGGATGAGAAAATTAAGTTTCCTCATTTAGATGACTTAATGTTCGTTCGCGCCTCGTTTATTCCCGATTTTGTAGATGAGAAAGTGGTTGGCTTTTTCATTTTTTTCCAAGATCAAAGTGAAGACAATCACACCATCACCACATTGCGCCGGTTGCATGAAGTAACCGCGGATCAAACCTTTGATTTAGACACAAAGATAAACCAAATTTTGCAGCTGGGTTGTGAAACATTTCAACTGGACATGGCATTGGTGAGTCACATTGTTGATGATGAATATACCGTTGAATACGCACAAACCCCAGAAGACGCTGTAGCCCCAGGTACTAAGTTTGAACTGGGTTCAACCTATTGTGTGCACACGTTAAAAGCCAATAAACCAACGGGTTTTCATCATGCGGGTAATAGCGAGATTTCATCCCACCCGTGTTATCAAGGTTTTGGCTTAGAAAGCTACATTGGTGTGCCATTATTTGTGAACGAAGAGCGCTTTGGCACACTGAATTTTTCCAGCCCAGAAATCCATAGCCACCCGTTTAATCACAACGATTTTGAGTTAATTAGATTGTTCGCCCAATGGATAGGCAATGAGCTTACCCGTAAAGATGCCATTAAAAATTTAGCCCGCCAGCAGTCCCTTTTAGAGTCCATGAGCAGTCAAGCCAAAATAGGCGCATGGGAAGTGGACCTTGTAAAAGGGCGTATTTATTGGTCGGACATGACCAAAAAAATTCATGAGGTGGACGCCGACTTTGTGCCGAACATGGATACGGCCATTAACTTTTATAAAGAGGGTTACAGCCGAGATAAAATTAGTGAAGTCGTTGAGCAAGGCATTGCATCAGGCGAGCCTTGGAACGAAGAACTGCAATTAGTAACCGGTAAAGGCAATGAACTGTGGGTGGCAGCACTTGGTCAGGCTGAATATAAAGACGGTAACCCTGTGCGTTTATTTGGTTCTTTTCAAGATATAGACGAACGGGTAAAAAGCCAAATAGAGCTGCAAAAAGCCAAAGAAGAAGCCGAAGCGGCGGTTAAATCTAAAAGTGAATTTCTTGCCAACATGAGCCATGAAATACGCACACCCATGAATGGGGTGCTGGGCATGATCAATACCTTGTTACCTAAAGAATCCGATGAGAATAAAATTCATCAATTGATTTTGGCGCAAAGCAGTGCGCAATCGTTATTGCACCTAATAAATGACATTTTAGATTTTTCTAAGGTGGATGCTGGCAAGCTAGATTTAGAAGAAATTGAATTTGATGTGCTGCAAGAATTTAAAAAATACTTTGGCAGTGTATTGCCGCTTATGAAAGAGAAGGGTTTAGCCTTAGAGTTAGATTTTTCTAATGTGGGCGCCTGTTTTGTTAAGGGAGACCCAAATAGGCTAAGGCAAATTTTGAGTAACTTAGTTGGAAACGCCATTAAGTTTACGGCCCAAGGCACCATCAAAATAAAAGCACTTGTCATCGTAGAGCAAGAAAACACGAAGTTGCATTGTGATGTGAGTGATACCGGTATTGGTATTGCCCCCGAGAACGTCAGTCATTTATTTGATGCGTTTACTCAGGCTGATAGCTCGACCACGCGTGAATATGGCGGTACAGGTTTGGGTTTGGCCATTGTGCAAAAACTGTGTTCTTTAATGGGCGGCAATTTCGAAGTTACTAGCGAGCAGGGTAAAGGCAGTACCTTTAGCTTTGATGTGTATATGCATACGGCTTCACAGACCGTGTCTGAAAAAACCTTAAAACAGCGCATAGAGTCAGCACAAAACCTAGAGCTGTTAAGCAATGTGGCCCCCGCGAATGTGGTGAAAGTGAAAAAAGCCCCAGCGGCTGAGAAGGGTGATACACGCATATTATTGGTTGAAGATAATGAAATTAACCAACTAGTGGCCATGGAGATGTTGAATCAGCATGGCCTTGAGGCTGATATTGCGGGTAACGGTCATGAGGCGCTGGCGGCTCTGAAAAACACCTCAAAATACAAGCTGATTTTAATGGATTGCCAAATGCCGCAAATGGATGGTTATGAAGCCACAGAGCAGATTCGTGCAGGGGCTGCAGGTGATCATTATCGTTCGGTTCCGATTGTGGCATTAACCGCACATGCAATGAAGGGTGATGAAGAGAAGTGTCTAAATGCAGGCATGAATGATTACGTCACAAAGCCCATAGATTCTGATTTATTAGCGAAAGTGCTAACGAATTATTTGCCCTGAGCCCCAAGCCTTAAAAATAGCTGTTATATCGGCCCTAGAAGCGACATTTTATATAGAATCTGCAGTGTGAATCCGCTAAGCTCTGCGCCCTTTTAATCCCCATTCTAACGGCTACTGGCCAGAGAGAGTATATGAGCTTTGACTCCTTGGGTTTGCACCAGAATATCTTAAAAGCCCTGACAGAAAAGGGTTATACCGAGCCAAGCCCAATTCAGGCTAAAGCGATTCCTGCGGTTCTGGCTGGTAAAGATGTGATGGCCGCTGCACAAACCGGTACCGGTAAAACAGCGGGTTTTACTCTGCCTATTCTTGAAAACCTATTAAAAGGCCAGCGAGCTAATAACAATCAGATCCGCGCATTGGTATTAACCCCTACTCGTGAGCTAGCACAACAAGTGGCCGACAACGTAGCCACATACAGTGAGCATTTACCTCTGAGAAGCACCGTTGTTTACGGTGGCGTAAAAATTAACCCGCAAATGATGCGTTTGCGCGGTGGTGTGGATGTGTTGGTGGCAACACCAGGTCGCCTATTGGATTTATACAATCAAAATGCGATTAAGTTTAATAAAGTAGAAGTACTGGTATTAGATGAAGCGGATCGCATGTTGGACATGGGCTTCATTCATGATTTGAAAAAAATCATGGCACTGCTGCCGCAACAGCGACAAACTCTTTTATTCTCCGCTACCTTCTCGCCAGAAATTAAACAACTGGCCAAACAAGTGGTTAAAAACCCAACTGAGATTGCTGTAAACCCAGAAAACAGCACAGCTAAAACGGTAAAGCAGTGGATTTACCCAGTTGAGAAAAAAGACAAAGCTGAGCTTTTAATGCAGCTAATCGAAGATAACGATTGGCAGCAAGTATTGGTATTCTCTAAAACCAAACACGGTGCTAATAAGCTAACTAAGTTATTGATCGCTAATAAAATCACGGCAGCGGCCATTCATGGTAATAAAAGCCAAGGGGCCAGAACCCGTGCGCTAGCGGATTTTAAAGCGGGAGACGTTCGTGTATTAGTGGCAACGGATATCGCAGCCCGTGGTATTGATATTAGCCAACTGCCAAACGTTGTTAATTTTGATTTGCCTAAAGTACCTGAAGACTACGTGCACCGTATTGGTCGTACCGGTCGAGCCGGAGCCACAGGGCAAGCGGTTTCTTTGGTAAGCCATGACGAGTTCAAAGAGCTGCAAGGCATTGAACGAGTGATTGGTCGTTTACTGGATCGTGAATACATTGTGGGCTTTGAGCCACAAAATGTATTACCAGAATCGGTATTAACCAAAGCGAAAAAACCAAAAAAGCCGAAAAAGCCAAAACAAGAGCACCAAGACGGTCAGCGTTCAGGTGAAGCCAAACGTGGTCATAAACCGGCGGACAAAAACAAAAAGCACTCTGGTGGTAAAACAGGCTCTAAACCTTCAAAAGATGGTGAAGGTAAAAAAGGTTTTGTGAAGCCAGGGCCGCGTAAACCGGCAAAACGCCCAGCCGGGTCAAGCGATTCAAGTAGCACAAACCCTTGGGCCAATAGCTCGCCTAAAAAGTAAGTCTTAACAGGGTTTATTGCTATAAAAAAAGCCAGTCATTAATATAATGGCTGGCTTTTTTATTGGGCCATCATTTTTAGACGCATTGCATGATGTTAAGCCTGTGAATGATTTTGGGTGGCTTTAAAGCAAATTCGCATACATTTCATAACCTTCTTTTTTTAGATCTGCTTTGGCGATAAAACGCAGTGATGCACTGTTAATACAGTAACGTAAGCCGGTGGGCTCAGGTCCATCTTTAAACATATGACCAAGGTGAGAGTCACCATGTTTACTGCGAACTTCTGATCTAGGATAGATCAATTTAAAATCGGTCTCTATAACAATATTTGAATCTTTCAAGGTTTGGTAAAAACTGGGCCAACCTGTTCCTGATTTGTATTTATGCAGTGATGAAAACAAGGGTTCGCCGCTGACGATGTCCACATAAATCCCTGCTTCTTGGTTATCCCAATATTTGTTTTCAAAAGGGCGTTCAGTGCCTTCATCCTGAGTCACATGGTATTGCAAGGCCGTTAGTTTTTTCTTGATGATCTCATCACTTGGTTTTGAATAGACAGGTGGCTGTGAATCTCTGATTGGCGATTCGTTCATTGCCTGTTTATGATGCATGACAGTGATGTTTTTCATGTATTTTTTCTTTAGGTCTTCACCCCATGTTTTTTCTAAGTATTGGTCACGGCCCGAATTGAAACGGTAAAATTTGTAACGTATTGGGTTCTTTTTATAATAGTCCTGATGATAGGTTTCGGCTTGGTAAAAGACTGAGAAAGGGGTGATGTCAGTTTTAATGGACGAATCGTAACGGCCGCTGTTATTTAAGGCGTCACGAGATTTTTTAGCTAAGGACTGCTGTGCTGAATTGTGGGTAAAAATGACGGGTTTGTATTGCATGCCTCGGTCTACAAATTGGCCGCCGTTATCCGTTGGGTTTATTTGGCGCCAAAATGAAAATAACAATGCATCGTAGGAAATAACAGATGGATCGTAATGCACTTGCACGGCTTCAATGTGTCGAGTTTGCCCTGAAGCCACTTGTTTGTAGTTTGGGTGTTTAATTGTTCCACCGCTATAGCCAGAAATCACTTTGCTCACGCCATTGAGTTTTTCAAACTCCGCTTCGACGCACCAAAAACAGCCCCCTGCGAATGTGGCTACCGCCATGTTGGACGAAGCACTGTTGTTTATGTTTGTATCGCTGTTCATGTTTGCTGCTGAGTCAGCGTTATTACTACAAGCGGCCAACAACACAATGGCACTAAGGCTAATGGCGGCTTTTAACGGGCGACTGCAATGGAACAAGCCTTGTTTAAGTGTGTGTGTAAAGTGGGTCATCTTCATGAGGTTATCCTCTGTAATACGTGTCTTAACCAGACGTTTTCTGATTGATGTGCTCAGTGTGACCGCAAAAATTGGACATCGGAAGACCATCCCCCGCAGTTTTATCGAATTATGATATGTCGTGATACTTTTGTTAGATCTTCGTGAACCCAGTGTTAACTCTCATGTTTAGACTTCGTTTCAGTTGATAGTAATAGATAAAAGAGCGCTCCAGTTTTCCGTATCAGGGATATATGACAGGGCTCAAATGCTATCTCTAAATAATGATGTTGAAACAATTGATCAGACATATAAAGGAAAGGTCATGAAAACAATAACTTCACTTGGCGTTTTGCCGCTAGCGCTACTTTCATCAATGGCATTCTCTCAGAGCATTGATGTGACAATCACCAACCTAACTCAGGGAATGCATTTCACTCCCCTAATGGTATCAGCCCATTCTGACAATATGCATGTATTTGAAGCAGGGCAAGTGGCGTCCACAGGGCTTAAAACTATGGCTGAAGGAGGGGATATTTCGGTATTGCTGGCAGACAGTGAAGCCGGTGCGGTTAACGTTGAAAACCCTGCAGATGGATTGCTGGCCCCATCAGCAAGTGCCATGGTCACAGACATGGACACAGGCACCAATAACCAACTGTCTATTGTCGCCATGGTATTACCTACTAATGATGGGTTTGTGGGCTTAGACAGCTGGGACATTCCGACGGAAGCAGGTACTTATACGGTTTATCTAAACGCCTACGATGCAGGCAGTGAAGCCAATGATGAAATTATTAATGGCGCGGGTGCGTTGGGCATGGCCGGTATTCCCGCGGCACCTGCTGGTAATGGCGGCACTGGCGCCACAGGCGTGACCACCAGTGAAGACAATCAAAGCATTCACATTCACCGTGGCAATACCGGCGACACAGATGCCGCAGGTGGCATCAGTGATGTGGATAGCCGTATCCATCGTTGGCTGAACCCTGTGGCCAAAGTTGTGGTAACGGTTAAATAGGAGTGATGTAGATGAATCGTTCTACCTTAAAAACAGTGAGCTCATTGGGTTTATTGGCCATGAGCACCGTATTGTTATCGGCTTGTGGTGGTGATAACCATCACGGGGCTGCAATGAGCACGGTGAGTTATGATATTACAGTGACTAATTTGAGCCATAGTCAGCCACTGTCCCCGGTGGGGGTATTGTTGCATCGTGATGGCTACACTCCTTGGAGTATCGGGGCACCAGCCAGTGCGGGTTTAGAAGTCCTTGCTGAAGGCGGTGATAACAGCCGTTTTATCGCAGATGACGCGGCTGAGATAGAGATGACGGCATCGGGTACTGGCTTGGTTATGCCGGGAGCCAGCGAAACCATTTCTATTGAAACCGAAGTGAATGAAGGGGATGAAGCAAGCTTGTCACTGAGCTTGGCAACCATGTTGGTGAATACCAATGATGCATTTTCCGGTGTATCAGCGTTGTCATTGTCCAGCTTAAACCTGGGTGATGAAACCATGCGTAGCCTAGCTACTTATGATGCCGGTACGGAAGCCAACAACGAATTGCTTGGTACGATTCCTGGTCCTGCGGACGGTGGTGAGGGTTTTAATGTGGCCCGAGATGATGTGAACTTTGTGGCACGTCACCCAGGCATTGTGGGGCAAGACGAGGGCTATGCAGACTCTGTGTTAAGCAGTGCTCATAAATTTGATAGCCCTGTGCTTAGGCTTACGGTTAAACGCACTCAGTAATAAGTACCGCTTGAAAAACCCAGTACCCACATCAATGTGCATGTGTGTACTGGGTATTTTAGGTTAGTATTCCATTCATATTCTCGAAGTAAAAATGGCCATTGAATGAACAAACGCATTTTGGTGATTGAAGACGATCAAGATATCAATAATTTAATTGCCATGAACCTGAAGGACATGAACCATCATGTGGAAACCAGCGACCATGGCGGTCGTGGTTTAAAACTGGCCATGTCAGGTCAGTTTGATTTAATTATTTTGGACATCATGCTGCCAGAGTTGGACGGTTTAGAAATTTGCCGCACCCTGCGCGCCAATAATCAAGTGACGCCCATATTAATGCTCACCGCCCGAGACAGCGAAGCGGATAGAGTGGTTGGTTTAGAAATGGGAGCAGACGATTACATAACCAAACCGTTTAGTGTTCGTGAACTGCAAGCTAGAGTAAAAGCCATGTTACGCCGAGTGGATATGCTCACAGGCACAAAAGCTGAAACACCTGATTTGCTAACGTTTGAAGGTTTAAGTATTGATGCAGCGAAGCGCCTTGTGGTTCTACAGGGACGAGACGTTGAATTAACCAGTACTGAATTTGATTTGCTGGTTTATTTAGCCAGACAACCTGGCTTGGTTTTCAGCCGAACACAGTTACTCGATCAGGTGTGGGGCTACCAGCACGGTGGTTATGAGCACACAGTGAACTCCCATATTAATCGTTTACGAAATAAATTAGAGCAAGATCCATCCAATCCAAAGTATGTGTTAACCGTTTGGGGTGTGGGGTATAAATTCAGTGATGCGTAATATTTTTTATTCTTTTTATAGCAAATTGTCATTGGGTTTATTACTCAGTTTTTTACTGATTGGTTTGCTATTAATGCTGATCGCCCAGCATTTGACCCAGAGTTACCAAAACGAAGTTGAACAAAAGCTGCATTTGCAGTTAGCCAGTCATGTTGTGCATGACAATGAACTGCTCAAAAATGGTGAAATTGATATATCCGCATTAAAACATGCTTTTCACAATATGATGATATTGGGCCCAAGCTTTGAATTTTATTTGCTGGACCCCGAAGGGAATATCAGTACATATTCTGCGGATCCTAGTCGTATCAAAAAATCCCACGTGAACTTACAACCCATTAATGACTTTCTTTCAGGTGCAGAAAACTTACCCATATTGGGAGACGATCCTCGCTCACAATCGAATCATAAAATTTTTTCCGTGGCGCCAATTTATGATGACAAAATACTTAAAGGCTATTTGTATATCATCATTGGTGGTGAAATTTATGATGGCATTGTGCAGTTGTTTAAGAGTAGCCATAACGTCACGCTGGCGGCTTTTAGTTTGTTGATTGCCTTATTGTTTGGTTTGATTTCTGCTCTATTGTTGTTTGCATTATTAACCAGACCGCTGCGTCGTCTTACTCTGGATATGGATAATTTTCGCAAGGATGGTTTTAAACACAGCCAATTACCCCCGTCAAAATGGCAGGCGAATTCCGCAGACGAGATCCAGCGTTTAGGACTGACCTTTAATGAAATGGCCAATGCCTTAAATGATCAGTACCAGAACGTTAAAAATACCGATGAACTGCGCCGTGAGCTTATATCTTATGTATCTCATGATTTGCGAACGCCCTTGGCCTCATTGCAAGGTTATTTAGAAACATGGCAGTTAAAACATGGCACATTGAATGCGGATGAAAGCGAGCAGCTTATCGCTATCGCCATGAAGAATGCGCAGCACATGAGCAGCTTAATTGAACAGCTATTTGAATTAGCGTATTTAGAAGGTGCTGATGTAGCACTAAATATCGAGGCCATTTCCATTACGGAGTTAGCCCATGACGTGATGCAAAAGCGCAGGCCAGAAGCCGATGCGAAGGGCATAAGCCTAGATGTTAACCCAAAAGAATCAGGGATTATTTTATTGGGTGATTACCAAAAATTAGAACGTGTATTCAGTAACTTATTGGATAACGCCATACGCCATACAGAAGCAGGCGGGCATGTGGAAATCAGTATTCGAGCATTGAATGATAAAACATGGAACGTGGAAATTGCCGACACCGGTGTGGGTATTCCAGAAAATGAAATTAAAGAAGTATTCACCGGACATTTTAGAGCCAGTAACAGTATAAAAGGCAAAGGTGAAAATAGCGGACTTGGGCTAGCAATTTGTAAGCGGACCATAGAGCTTCATAACAGCCACTTAGAAGTGCAAAGTAATCTAGGAAAAGGCACTGTGTTTAGCTTTAACTTGCCTCAAGCGTAAGTATGTATTTCGTTTTTAAACGAAACAGACTTGAATAAAAAAAGCCAAACCTTTTAAAGGGTTTGGCTTTTTTATTAATCGATTTTGGACGTTACATTAAGCCGCTTGATCAAAGCGATTATTCAAGTAGCTAATGATTTCTTTTGATTCGTACATCCAGCGTTCTTCGCCGCCTTCTGTAATTTTAAGGCATGGCACTTTTAACTGGCCACCGCCTTCAACTAATTCTTGTTTGCTGGTTTCACAGCGTTTTGCATCCTTGGTTTCAATTGGCAGTGCAGCACGTTTCATTGAGCGACGTACTTTCACACAAAATGGGCAGGCTTTGTATTGATAAAGCGTCAGGTCTTTTGCTGCTTCATTGATTTTAGCTTGTTCAGCTTGCTCACGTTTAACCGACTTAGGAGTGAAAACCCAGTTAAAGAACAAGATTAAACCTGAAAGAATGGTGCGAATAAGGGTCCAGAAAATCGATTTCATAGGTGCCTCTACATATATAGCTGACTAAAATAGGTGGCGCATTATAAACAATGGTCAGAATTTAGCCATAGCAGGATGGGCTAGAGGCTATTAGGGGCTATTAGGGGCTATTCAGGGGCTGGCTGGGTGTTAGGGGCTAATACTTGGCATTGGTCCTTAAGGCAGTAGGCAACGGCATTACGGCCATTATTCTTGACCAAATACAGGGCTTTATCGGCTTGTTCAATGGCGCGTTTTAGCGGGTTTTTGAGTTGTAGATCCACTTGGCTAATGCCCAAGCTCAGGGTATGGGGAATGACTAAACTGTTGGAGCGAGTAGGGTGCCCGGAAAAGTGCAGGCGTATGCGCTGTGCAATATTAAATACAGCCGATGACTCTTGTGCGTTGAGCAATAAAATAAACTCCTCACCGCCGTATCGAATGACAGAATCTTCGGGGCGAGAATGTGACCTTAAGACACTTGCCAGCTCTTTAAGCACATCGTCTCCTGCTAGGTGGCCATACTGATCATTGGTGGATTTAAAATTATCAATGTCGATTAATATCATCCATAGATTATGTTGCTGGGAGTTAAGGGCTTTGTTTTTAAAATCCAATTTTAATAGGTGGCGATTCCCCAATCCTGTCAGTTCATCGTGTTGTGATTTATTGGTGAAGTGTTCAACCTTGTTATTAAGCTTGGAGACTTTTTCGATTAAAGCGGCGCTTAATAAAAAAGATTCAATTAAGCTGGCTATTTGAGTGTACACCAAAGGCTGCATGCCCCAATCAAAGAGCGTAGATGTGGCCGAAAGCCAGCTAATTAAAATGCCTAATGCGTACACACTCCAAGCGCGAATATACCACTTAGCGTAGCTGACCCCTTGTTTATAAACGTATAAACCGACCAGGGGTAAAAAGATTAATACCAATAAAGAAACAAACGAAATAAACATGACATATTCATAGAGGTCAAAAAATTTCAATGTGATGGTTAATAGAAAGGCTAACTGCAATGCGGCTAAGGCTTTGTTTAATTTTGGTGTGACTCTTCTGGTTTCTAAAAACACACGGCTAAATTGAATGGATGCCACAGAAAACAACAGATAGATAATATGGAACCCCTCATTAAACACCACAGGGTAGTTTGGAAATAAGTAAACAAACGAATAACCGGTGAGAAACGCCCAAAATACAGCATTGCTAATGAGGTACAAAAAATAATAGAAGTAGACAGGCCTTTTTAATAGATACCAGAGTAAGGCGCTGAATATAATGAGTGCTAGGCAAACGCCGAAATACATACCGTAAAAGAATTGCTCCGAATTAATGTGTTTATCAAAGCTGTCTTTATCTGAAACCATCAGTTTGAGGTTAATGGCATCCGTTTTATGCATGCCTAGGTTCACATAAAAGCGAATGGTCTCGTTGGCTTTTTGAGTGAATACCATATTGAGCATACGGTATGAGATATCACGATCGTGAAAGCCCTGATAATCTGATGCGGTCTTTTTGATCCAGTCTTGACCATTCAGGGAGTAGTACACGGTTAGGTAATCAAGGTAGCTGTTATCAGGGTGCAATACCCAGGTAGATGCTGACTGGCTTGGGTTATGGATGTCAAAGCTAAGCCAATAGCTGTTGCTATTAATGCCTTGATTGACGGGTAATTGGTCTGAGCTGATGAGCGCGCCGGCTTGGTCCTTTTTCTGAATACTTTGTAGCGTCTCAGTATGGTCGTGATCCACGTAAACACGGGTATTAGGCCATAGGTTAGTCTGCAAAAACGTATGCGGCAGATCAAGGCTTTGGGCCCATAGGCTACTTGAGTACAGAAGCCCTAATATAAGGGTTTTAACGAACGAAGCGACGATGGACCCAGCTCCTAAATTAGGGGTAAATAGCCTTTATTCAGTATAGGAAGGATCACTCAGTATGGTAGTGGCTGGCACCGTTTTTTATAGGATGAACACCAGCCTTTCGCATTATGGATAGTGCTTATAAGGGACTAAGGTAGGCTGCAAAGCCAGCCCAAGATGCAATCAATAATAACCATGGCAGCCAGTGTGAAAAACGACGCTTTTGCGGAGCATCAATGGCTTCATCTGGCTGTGATTCGGCCTCTAGTTTAGAGGCTTTCTTTTTTTGTTTATCCAGCTCTCTGGCTTTGGCCTTTTGCTGCTTTTTATAAAGCTCAATGCCTTTTTGGATACCTTGTGCGACCAGTTTCGTTTGCTCTTTAGTTTGATCGGGTTTTTTAATGCCATTGGCAATGACTTGGGCGTCATCTAAGTTTTTTTGGGCATGTTGTTTTAACTGGCTGTTTTTAGCAGATGGCTTGGCCATAAGAAACTCTTAATAATGTGGCGATGCAAATAATGATTTAAGAGCCAGATAGTAAAGGGCAATAAATCAATAGGCCAGACATTAATACCACTTGCCCGTTTTAACAATAAGCACTGAGCTTGCCTTTTAGACGCGTTAATACATGTGCATCATGGCCTTATGATGGCCACGATGCTGCTTAATCTTTATGTATATGAGGCTTTAGTCTTTGCTTTTTTCACCATCAAGCATGGCTTTTACTAAGTTTTCGTTATGTTGCTTGCTTGCCACAACCACACCTAATACGTGCAGCAGAATAAGCAATAACAGTAGGTTAATAGAGAGTTCGTGTAGCGCTTCCCAAAATTCATCGTCCTCATGATCTTCATCGTGTTCATGCTCTTTGTTGGCGTCTTTTTCTAGCATCAAGGTAGTAGGTGCGGCTTGAGCAAATGGGCCTTCATTTTCTTCTATGCCGTACAGTTTCATGCCACTTAAGGTGGTTGTCCCTAAGCAAATTAGTAACGCAAGAACCATCAAACCGCCGGCGGGGTTGTGCCCTAAAAAGCGTTTTGGGTTGCCCTTAACAATGCTTTTTAAATACTGCCAAACCGTAGTTGGTTTATAAAGAAAATTGGAAAAACGCGCATATTGGCTGCCAACCAAGCCCCAAAGGATTCTAGCAATTACTAGTATGAAAATGGCGTACCCAGAATACGGGTGAATGCCCAACTCAAGTTGCCCTGATACCAGGCTGATCAATACTAGGCTTACGATGGCCCAGTGGAATACTCGTACAAATACATCCCATACCACAGTGGTGTGACGTTCATTAGTGTCCATGATGCTTACCTTTTTTTAAGTGCTTGATGGACTCATTATTTGGCCATTAGGTAAGCTTAACCAGTGGGCATATGTCATAAATAGGCCTTTATTAGACGTATGTCCTATGGCGAATATAGTGATGCTTAGGGGGATTGAGGTATATTAGCCATATTAAAGATAACAACAGGATATTCAGCCATGGGCCTAAAGCATGTCTTAAACGGCTTGAACCAAGACCACCTTATTATGGCGTTTTTACTCTTTGTGGTGCTGGCCAGCGGAGCGGACCTAATGGCGGACTTCTCTCATGGGGCGGACACATCTCATGTGATACAAGAAGGCTTTATTATGGGCATTGCCTTATTGAGCTTGTGCTGGATGTTACTGCGCCTGATTCGTAATAACAGTGAGATAACTCAGCTATATGAAGAGCTGGATGCCATTAAAAATATGCCGCAGCCCACCTCACAGCAATTTATTGATGCCAAGCGCCAACTGGCTCAAGTGATCGTTCAGCAATTTGAAACCTGGAAACTCAGCAAAAGTGAGCAAGAGATTGGTCAGCTTTTATTAAAAGGCTTTAGCTTAAAAGAAATCGCCACCCTAAGGGGAACAGCGGAGAAAACCATTCGCCAGCAGGCATCGGCTATCTATAAAAAAGCAGGCCTAGTGGGCAGGCATGCTTTTTCTGCTTGGTTTATTGAAGATTTATTATAAGCAGTGCATGTATTAACAATGCGTACTTAAATGACATATCTATGGGTATAAACGATAAATCAAATACATAATGAGTGCGCACCAAAAAAGTATGCCCAATACAAAGACTAACAAAGCCGTTTTTTGTTTTTCTTCTTCTCTGGGTTTAATGCCTTTTAAGCGCATGGTGAGCTGAGCGGTTAAGTTAACCGAAGCGATGTTGGCAATCAGCAATAAGCCGGCCCCATAAGCCTCTTGAAAAGACTCCAAGCCCAAGCAAATACCCAAGGTAACCGTCGGCGGTAATAGCGCCACGGCCACCATCACACCCACTAATACCGATGACACGCCTGTAGTGATAGAAAGGGCCGCCGCGGCACCAGATGCCAGTGCCAAAGCTAGGCCATCTAAGCCCACAGTGGTGCGTGATAATAGCTCTGGGTTTAATTGAATATTGGGGTAAAACAAACCAATCAAATATGAAATACCCAAGGCCAGTGAGATCCCCACCATCAGGGTTTTCAGGCCATTTAATATGCCGTTTACTTGGCCAAGCGTAGTAGAAAGTGAAATGGCTAAGTTAGGCCCTAATAAAGGGGCAATCACCATGGCGCCAATGATTACCGCCACATTGTTTTCGATTAAGCCAATGGCAGCCACAATGGTGCTTAAAAACACCAGCATCAAATAATGGCTGTCTAATTTACCTTGAGCTTTTAATTGAGATAGAAGCGCTTCACGGGTCACGGTAGCCGCAACCGTTTCAGTCTTTTTATCGTAAGGCAGTGCCACTTCTAACGGGTAGGCAATGACTCTGAAATTACTCTTGCCCACCATGAGTGCTTGTAGCTGGTCTAATACTTTTTGGGAGTTGGATTTTTCGACCAAAATTTTAATGGCAATTTGTTTTTCGCTTTGGCTGCTGACCCACGAATCAATAGCGTCGCTTTGTTTGGCAATGCGCTGAATGGCGTCTTCGTTACTGGGTGGTGCAACCGCTTCAATTGTAATCATGTTATGCCTATTAACGGACCCGTGTGAAGAATAGGGTTGTGGTCAAATTTTGCCCACCAATGTACTATGTGCCAAATTAGGGAATGGACAAACATTGGATAGTACATGAAGCCCCGCAATTGTTTAGCAATAATTTATATTATGGTTATTGCACTGCTACCAAGTCTAGGCAACGCTGACTTAAGGTTAGAAGAGACTCATGCTTCGTTAAAGCATGAGCTGTATTCATTTAAATCAGATGCAGCCTTGTCGATTGATGAAGTTAGCAACATACCATTAAGCGATTTTACCAAGCCCCTAGGGCGCGATTTTAGTGATGGTTACAGCAGAGCACATTACTGGTTTCGTTTTACCTTAGATTTTGAGCACAGCCAGACTCAAGACTGGTTTTTAGAACTGCCATTCTCCCTGCTCGATACGGTAATTCTTTATCAGCCCACTTTAAATGGTGCTTATAGCGCCACACACGTGGGCGATCGCCTTGTTTTTTCTGATCGTATTATTCCGATCAAAAACTTTCTTTTCCCGTTAGATAATCAGCACAAGAAACAAACCTATTATTTGTATGTCAACACACGAGACAGTGTGCAAGTGCCACTAGGTGTCTGGCCCGAGCAAGAGTACATGCCTGAATATGCACAAAGCATTGGCCTGCAAATGGCGTTCTTTGGTGCCATGCTGGTTATGATGCTTTATAACATCTTCATTTTTATTTCGACCCGAGATAAAACCTATCTGTTTTACATCGCTTTTATTGGCTTGATGCTTTTATTTCAATTGGGGCTGCAAGGGTTTTCTCATCAATGGCTTTGGCCAAATAACCCTTGGTGGAGCAATATCAGTATTCCATTACTTGGGGTGCTGTCTTTAAATTGCGGTTTATTATTTGTCAGAAAATTATTACAAACACGGCAAAACATTCCTAAATTTGACCTGATTCTTAGAGCCACAAGCTATGCCATGCTAATTACTGTGCCTTTGATTTTATTTGGTGATTATGACTTTGCCATTGATGTGTCATTGGTCGTGACCACGATATTTTTTAATTTAACCTTAATCGCGATTATTTTATTGGTATTAAAAGGCGATCGTACAGCCAAAATTGTGCTGGCGGCTTGGTCGGTGTTTTTAATCTGTGGTTTGCTGTCCATGCTGGGTGTGCAAGGTTTGTTGCCATTAGAAATTGCCGGCACTCATGTGTTGCAGATAGGTTCCATGATGGAGGTGGTGTTACTGTCTTTGGCCTTGGCCGATCGCATTAAAATTCTGCGTAAAGAAAAACTGGATATGGAAATTATGTCCAGTGAAATACTTCAAATATCCAACGATCAATTAGAAAAAAGCAATCGCATGAAAGATGCGTTTATTGCCACCATTAGCCACGAAATTAAAACCCCAATGAATGCTATTTTGGGTTCTTCACAGTTATTACGAGAAGACGAATTAACCGAGCAGCAAATAGAATACGTGGATACCATAGATCGCTCAGGAGACTTGCTGGTTTCAATTTTAGACAACGTATTGGAATACTCAAAACTAGAAGCCGGTAAAGTTGTTATTAAACAACGGGACGTGAACACCGAGGACATGTTTGAAGAAATAGTAAGCCTATTCGATGTTCAGCTAAGGGATAAACCCATTCAGCTTTGGTTGAGTTTTTCAGACGATGTGCCAGAAAAAATCTATTTAGATGATGCCCTGTTTAAACACGTCATTATGAACTTATTATCTAATGCCATTAAATTTACCCCCCAAGGATTTGTGTGGCTGCATGTGAGTATGCCCATTCAAGATACGCTTAAGATAGAGGTGTCCGATACTGGTATCGGCATGAACCCTGAGCAGCAAGCGCGAATATTCAAAGCTTTCACACAAGCCGATGATTCAACGTCTAGGAGTTATGGCGGTACAGGATTGGGTTTGGTGATTTCAAAAAATATCTGCACATTAATGAGCGGCAGTATAGGAGTGGAGTCTCAGCAGGGTGTGGGTACAACCTTCACGGCCACTGTTTCAGCGCGATCTTTATCGCATGCTATTGCTGGTGTTTCTATTGATATGGTCGTGGACTTAGACGATGAACGTGAGACGCAAAAAGTCATGTCCATGTTTGATATATCTCAAAGAAGTTCAGGTTATTGTTTAAAACGAACACCGACTCATCAACTTGAAGTGTCTCATGGGAATGCCAGTGTACCACTGCGAAAAGTGATAACCGCACGCTCATTGTTGTCTGCTATAAAATCCGTCTCTGATAAACAAAAAAGCAATCACAAACCTAAAAACGTTATAAAAAAATCCAGCTCAAAGCTGAATGTAATGGCGGTGGATGATGATGCAACCAACCGTATGATCATTGAAAAAATACTTAATCATTTAAATGTAAACGTCTGCATTGCTGATTCAGGCCAGCGTGCTGTTAGCGCCTTTTTAGAGCAATCGTTTGATTTAATATTGATGGACATTGAAATGCCAGACATGGATGGCTATGAGACGACTCAGGCGATTCGAAAGCTAGAAGTGGAAGGTAAGCTTGATCCAACGCTTATCATTGCTTTAAGTGCCCACGTGGCTCCGGAGTTTAAAACAAAAGCGCTGGAGTCCGGTATGGATGACTTTTTTAATAAGCCGGTGCAAATTGCTAAACTTAAAAAATGCCTAGATACCCTTAAGTCTAGCGCCTAAAAAACTAACCTTTGAAAGACAGTTTTTTAGCAAACGCTTTTAACTTGCCAGCATTAAAGGCAAATAGATAAGGCGAAGGGCGAATATTCGCGTAAATGCTGATGCGGTCCTGATGTTCAAGTGCCGCACCTCGGCAATGGAAACCACGAATATCTGCGATGACAAGCGTGTTGGCTTTTACCGGGTAAGCTTGTAGTTGGCCATCCCCCAGATCATTTAGTTGGGTTTCAGAAATTCTAAAAGCGCCGCCTTTATTTTCAATACTGGCTTGTATGCTGCGCTGCTTTTCCCATTTTAGTCGGCTGTTGCTCATTTTATGGGTGCCCGGCGCATAGTGAAATGACCCATGTTTTTCTTCTACATCTTCAAGAAAATACCAAAGTTTAATAGCCGAATGAAAGGTATCACGATGAATCAGTTTTTGGCTGTCCGCGTTTTGCTGCTCATTACCATGATGAAGTTTGTATAAATCGTACTTACTTGGGTCGTGATAGGTGCCGGAGAAATAGCGTGTGATACTTTGCAAGCGAGGGCTATTTAAAAAAGCTTGGGTGCTGGTGTGTTGAGGTTTGATCTTATAAAACCGGTTTAAGGTATCCCCATCGTAGCGGTCAAATCCCCAATCATAAACATGCTTTTTCCCAAAGCCTTCTTCACCATAATTTTGAATGGCGCTTTTATCATCCACTTCTTTCATGGTTGATTTGATTTCAGCTACCAGCGTTTCAAACTCGTCTTTTGGCAAAAAGTCTTCTAAGGCCACTACACCGTTTTTCTGAAATTCAGAGAACTCAGCAGGTCGTTTGATCCCAGATACCTGTAAGCGGCGTAATTTAAGGGCTAAATCCGCAAGACGAATTCGAAACACATGCAGACCCAGTTTGTTTAAAAGGGGGTTACCAATAACAGGAAGCGCAAAGCTTTTGTCTTTGCTAAAAAGTGACAACATTCCCATGGGTAATCCTTCAATACATGCTTAGGGGTGATTAGCCGCGCATTATATCGAATTACTGAGATAGATTTGTAGTTTTTAATAGACCCAAGTCATTGTCATGATTTGGGTCCACACAGAAGGGTCGGCTAGTGCTGCTGTTTAAAAGGATCGCTGAACAGCTCTGAAGAAATAAACACACTGTCAGTTAGGGTATGTAAAAACGCTTCCAGTTGCTGTTTTTCTGAATTGCGCATATTCAATCGGGCGGGTAGCCCTGTGGTAGGGTGTCTTAATGCTTGAGCCAAGTTAGGGTGGTTTTGCACACCGCGATTATAATGCTCAATGACTTCTGCCAATGTATCAAAACGGCCGTCATGCATATAAGGGGCGCTTAACCCTATATTGCGCAATGAGGGCACTTTAAATGCACCGTTTCCAGCGCCTTCATCTAGGGTGGTGAGATCTAAGCCAATGTTGTGCGGGCGATCTGTCACTTGCGCCACGGTTTCATGGCAACCGCCACAACCAAATCCCCCTTGTGGCGGTGACAGTTCAAACAGCAAGCGGCCTGCTTCTTCATTTGTGCTTAACGCATGGCTTAAATCATTATTATCAATTGCGGAGCTTGTGGCCGTGGCCAAAGCATCATCGTAGGGGCTTTGATAAGACACCATGGCCCGTGTGAATTGAGCCAGTGCCAGAGAGATGCGCTCGGCCGTGATTTCGTCACTACCAAATGCATCGCTAAATAGTTCAGGGTAATCATCCAGCTGGGCCAACTTAATCACCAAAGCATCCAGTGTCATGCCCATCTCCACATCATCTTGAATGGGCATCAGTACTTGATCTTCTAAAGTGTCTGCTCGTTCATCCCAAAAAAAGTGCCCGGATTCGTAAAAGCGATTATTGGCAAGAGACATGGAATGGCGTGCTGTTAGCCCATCTTGAAAGCCTTCGCTTAAAGTATCGTCATCAGAAAACCCTGTGTTTTGTTGATGGCAGCTAGCGCATGAAACCGCATCATTAATGGATAACGCATTATCATAAAATAAGACACGGCCCAGTGTGGCACCTGTATTAGTAATGGGGTTGTTTGCAGGTGTGTTGTCTTGGGAGCTCACACTTTGTGGGCCAGTGGTAAAGTGCTGTGGCAAATTAGTATCGGCGTAGCTTACATAATCAAAAGGGGTGTCCGGTAAATTTAAGCGCGCTTGCGAGTTGTCATTTTCATTGGGTTGCTGAGGCTCGTTGCGCTCATTATTTTCGTCTTGTTCAGTTTCTGGTTGGGGTAGGCATGCACTTAAAGTCATAACTAAGCAGGCCGAAAAGGCTGTTTTAGGTAAGAATAAACTCATGGTTATACCTCTGTGGTTTATAGGGCTAGGCAATGCAGGGGCACTGGCCTATAAACTAACAACGCATGAGAGAGGGTTTGGTTGACACTGCAATTAATTATTTTTAGGGCACTAGGAAGTTTTTTTCATAATAACGTTTGCTGGGGGCTCATGAGGTGAACGGCATCACCCACTTTAATGCTGCCGCTTTGTATGACCTTACAGCACAAGCCGCCGTGGCCCATCATGGCGGCAATGCCGCCTTTGCCTAACACTTGTTCCATACGCTGGCAGGGGTGGCACAAAGCGCCGGCTTCAAAAATGGCGTCACCGATTTGAAACTGCTGATAGCGCATAGCAGAAAGATTGATGTTTTTAATAACAAGGTTACGACGTAATTGTTGAGCATGAACGGCTTTATTACCAAGATAGTGACTAATCATTTGAATATATTCTTCACTTATAATGGTTATCTGTCTCCCTGAGCCTGGTGTTTTTTCCATTCGGTGATCACCCTGCAACCCTAAGTCTGCAACAGCGTTTCCCTGGCTGAGGGATTGCATATCTAAGCGCCGCCCTGGGCGCACACCAATCCAAGTAAGCTCGCCAGGAGGCAAGCTGCGGATGAATCGCGAGAATAATCGTTGTTGGCTGTTCATTGGGGTACCTTCTTTTAAACATTGTAAGCTTATACTGCTGAAAGGAGGTTTTAGATTTGTGCTTTGCTTGATTTTGACAAAAGAAGCTAGTTATTGAATGAATTTAAATTTTAGGATCAATATTTTTTTCAGCCAACCGCCTTTTTGCTCTTGGTTGAGCTTATTGAGTTCTGAAATGGCTTGGTTGATGCTGATGTTTTCCGAGGCAAGATCATCATAAATCTGCAGTGCAATTTTTTTACGTTTTACGGATTGCCCCGCATCTAGAAAGGACTCAACTGCGCTAATAAAACTATCCGTTAATGACTCTTGTTTCTCCATGCCACTGAGTCTATTAATTAAATCCAATTGTTGCTTCACATTACTTTCAATGGTGTTGAGCTCCGCTTGAAATAATTCAGTTTGTGTAATGCTTTGATTACGAACATCTTGGCAGGTTTTTAATGCCAGTTGCTCGTCTAATAAGCCAAATTCTCGAATGGAGGCAAGCTCTTTAGCGGCTGATAATGCTTGGCTGGCCTGTCTGGCCATCATGTTTTGGCAAAGGCTATGGACTTTGTCCCAAGCTTGCCAGCGGTATACAAAGTCTAATCCTGTGCCTTTTATATTTTGCAGGCCAATCATTTTATTGCAAAGGCCTGGTGGCGTGTGGTCCATCATGAGCCTTATTAATTCATTACCCTGAATATGTTGGTCTTCAACAATCACCAATCGCTTGCGAAACCAGTTCCACAATATTTCTTGGAACTCAATTACAGGAAGGGCTTGATCAGAGGTTTTTATTCTTTCGCATACATTTTCATATTCATGAAGTTCGCTGGTTAGGTTTTTCAGACATTGCAATACATGGGTCTGAATATCATTATCCAACCCAGTAAGGGATTGACTGAAGGCCTCTTGTTCATCAATGCTGGTGACTATTTTGTCCGTATCTTCAATACAAAGATTTTTTAGCATGGATTGAAGCCGAAGTGCTATTTGTTGTTTATTAATTGGCAAGCGGATAAATCTGCATATTTCTTCAAAACGATTTAATACATGCTCTTTATTATAGTGATCAGGGGATTGAGAGAACGAGCGTATCACTCGTAGGTTCCATTGCTCTTCAATGTACTCAAATAAGCCATCAATATTACTGCCAATTAAAAAATGTTGATCAGCACTTAAATCATTCACCAGCATTTTTGCAAAAACTTGTGATCTAGAAATGCGGTCAGCTCGATTGTTAACCACAGTGCTTAACCATGTATTTGGCTCAGCTTGAATGGATATTTTATCCAATTTTAAACGGTGCCAATTATTCAGTGCCGCCAAGCGTTCATTGGCCGACATGCCGTTAATAAAAATAAAGCGTCGATGGTTAATTTCACATTGAGGGTAAACTCTTAGAACCCCTAAATCTGGGATCACATAGTCCGCCATAGATTTTAGTGCCATATCTTTCGGGAACCCTAATTCATCGGCCATCTTTAAAACCAATGCAATATTGGTTGGATGCTCTTCATAAGGAAATCGCGCAAGGATATCCGGCGCAATAAAATTGGCATCTATCCAACTGACTTTACGAAAGCGGCTGTTGTTGTTGCGAGCGGCACTTTCCAGTAGTGGACTCATGCTGTCTTCACTGCTGATGAGGGTGGCATTCTTCGGCACGAAGCGCATCATCACTTTTGGAATATCGATACCAGAAGGGCCTTGAATGTCTTCATGGTCTGGGTAGCAATTGGTGATGGTGGATAAATCATCTCGCATCCATTGCTCTTGTAAAATGCTAATGTACCTCGGTGTAAGGCCCATGCATTCCCATAATAAAATTTTAACTTTTAATTTTGAGGCTAACCTTGTGAGGTGTAACTGTTCCCAAATACTGGCTTTGTCATAGGGGCGAAATAAAAACAATTCTCGCAGAGGGCGGTTCATGGGCGCATACAGGAATTGGGCTTCACAGCCAGTTGATTTAGACACTAATGATATGCCTTGGCCATTAAATAATGCGGACTTTAAGCGCTCTGTGCCAGACTTGCCCCGTGTGCCCCAGCCTCCAATGACCAAGGGTATCAGTGATCTGGCTTTTCTAAATTTTTGGTTAAGCCAAAAGTGCTGACCAAAAAAGACAGCACTTATGGCGACTAAAAATACACCCAACTGTTCTAATGTATTTTGATAGACGGAGTAAAAATAATTCTGGATGTCTCGCCAAAATTCTGTAATAGCAAAAACAGGTAAGACAGAAGGAAAAAATTTACTGACTCGAGCATCTTGTGGAAATGGGTGGTACTGCTCATGATAAGAGCTAATGCGAAACTGAAAGCCTAATTTTACAAACGCTTGCAAATACGAGTGGGCAGGGTAAGTGTCTGTTTCTTGCCAATTTCTCAATGACGCTAAATGTTTGAATTTAAAGCTGATATAAAGTTTTGCCCATACCCGTTTAAATACATTTGACGGAGGCAATATTTCCGTAATGCCTTCACTGGTAAAAAGCTTAATGCTTTGTGTGGGCCAGCCTTGATCTAAGCTAGATAAAATTTGATCCACAAGAGGTAAATAAGGGCGCCATCCTTGCTCGTGATCCAAAATCACAGGCTCTCCTGGCACCTGGGTTTCGCTGGATTCACCCAGCTGCTGAGTGGGGATCAGCATATTGCCAAAATAGTGCTTACCTTGCATATGATTATGGTTTTGGCGTTTGTCTGTGGAAGGGGTCATGAACTCATGGAAAAAACGCCATAAACGAAAACCTATGGTATAGCCGGATCGAACCACCAAATCCTTTTCTTTTACACTGATGTCATAGCCAAAACCTTTATGGCCAAGTGCGGCAAGATGGCGACCGAAATCATGGGTCCCCATAGTGGGCCGCTTAATTTTCATTTGTTCTTCTAATGACATGGTTTCCAGTGAATCAAATTGCAGTACGTCATCTTTAGGTTGGTGTACGTGCCAGAGTAATTCACGGGATTGAGCAGCCCATCGACGGATGCGGGTCTCGGAATGATTGGTATGTATATTGGTAAGTGCCATGAGGCATTGCTGATAAAATTCAATGTGACTATCGTTCTGATTATTAAGCAAGCATTGCATCACATCGGCCGCTAATTCCATTAACAAACGCAGCAAAAGAATATGGGGTTGCTGAGTCAATGCCCACAAGTAACGGTCGATGAATTGGCTGCATTCACTTCGTTGTTCGAGTGCATCATGATTGCGTAAAACGTCAAGCAATATCAGCCAGGCTTTTGCTTGCACCTCGGGTGCTTGTTCACTGTCGGTAAGAGCTTCAAAGGTTTGAAAGTAAATATGCTTTGGTAGTTTTGGAATAGCGTTTGCGAGCGCTTGGCGAACAAAAGGGCTAGGGTCTGACTGCAATCTGATAATGAGTTCATCAAATGATTCTTGATCAAAATGGGCTCGGTGTTCGATAGCAATGTCTAATGCTCTAGCCCGAAAGAAAATATCATCTTGAATCGCAGAGGGTTTGCCTAGGCGATATTGCAGCAGCCGAATGCAGCTGTTTTTATCTAAATAAAATAACAGGGCCAGTGCTTCCGTTTGCACCCAGATAGGCTGGTGCGGGTCTGACGCGATTCGGTATATATGTTGAATAAGCTTTGAGTCATCGGATTCAGAGCTTTGATGAGAGTAGCTGATTCTAACGCAGCGAAAGGCTTCGTAAGTGACGCGTTCATCGTTTTCATATAACAGTAATGGGTTGAGAGATAGGTCTAATTTCAACGCCTTTAAAAGCAGACCCCGATCATGTTCGCTGGCATGTGTCGAAAAAATTTGAATAAGTTGACCTAAACGTTCCAACAGAAAACTTAGATAGTGCTCTGTTTTAGAAATCGTATTTAAATAACGATCTTTAATGGCATCGTTCCCAAACCATCGCTTTTTGGCTTTTTTAATTTTTTGCAATTGTGATTTTGTGCATCCCATGAATTGAAGAAATTTCATTTGATGCTGCCACTGCTCTTCTGGGGTAACTGCGCGCTGAACCTGACCAGAAAATAAACTGTAGCGTTCATTTAAGTTTTCAATGAATTTATATTGATCTTCAATAGTTTGAACAATATAGCGACATAACATATTGAGTAAATGAGTGTCAGTCATTTCTTCAGGATCGCTTTTTTTCCATTGTTTAAACCCTAATAACGTATTCTGGATGTCCTCTTCATAAATACGCTGCCAAAACTCCAGCATGTTTTTTGTTAGTAGGTCTTTGATCTCACTCTTCATGTGCAGCCTCCTGAGTCGAAGACGATGCCATAAAGCGTCTGGCGAAGGCATCACGTTTTAATGAATGAAAAGCGCTTTCACTGGGCATGAAGTGGCTAAAGCCCATGGTATTTGTCATGTTCCAACTGATTTCAAAGGTGATAGCGTATTCGTTGTTATTTAAGTCGCTATTTACTCTGGCTCTGTATTCAATAAGGTCCTGAGATTTTAGTTGTTGCCATAGTTTAAAGTTGATCCCCAGGGTGGGTTGATGGTTGGCACTGCTTCTTAGGTTGTCGACTAAATAGGTTCTATGGCGGTAGCTCAGGCTAACTTCTAGAGGATTCCAATATTGGCTCCATGATAGGCCCGCCTGAAAATAGTCCGGGTCTAGAGTCTGGTCTAATTCGTTGCTTACCAATCTAAAATGCCCTGATAAATAGCTATCCAACCATGGGCGTATATGCAGGGATTCTTCTATTTTTATTCCCCACTTATGATCGTTTTTATATTGGCTATAGACATCTGTGTCTTGTGGTAACGCATTAATATCGAAAGACAGATGCTGCGCAAAAAATTCTAAATAGTGTCGATTCTGAATGGATTCGCTGATGCTGTGTTTATTGATTAAATTTGCAAATCCCGCCCATCTCCAAGCTTCTGAAGTATAGCTAGAAAACAAGGCTTCCTGTTTGATTCGCCATGACCAGTTATCTGAATAGGGTAATTGGCCTATTAGCCAAACTTTAGCGCCAATTACATCCTCGTTTCCATTGGTATGACTACGGCCAAAAACATCGCTGCGCCAATAGCAAGATAGGCAATTTAGTTTTTTACGATGGCGCCAACCAAGCTCGTTAAAGGATTCAATCTCTTGGTTATTTGCATTGCCATCTAAATCGTAGCGGGCTTCATGTTGAAAATAGATGCCATTACTCGATCTATGCTGTGCATATTGGCTGGTGCCGTTTATATCAGGTTGTGAAACAGGAAGGTGTGATAACAAGCTTGCATGAGAATGGACTTGCATCTGATTAAATGGCTTACCATGGGCATTAAACGACACTAAAGTTCGAGTATCATTTTTTTCTTGCAGGCTAAATACACGGTACATAGCAGCCGTCTGATCGGATGCCGGTTTCAATATTAATGTTCCCGCTTCTTTTTGTTGCTGATATTGCTGTTTTACTTGGCCATATTGGTATTCATCAATACGAAGCCAGCTGGCTTGCTTGAGATGAATATTCAAGGGCAGTGCATGTGTGGCAACCTGAAACCGAGACTGACGTGGTCTCATCATGTTTAACCATTTGCCGGATATGAATGCGTTTGCTTGCACATAGACCCAATGATCGCTGGATGGTTTCAGTAATCGAATTCTTAATTGCTGCCTACCTGAAGGTATTTTAAGATTAATGACGTGTTTCGCTTTCGGTAACTCTAAGGTTTTAATGGTTTTTTTATTTAATGTAACAATCAACTTGCCTTCGGGCATAAGCTGATAGGGCAATTGGGTTTGATGGATATTAAGCTTAAGTTTTGTCGATTTTTTGAAGTTCATCATCAAGCCCAATTGATTGTGCCCATACAGGCGTTCTCCTTTATTGGGCTTTCCTTGGAATATTAGTTGTTCTCTCTCATTAAAATAATCGCTCTCTATATATAGCTTAATCTTTTTATTACCCGCACTGGATAACACGATGCTTTCTTTTTTCCAGCCATAGGCTCGATTAATTTTATTAATTAACTTGCGAATATCAGGGTTGAGTGACTTTTTTTGCGCAAGATGATTGGCATTGGCTAATAACTTAGCTCGCTCATTAGCCGGGGTAGTTGGCCAATGCCAAATGATGGCTAATAAGTATTGCTCTAAATCGTTTACATCCTTTATGGCCTGCGCACCCATCTGACCATCAATTTTTTGAAGTGTATTGGGTGCCTGCCATTGTTGAGAATGACTGGGTATTTCCCAGTTTTCATGATCACTGTAAACATTGAACCCCAGGATGCTTAATAGATTATTTTCTTCACATGATTGCAGTTGATTTATGTCCACATTATCCAATAACGAAATGGCGTTCATAGGAGGGTTGGATTGAATTTTTTTATTAATTTTTGCAGAGCTTAAAAGCTGTGTTGCAGTATCTGTATTTTGAATGGCGTCCATCAGATTACTTAACAGGGCAGGGCTATAAATTTTTGCGCTTACCATTAACGGATTCTGAAAGGCTTTAATTTTTAAGTTATGAGTACCCGGACCTAGAGACACGGTGAGTTTTTTGATGGAACCGGGCACGCCTATTTCACTAGGCAATATCTTGAGCTGCTGACTGGCTCGGCTGTTCAAAATGGGCAGCCATTTTTTATTTTGGTTATTTTCAATTTCTACCCAATCATCAATGGAATTTAATCTATCTTGGTCGGAATGCTGAAGCCTAAATGCAAACTGCACTTCAACAGGGCCAATCAGCTGATATTCAATTGGTGTATTTGGGTGGGCTGTTGCAAGCTGAAAGCTTTTATCTTTCATGGCTTGATATAATAAAGCGCTACCAGCTTGCTGTTTAGGTATTAAGTGGATGGGCACTTTTATATTTGAGTCAGGGCTTTTATTAATCCAGCTTAACCATTTAACGGGGTTATGCTGTTCTGAATGATCAGGCATGCTTTGTATAAAATATTGCCATTGTGAATGGTGTTTAATTTTGTCGCTGTAGTGAACGGATTGATTCCAATCTTGCTCCAAAATGGCTTGCCATAGATGATGAATGTTGGGGGTACTTTTATTGTTATGGTGCCAATTTTGTTTAACAGATGTATAAAATTTAGCGACATCTCGGTTATTAGATTGAAATAGCGTGTAGAGACGCAAGGCTAATTTAGATTGCCCCTGCTGAACTAACCAGTGAGTTAATATAGGTAAATGCTGCTGAGGGAAGTATTTAAACTTCCAGCTGTGGTAAGCGCTAATATTGGCCGTATCATTCTTTCCTGAATAATATTCATATAGCCAGCCCATGGCCTGAGAACGACGCTTAGGGCTGGGGTCTTTAATGGCGACACCTTTTAAAATATCCGTTAATAGCTTGTATTCGCCTTTATTGGTTAACCTTCGAGTGAGGTTGACTATGGTTTCCTGCTTTAGTTGTGGTGTCGTGAATGTATTAGGACTGAGTTTTGACGACCAGAGTTGTCGATTATGAAATAACCATTCTTTGATGGGTTTTAAATCTTGAATGACTTTATTTTCTAATAACGAATGCTGAGTACGTTTTGTTGGCTGATCATTTGTTAATAATGTTGTGATGCGTGTTTTACCCAAAGTATCGATGGCTCGATTCCAACTGTTTTGATCTAAACTAAAGTGCCGTATTTCCTTATAAAACGCAGAATAGCGGATAGCATGCTTTGAACTGTGGGATAAGCGAATGGGGAACTCATTAGCATTAAGACTGATGTCTGCCGAAACGGTTGCCAGAGCCTGTTGTGTAAACTGTTTATCACCGTTTATTAGGGCATTAAGGTGTTTACCCGACTGGATTTCAAAATTTTCAATGGACAGATGCTTCGGCCGCCATAACCAAGTTTTTTCTTTTCCTAGGCGGTCAACGATTTTAAAATCGTAGGGTGTTTCATATATGGGAAATTGAAGCCGAATTTTATAGGCGCCTTTATTAGAAGGGGCGTGCAGCTCTGAGCTTCCATTCACGTTTATACGAACTAGGTTATCAAGTCGAATTTCTTCTTTGTTGCCTTTTCGAATATACCGACTCCTGCCTTTTTTAAGGGGGATAGCTTTAACGGGTACGAGCCATGCTTTGTTTTGGGTGTTGCGATTATTAGCAATATTTAAAGGTTTCCATATCTGATAGCGCTGAATAATGTCTTTTAATGCTTGGCTGTTATGCAGCCAAGGGTTTAGTTTTTTTTGTTTGTTTTTTTCGTGATTCAGGTACTTTTCCATGTCTTCTTGGCTAATGCTGCCAGAATAAAACGCATCTAATATGGCGTTATCAAACTCCATTTGATTATTATAAACCCTGTCAAAAGGGGTTTTGCTTAAAGGCATTTTTCTAACGATGGAGGTACTGTGTTTAATCTTTGCTGCATTGCGAGAAAATAAATAGGGGTTTTGCTTCATGTTTAATAAGCGGACAAACATGGATTGTGGCGAGGTGAATTCCAGCCGGTGATTTCCCTTTGGAAGGGAAAACTCATAAGTTTCTGGGAAGCTGGTTAATACATTGCATTGAGAATTATGCAGGGTATTGCTGTGATCTATGCTTGGGTGTAAACGCCAATTGTTCCAGTACTTGCCATTTAACTTGATTGGCACATCGATGAAGCGCTGCCAGTCTTGCTTGTCATACAGTAATCTGGTTTCTAATTTCCAGCTGCCAGGGCCTTTCAAATCCATGGTAATGACTTCGCTGTCTTGGTATCGGTTCAGTTTTATGTGTTTACTTTTAGAAGATAAAAAATACCATTTCTTATCTTTTGAATTTAGTTTGTCCGATGGTTCAAATGCTTGCTTTACACGATTTAAAGAATCATGCTCGCTGCCCATGCTCAGATGCAATGATAAGGTTTTATTGAACGGATTTTTAATTTTTATGAGTGTTTTATCTTTTTCCGAGCTTTCCAAAAGCCACGAATGCTTTTGTGGTGTTTGCTCATTATGAGGCTTTTCCTTATTAAGGGTGGCAGGTAAAAATAAACCGTTGCCAACTGAATACCAGACAAAGCCTCTTTCAATTAATTCTTTGTTGTCTCCTACGTTTTGTTCAGTTAGATGACCTTTCGATAGTTTAAGCCGAAGCCATTGTCTTTTTGGCAATTCAATAAATGCTGAGCCATTTTTTTTTATAATTAATGATGAGCTGTGTTGATTGGTCTTCGACAGTTGAGAGCCATGTGAATCATCGTGCAATGACTCAATTGCAGACCACATCCATATTTTCTGATTTTGTGATTTGTCATGATTTGACGGTGTGGCTATAGTTTCATAAGTCAGCCCGATTAATAGAAGCGCTGAAACGAAATATTTTATGATCATTTCAGCTCCTCTAGTAAGCAGGCTAAAAATTCCAGCCTTCTATTGGATTCACTATTCAGGGTTTTACGTGTTTCAAAATTTAACTCAATATGATGAAAGGCATCGTATCCTTTTACTCTTAATAACATCCCAATGGCATTTTTGGTTGCGCCGAGCTCTTTTACTTGGCTTGGGTATCGGGCGGTGTGCCAGCCTTTATTTTCAAAGCATCCTTGTAGCGCCAGTAAATATTCTGTGTTGTATTGGGTGCCATTACTGAGAATGATATCTGCAGACTGAGCGGTGGCGGACCGCCGTTTATTGGCATCGAAGCCATGCAGCTGAATGATTTTTCCATTTGGATTGACTGCCATAAACCCTAAACTGTAAGCGGTATGCATACTGGCTTTTAATCGGGAAAAATCTCCGTAGTCGTGCTGATCTGAGGGAGTGTATCTGGGCAGGGTATTAAGAGCGATGCTGCTAATTGTGCCTTGCTTATACAGCTTTTTGGCAATGGCCCCTGTGTATTTATCGTGATAGCGATGGGGCGCCTGCAATACTAGCGTCGCTTTACTTTTTTTGTTAAAAAAATACTCTCCGATCCCATTTTTTAAAGGGTCTTTCAATTGAACTGTACGGGCAGATTCATGCCAAGAAAATCCTAGTGTTGCAGCAAGGTCTTGGGTTTTTTTTGTATAGTTCTGGCTAAACAGCCAAGTAAATAACTGCTCAGCTTGTGTTAATTGAGTGTGCGAAGGGGAAGTGAAGAGGCTGGCCCCAGAACTCATAGAGCCTGAGCTTATTAGCAGTGTATTTAGTATAAAAATTAATTTTAAAGATCGGGTACATCTATGGATCATCTACCCGCTCCCTAAAATTATAAAATGTCGATAAACCATCGCTAATGATGCCACTACTGGCCAATATATTGGCTTTATTGCAACTTAAAACCACCTGACCCGTTTGATCAGGCATATCCTTGTTCAGAGCAACATAGAGGGGGATGGGCCCGTGCAATACATCCCCTTTTTGTCGTAATACCTTAGATAAAGGATAGTCTTTAACCGCAATTTTGTAGCGATAATCTCTAAAGCTATGCTCAGGTTGGCTGGATTTTATGTGGCTGGCTTTTAGGCTTACTTGGCACTCTAAGTCCTCTTTACTCTTGGGGGCGTAGAGCCAAATGCTGATGGTTTGTGGTGGATTTTCTACTTCAAAGTCGAATGTAAGGGAGTAGGGGTAACGCCGAGAAGAGGCTTGGGGTTTATTTTTCGTTAAGGTGTGGGCAGTGCGAATCATATGGCTGGAAGTACCAGATGCAAGATTATTAATGTACCAATCAACCCCTCCGGGTCTGAATTCAACCGTATGTGTGCCTGGCTTAATCGCTGGCAGAGGGATTTTACCGCTCTTGCCTGCGATGGTGGTCTGAACACTTAGTTTGTCATCGATCCAAATTTCGATATTTTTTGGTGTAGCCTTGTTGCGAATGTATACCCCATTGACGTTAATCGATGCTTGATCATGTTTACCTGCAAACTCGAATACATCTCTATCTTTTACACGACGGTAAGAAACACTTCTGGCCTGTTGCCGAATGTCTTTTTTAGAAACCGGCGTAAACAGCTCTTTTTCGAAAGCGTCATGGGTAACTACTGGCAATGCTTTCCAGGTAAAGCGGCCACTTGTTATGGCTGGGTTAATCTCTACCGGTTCAAAATACCAAAGCACACTAAAGTATCGCTTTGTCACAATCAGTACTTCTTGATCCTTGGGTTGTAATGAGAACCAAGTGGGCTCTCGGGTTTCATAGGTTAGCCAGGGGTTACTTTCACTGGGTAAGTTTCGAGTCACAGGATGTCGAAAGGGGCGTGTACTTATATTCACCAGTACTGGAGAGGAGCAGCTGATGCGCACATTTTTCACCGAGCTTTTAATATCAAAATGGCGAGAAACAGATTCGTTAATTTGGCTATCAATTTTGGCAACATCGGTAAAATGAGCAAAAGCATTGCTTTGCTGACTCATGGGTAGGGTATTTCGGCTGACAATTTTATTGATGTGATTAAAGCTGGTGATGTGGACGTTAGCCGTTGGCTGAGTTGAAAGCTCATTGGTGCGTTGAAAACCTCTGGCCGTGATCTTAAGTGACTGCAGGCTATTATCGGCACCGATGTCATAAAGCAGTGGTTGGCTCGGGATACATAAATAAGCCCTAAAGCGATTAGTTTGTGGCGTAATATCTAACCACTGCCCGTTTATTTTTTTCGAAACCTTGAAAATACCAGGCCCATTAGGAATGATCTTTAACAAGCCATGCCTTAATTTTCCTTGCCAACTACCATCTGTGATCGTGGCTTTCCATTGGTGATTTTTTTTGGTGTTCACTCCTTGCCAATGGAGTTTTACCTCGCTTGGGAAGGGATGTAAGCCTTGCTTAAAATACGGCAGCCATTGCAGTTTATAGTGATGGAACTCAGTAGCTGATGAGTTTGAAGCTGACGTTTGAGGTATCTGCTGTGAAGGATCTATTTGATATAAATCAGGCACCAATCTGACGGACGCCCAGTGAGACGGGCTTGCGAAAATACCTTTGGGAGTCACCTCTCCAGCAGGGGGTAATGGCAAGTTATTTTCTCTTAGATAGAGGGTTTCAATTCGATAATCTTTATCCAGAACCCCAATAGGACCGATAGGCTTCCAGTATTTAGCCATGACATTGTGTCGTTCTATGTTAGAAATTAAAAAGCTTGGGTAGACCGAAGGGCTGCTAATTAGGTCTCGTTTTTCTCGGCTCATGCGCTGCCAAGCCACATCAATGTCTTGTGGGTTACGTTGATGTTGCAGATACGATCGAACCCCTATGTATTCAATGCTGCTATCCATTTCAGTGACATGGAAACGCAAGGTGGTGGCTTTTGGTTCAGTGGATGGGTCTAAATATAAAGATTGATCCAGACTAGGTTGGCTGCGCTGATGGCCATAAAAGCGCAAAGGCACTTGCTTGCTGTGGGGCTTGTCCGTATCTGTGTCCATGACGGTGATATTGGGCGTGATCCGAGTATTAATATTATATTCATGGGTGCTGAGAACGTCGCCATTGCTCGCTAGCCATTGATAAGTCACTTGATAGCTGTGCTGGGGTTTCAACTGGTATTGAGCGCTACTCGCATTTTTATTCAGTAGGGAGGCGTGAAAATAAAAGCGAAAGATACGAGCTTGATTGGCAATATCAAACTCTAGCCATTTTTCTTTGTATAAAGGGTAAAAGTTGCTGGCGCGGGCAGTTGCAAAGTGCTGAGCACTGCCAGCATCTTGCAGTAAGGCGCCTTTAATTGATGGTAATAGCCATTGTTGAGCGGCAAGTAATACGAGTAAAAGTATGATGATTCGATTAATCCACCTCATTATTGAGACCCCCTCAATAACCAGCGACTGCGTTCATCGATGAACATTTGAGTTTTTATTATGCTAGGTGGTCCTGCCAAATCCATAAACTGTCGTTTTTGACTTTGAGTTTGCAAGTTAATTAATGCAATTAATCCGCCGTCTTTGAAACTTAAAGCCAGATACGCTTGATGGGTGTTTAAATCCACAAAGCGCTTGAATGAAAGCTTAGGGTGCCCGTTTAAAAAGTTTTGCAAATGGGTAATGTTTTGATTTTCAAAAAAATGGTTAAGGTGTTTGTAATTAATTTTGGGCGGTTTGCTGCTTAACTTAGGGGATAGGCTTGCCCATTTTGCTAAATCAACCTGATGTGTGGCGACCCCTAGGGTTAAAAATTTGGCCATTTGTTGGCGGTTTTCAGCCTGATCTTGATAGGTGCTGCGCACTTTTGGTGAAAGCCAAACCACATAAAAAGGTTTGTTGTGAGTCATAGCCGAGTATCTGGCTTGTGCATTCCAAGAGACCTCATAACCTCGGTCATTTTTACTTCCCATCACATATTGATGATTTAAACCGTAATCACTTAATACTTGCTCAAGGGGCATGGTTAGCTCGGTATTTTTTTCACCCGTGGTACTAAGCTCGGCAACCAGTACATCGGTGGCAAGGTTTGGAGTGTCATCTTTATTTGAAAATGCACGCATTTGCATGGTCATCATGCTTGTTTGTTCAGATTCTCTTAATATGACTTGGTGCACGAGATTGAATAAATTAACTTTGTTGGCTGTATGCAATAAGTTGGAGCTGCCATCCAGATTTGCAAAAGGGTGGGTGCCTGAAATTAACAGGGCGCGGGCTTTTAGTTTTTCGAAAAGGCCAGTGCCAAACTCAAGAGTATTAATTTCTGAAAGGGGTCTTGATACTTCAATTAGGTAGGGACTGGCTTTGCCTACTCTGAACACGTAGGTTCCCCAGTGACGAATACGATGGTTTTGTTTTTCTTGCAGTATGAGAAAGTCTTCTCCGGAACTTTGGTGATGATAGCGAATGAGTTCATAATTAATGGCATGAGCCAGATTATTAATACGGTGCATTTCTAAGGTAATTTCGTCTTTCCAGCCCTCTGCCAAATCCTGAGAAAGCATATTCAGAACAGGTGTCATGACATTTTGATCAAAAAATAAAAGCTCGTACATTTTTGCTGGGGTATATGCATTACTGCCTTTCCCTGCGATGATATTTTTATTCAGTTTTATCCAATTTAATAAATAACCATCTATACGTTGGCTTTGCATTTTTTCTGAAAAAATAGCCCCAGTAGACGAGTAAGAAAGAATGTCTTTGACTCCGGAAGGGGATAGAAAAAGTTCAGTAAAACCTTTTAGGCTGGCTTCTTGCTGTCTATTTTCTATGGGGGCGTATTTCCATTCCACTTCTAGGTTTTCTATCATTTTGTCCAGTGAATTAAGATTAATATCGTCAGGCAGTGTTTTTTTCACCCACAGCTGATTGTTATCAAGTTTCAGTGTGTCTACTAGGCTTTGGCTTTTAATGCCTAAAAGTCTTCGTCCACTGGATTGAGTGTACTGACGGACCTGAAGTGTATTTTGTAACGCAAATGTTTGATGAAATACTTGAAAGACGGTTTGTGAATTTTTTAAGGTGTCGCTGGTGCCATCAGCCGATTGCTTGCGTTTTTTACCTGCTATGGCGAGGCCTCTTGCGGAGGTTGTTAAATATAAACTGGAAGCTGCGTCAATTGCTTGAGGTTCATCTAAAGGAGCAGGCACTTCAACGATCAGTTTGCTTGGGGTTGTAGTATTTAAAATATAGATACCCCAACCTCTTTCAGGTTGGTTATCTTCAATGATTAAGTATTGGTTATTTAGGGTGTAAATATTAAATTTCAGCGATTGAGCTAACAGTGAAACCTTAGAGGCGCCCTCTGAACTTTGGTTGGCAAGATACTGTTTGACCAGTGTGAATAATCGCTTCACATTATCCAATTCCACCGGATTAGCTTGACCACTAAAGGTGCTTTGTTCGGAACTATATAGTTTTGACCTTAACTCACCCAGATGTATGTCAAAGTTATCTGATACGTTTGGAATCGTCGTATGTTGCATGTGCGCGGATTCAGAGCTAGCTTCTGGCTCGTAATCACTTGAAATATAGGTGAGAACAAAGCCAATAATGCTCGCCGCGATCACGGCCGTGAGAGACGTTTGTAATGTGGCTCTGGCCATTAGTATGGCAATGTCTTTTTGGTACATTTTTATCGCAAGTAATGTCGATAATAAGTACCCAAAAGCATAATAATCACTGACTTTTTGGTTAGGGAAAAACTCGATTAAAAAGAACCCCAATATTAACTTATATATAAAGCTGATATTGAAAAAGAGTAAAACTTGCCTTGGTCCTTCAATATGCATTTTTTTAAATATTTCAAATCGCAATATTAAGTCAGCAAGGAAGTAAATGATCACAGCTTCTATGATTGTGATGACTAATTTTTCCGGTTGATACCATTGAAGCGCTAATAATGAAGGTATCAATATACCATTGAACTCCCAGCCGTATTTTAAATTCATTCGAGAGGCAATGAAGGCTGAGGTTAAAAGTATGATGTAGGCTTTAGGTGATGCAAGAATGGAGCTTGCAAGGTCTTCATACATATAGCTCATGGTGCTGATATTAAAGTTTGTATACTCCATTAATATGAGGCGTACGATGGCGTAAGAAACAGCTATATACACAAAAAATGAAGATAGGCCTTGTCTCAAGCCTCCGTTCCACATTTGATTAGCAATTAAGGAAACAATAATTAAACCGAAGCTGTGTAAATTATTTCGATAATCGTATTCGATACCTTGTTCAAGTAAATAATCCCCGAAAATCGGTAATAAAAATCCGTCAAACAAAAGCCTCACGATGACACTGATTAAAATTAACGAGAAGAATCGATCTCGACCAAATACCTCCGAGTATGAAAATATTTTTGGAATCTTTTCAGAAGCAATTTTAGCTATTAAATAGGTAACGATGCCTTCGAATATAATGACACCGGCGCTCATAGGGCGCAGTATAATGAGTGGCACTAAATAACCAGGGACAACCAAGCCAGAAAGGGTTGTGCCAAACCTCAGGTTCAGCATTACAACCACAAAAATTCCTATCCAAACAGTGGTAATAACCGAGCTGCTTAATGCCCCACTGGGAAAGATATGAAGAGGGAATAGGCTTTCCATATTTTTTAACCCGATTTTAACAGCGAAAGAATACTCTTAAAGTCGTCATCGCTTAGGGGTTTAAGGAAAATATTATGAATGCCTTTTTTATTTAGAGTGGTTTTAATTTCGGGGTTGGAAGATCCACTCATAACCATAATGTTGATGCGGGAATCGTTATGATTTAAGTTTTCTAAAAATTGCAGTCCATCCATATTTGGCATAAATAAGTCCAACAATATTGCATCGATATTGCCTTCATTCACTTTCATAAGCGCTTCATGGCCATCTGACGCTGTGACCACATTGATATTTGAGTCTTTAAATTCATCGGCTAATAATTTTAAAATAAGACTGTTGTCATCAACAATTAAGAGGTTAGTCATTGTTAGTAACCTCTTTATCGTTTGATTTAAGTAAGTCTGAAAAATCAAATGTCTTAAGGGTAAGATCAATGGAGAAGCCGGATCCAATTTCAGTATGTATGACGAGGTTTCCTTCCCAGCGGCGTACTTGATTACTTAGTATGCTAATTTGATTAAGTGGATCATCTTTGTTGTCTGCAAATGCTTGATTCAAGGTAAACGCTTTTGATAATTGCTCTTTTGGTACCCCTTTTCCCATACTAGTAAAGTTAATGTTCAATTGATGCTTGTGCTGATCATATTCACTCATGGTGAGTATGTTGATAATAGAATCAGGAGTTGCATCTTGGATTAACAAGGTGAGAATGGCTGTGATTAGTTGTTCTAAGGTATTTGGTTCAACGTAGGACAGGGAAATTAAATCCGATTTGCTAAAGCTAAAATTGATATTTTTTACTTGTGCTGAATCCTCCAGGTCGGCAATGACTTTTTCTATGGTTGCCACAATATTCAGCGGCACGATTTGCTGATCGCTCATATAGGCATGGTTCAGTAATTCATCTTCTGCCTGTTTTGTGATTAAGCTGATTTCAGTTATGTTCTGTTTAATGATCTCACTTAGGTAATTTGATTTTTCAGAGTCGTTAACATCCAGCCTTCGATTTGCCAAGTTCATTGCTTCTAGTTTATTTCTTAATTCCAAAAAGTATTTGTCCGATATTTCATGGCGCACGTCTATATGTTGTTGGATTTGCGATATATCGATGAATTCAAACAATATTCCCAATACCTGAAAAGGATTCACTTGATCGCTATTCTCATTTTGTTTTGTTGTGAGTGGTCTAATGCGTAATAGATGAGAGCTGTGGCTTTTAAATAACTGACTATTGAGTGCAAGGGTTTGATTTTTTAAAGTTACAAATCGTAGTTTCTTTCTGGCATCATCCAAGTTGATTTCACCGGTTAATGACATAAGTTCCATGGCGGTTAGCTTATAGATGGCTATGTTATTAACTCTCGCCAGGTACTCAATAATGCTATTGGTATGCAATACCTGCCCGAATACATCGTAAACGATGGCGGCTGAACTTAATCCATTAAACACATCTTCTAAAGTGTCTAAACGGTGCTCTAACATGGACATACTGTGGGTGAGCTGCTTGTGAAGAGACTGGCCTAGCTCTAATGAAAATAATCTTCGCAATGGATTCTTGGTTATATTTGCTTGGTTAACCCAATGATTGCGATGAAATACGAGCTCGGAAATCTGAATCGAAAAATTGCGTAAATTATTTTCAAATAAGGTTTTGTTCCAATACTCATCTGGCTTCAGAGTTAATGCCCAGAATCCCAATACATCACCGGCGTAGGTAAGTGGAATGAGATATTCAGTTTCTGACTCAGATAGGTTATCGAAATATTTTCTAAAAGGAACAATAGGCCCGTTTTCTTCTAGCGCATCAGAATAGGGTGCGCGTTCATAGTCACGCCTTAGTTCAGAGATATCATCAATGCTACAATTTAAAGCTTCTATTTCTTTTACTCTGTGTTGTTTGGATACCTTTTCTAAAAAAATTGAGCGTTCTAGGTTTAGTTGTTGGTTAATGAAACTTAAGATTCTTTTCCATGGGTCCTTTGATCGATTGAAATTTAATGGTTGAACCCGTTTTGCTAATCGACTATTAGTCTCTGCAATCATTCGATTTAATGCGGCCTCTTCTTTGATACGGCGAACTTGATATACCACTAGTAGTGTTAAACATTGCGTAAATATCCATTCCCACACAGGTAAAATTTGTGCATTAAATTTTACTGAAAACCACTGAAAGATTACGAAAAGTAAGCAAATGAAGAGTGTATAAAATAAAGAAACATGAGGGGGCAGCCATTGAAATAAGAATACGGATACAACCCCAATGATTAGCATGCCTAGCAATGTGACAAGTGGATTTGAAAACTTTAAGAAGCGATCATTTAAAAGACTGTGTAACACATAGCCCTGTAATTCTAATAGGGAGATACCTGTTTCGGGCCGTAAAGGCACGGTGAAACCGGGTGTACCAAGTTCTTGTGCTTCGCCTATTATGATGATTTTATTTCGTGCTAAGTCGGCTGATAGTGCGTCATCCAATACGCGGCGTGCAGTTACAAGAGGAAGAAGCCCATCCTCCATTGAAAAGTCGATTATTTTTACATTAGATTGAAGGAGGTCACTTCTCCCTTTTGATTCATGGTTGGATCTATTGACCGATGACAATACCTGAAAGGCCACATAGGGTTGCTCGTTTAGGGTTTGCAATGGAGACCATTGTCGATAGTGACCTGCCTGCATAGATATGTCTGTCAAATAACTTATTTTACGGTCTTGATCTTTGCTAGCGCTCTGCTGTAGGTTAGTCGCTGAAACTAAGTTGTCATCAATAATGAGCCCTGCCTTCAAGCGCTGTACAGAATCAACCAGTATGGCCTTATGCAGCCAGCTTTCATCTGGCCTATTAGCTTGCTTTAATGACTCGAAATGACCTAGCAGGAAAATATCTCGTGGGAAATGTCTATCTAATTGTGTAATTAAATCGGGCAGGAAATCCGCTTTTCTCCGCTGAGCTTCTGTGGTGCTGACCAATAAGATTGGAGGAGTTGCTTGATTGCTAGGCTTAAGGGCAAACAGCTTGTCCATCATGGATAAATTGGCACTATCTAATACCCCTGTGGTGGTCACAGTGGATAGGGCGATAATGGCCAAAACTCCAATTAAAACGGATGGCAGCTGTAAGTTTATATGCATTCTAGTGTCTTAAAGTCAGTCCTGTTCATAAAGTGTAGCAGTCATATAGAGGGGCTTAAGTATTTCTAGCAGGCATAAAAAAGCCCAAGCAACTCACATTGCTTGGGCTTTTTTCATTTCAAGAAGCGGTAAACGGGCGTAAAACCGTTTCTTAAAATGTATCAGGTTTCAGTGAAGAAACCTGATGATGTGTTTCCTTTAAAAGCAGTATTAAACCGCTTTAAGAGGAATAGCTGGACGCGCTAGGTCTTCAGACGGTGGCGCGAAGCTTGTTAGGTTAATACCTTCAACGGCTTCTTTGTACTCAGCCATTGTTGGGAAACGACCCAGCATAGTAGACAGTACAACCATTGGAGTAGAACCTAGAAGAGATTCACCTTTCTTCTCAGCAGAGTCTTCTACAACACGGCCTTGGAAAAGACGAGTAGAAGTGGCAAGAACAGTATCACCAGCTTCAGCTTTCTCTTGGTTACCCATGCATAGGTTACAACCAGGGCGTTCTAGGTACATGATGTTTTCGTACTTAGTACGTGCTGCTTCTTTAGGGTTTGTATCAGAGAATTCAAAACCAGAGTATTTCTCTAGAAGTTCCCAATCACCTTCTGCTTTTAGTTCGTCAACGATGTTGTATGTTGGTGGCGCGATTACAAGTGGTGCTTTGAAGCTGATTTCTTTGCCTTGTGCTTCCATGTTGCGAAGCATTGCAGCGATGATTTGCATGTCGCCTTTGTGCACCATGCAAGAACCAACAAAACCAAGGTCAACTTTACGACCATCGTAGTAAGAAGCTTGACGGATAACATCGTGAGTATAACGCTTAGAAACGTCTTCGTTGTTAACGTCTGGGTCAGCAATCATTGGCTCGTCGATAGCGTCTAGGTCTACAACGATTTCAGCGAAGTAGTTAGCGTTGTCATCAGGGGCAAGCGCTGGCTCTTCACCAGACTGGATACCAGCAATACGCTTGTCAGCAAGATCGATAAGACCTTGAAGCATGTTTGCAGAGTTTTCCATGCCTTTGTTGATCATGATCTGGATACGAGCTTTAGCAAGTTCTAGAGATTGAACCAAAGTGTCATCAGTAGAAATACAGATAGAAGCCTTAGCTTTCATTTCTGCAGTCCAGTCAGTGAAGGTGAACGCTTGGTCAGCAAGCAAAGTACCGATTTGTACTTCGATTACGCGGCCTTGGAAAACGTTTTCGCCGAACTTGTTAAGCATTTGCGCTTGAGTTGAGTGAACAACATCACGGAAATCAACGTGGTCTTTCATGTTGCCTTTAAAGGTCACTTTTACAGACTCAGGGATTGGCATTGCACATTCGCCAGTAGCAAGTGCGATCGCAACCGTACCAGAGTCAGCACCGAACGCTACACCCTTAGACATACGAGTGTGAGAGTCACCACCGATGATGATTGCACGATCATCAACAGTGATGTCGTTCAATACTTTGTGGATTACGTCAGTCATTGAATGGTAAACGCCTTTCGGATCACGTGCTGTGATTACGCCGAATGCGTTCATGAATTCCATAAGCTTAGGCGTGTTGGCCTTAGCTTTGTTATCCCATACAGAAGCTGTGTGACAACCAGACTGGAAAGCACCATCAACACCAGGATCGATAGTAGAAGCAGCCATAGCTTCTAGTTCCTGACAAGTCATTGGGCCAGTTGTATCCTGAGAACCTACGATGTTCACTTTAACGCGAACGTCAGAACCAGTGTGTAGAGGTGTAGAAGAAGCAACACCTACTGCGTTGCGGTTGAAGATTTTTTCAACAGCAGTCAGGCCTTGGCCTTCAACAGAAATTTCTTTAGAAGCAGCAAATACTGTAGGAGCTTGAACACCTAGAGTTTCAGCAGCGAAAGTTTGTAGTTTTTTACCGAAAGTCAGAGCGTAAGAACCGCCGGCTTTCATGAATTCAACTTTCTGTGGAGAGAACGCATCAGCAACATCAACAAGCTCTTTGTCGCCGTTGAAAAGTTTCTTAGCA